>C688J18823_10001241_pt1 | contig 15664 bp, 14 predicted proteins | sample HopSoiMetagenom1_FD_18823 | JGI IMG/M metagenome (IMG submission 18823) | reverse complement strand
ACTTACCGGAATCATTTAATTGATAGTCTTGTACAATTAGCTAAACAAAGAGGGTATGGTGGAGTCAGTATTGATTTTGAATTTATTCCCCCCGAGAGAAGAGATGATTTTACCTTATTTTTGAATAATTTAAAAACGAAATTAGGAAATCTTATCTTACAGGTAAACATACATGCAAAAAGTGAGGATCTACCTACAAACCGTATAGTAGGTGGCTACGATTATAGGGCGATCGGAAATGCAGTGGATTTGGTTGCAGTGATGACCATTGACTATGGATACCCGACAGGACCACCTGATCCGATTGCACCTATTTGGTGGGTTGAGCAAGTTCTTCGCTATGCCACAACACAGATAAATCCCAAAAAGCTATTAATCTCTATTGCACTTTATGGCTATGATAAAGTTGTAGGTACGAATGTCACAAGAGCTTTATCTGTCCAGGGATCGCAAAATCAAGCGATTTCTACTGGGGCGATTATAGAGTATGACCAAATTGCTCAATCACCCTGGTATCAATATTGGCGTGGAACAGAGAAACGTATTGTTTGGTTTGAGGATATTCGAAGTTTTATAGAAAAATATAATGCAATCGATTTATACCAACTTGCTGGGACAACATTTTGGCAAATCAACTTATCTGCACCACAAAATTGGGCTTATGTGGAAAGAAATATAGAGATATTGAAAGATGGGAGGAGCCATGAGTATTTATTATGAAGGACGAGGATATTGAAAAAATGATGAAACCCGCATAAGCGAGCTTCATCGTTTTTTTTTGAAAAGTTATTCTAAACCTTCAATAACGATTTCTTTCGCAGGTAAGAAACTTTCACCTGTATCCATATAAGTCACATGAACTATATCGCCAGTTTGCAAGTAAATGGACATCGGAGAGTTTTCGGAAGAAATTGTGTAGCTTTGACGGTTGTCTAATAAGAAAGTGACAATCGTAAGTTCACCAGACTTTTCTTTATAGACTCTTAAGACTGTACCACTTATTTGTTTTTCTTCTGCTTTCGAACTACCATCAACGGAACTTCCTCCACGTTGTAAGGCTGTTTTGTATTGTTTTAATGCTTCGTTAGGAGTGGTACCAAATACAGAAGTTTCCGGATTAGCTGCAGATACAATAAAGTAATTTTGCAGAAAACCATTGGCATCTAGTACGGGTGTTAACCAACTTGCTTCCCCATAGAAGTTATAGAGAACGGGCATTTCTCCATTCCATTTCTTTTCTATGAATTTCTTTTCAATAATTTGCAGGGCACCCTGAGAATCCATATAGGAATCCTCTAAATTACCAGTATAATATGTGGCTGCTCCCGTTCTTGAGTTGGTAAGTGCATAACCAAGCATCGAGTCGACGCCTTCTTTTGGACTTGTAAAGTCAGTGAAATAGTACATTTCACCATTTTCATCAAAAATAGGACTTACATTGGCTTCCGTTCCTTCACCTGAAGGAAGCTTAACGTCGGATTTACCAAATTTACTATTCCAAAATCCGTGGATGTAATTACCAAAATAGCTGTTTTGCAAACTAACCACTTCTGGGGAAACAGCCCCATCAATAAAGGTAGGAACCTCTGCTAAAGGATAGGACTTTGTTTCACCAGATAAAGGTTCAACGACAACAATCCCCTTCACATCAAATCCATTACGGGCAGAAATGAAATCACCATAGGAGCGGATATAATGTGGTTTTCCTTCATCATCAATCTCTAATTGAACATCTCCATAAAAAATGAGTTCCGGATACTGCATACGAATTAGGCGTTCAATATTTTTATTAAAATAGGATGATGGGGTATAAGCCATTTCTGCCTTCGTAAATTTAGGATTATCAGAAGAATTAGTGGCACTAATGGTAAAGTAACCAGGTGTCACGTCAGCATTCCACCATTTAAAGAAACCAGAAAACTCTACAGGTGCAATATAGACATATTCACCATCCACCTTTTGAATTTGCAGGTTTCCAAGCTCATAATAGCTTGTGTTGGGAACTTGTCCGAACGCTTTCTTCATTTTATTACGGGCAAATTTCGGTGGAACACTTGCGGGTGTTTCTTTTTCATCAAAAGATTCAATTTCTGTTTTTTCCTCCATATTGGCNACTTTATATTTATCATCGGCATTAAAAANAAATGCTGTTAGAAAATAAATANCTACGATAAGACTGCCTATGCATAGAAATGATTTGATGATTCTTTCCTTGCCNGATGATATTACAGCACCTATAGCCGTAATGATTATGGCAAAGANCCATAAAGAAGTTAAGTTCCGATCGAGATTACTAAAATAATAGAAGGCCAAAACGATCACGATTAATAAAATGATAGCTGTTATAAGGATTCCTATCTGTGGCTGTTTATCCCCTTTTTCCACTTGCTTTTTCGTTTTAGAGAAGGGGATGAGTACAAGTGCAGATGCTAAACCTATAATCAGTGAAAATAAAAGTATATTTCCCATAAAATCTCCTTTCGGAAGCAATTGCATAATTCATTTACGGATGAAGGAAAGGAAAAGTTTCATAAAGAGTGTAAGATTGTGGTCAGATATAAGTTTTTTAGAAGAAATGGTATATTGTAGAAGTTAATGAGGTGTAAAAAATTGTGAATCGTTGATTTGATAGGTAGACAGCCTAGTTTAATAAATCAATATTGAAAAAACCAATTGATAAATCTCTTTTCATATGAAGACAGTGAATATCTCTCTTAACTTATTCAAAACTGTCCATATCCCTAAAAATGGTACATGCATTATACTTATAATCTAGCATCCTACTTAAAAGCGAATGGAGTGTAAATGTATGTTTTTGAGTAGGGTGCCAATTTCTTAATAAAGGTGAAAGGGGAGTTGCAGCCTAATGTGATGAAAAGCATCCTGTCATAATTAAGATTCATCCACTGTAGGAATAGACTACTTTTACACGTGCAATTATGGTGAATTCTCCCGTTTGTATGGGTGGAGCCTCTTGTGTTGTAGCAGCGGCTACATGTGTAGAGAATGCTGGGTATACTCTTTCTTGCTGATGAACGAGTTCTACTATTTTTATGGGGATTGTTGTTAGCGTTGCACCAATTGTTTGTGCCAATCCTTCTGCTTTTTCTCTTGCATTATGGACAGCTCTTTTTAATGCTTCGCGATAATAGGCGTCTGGATTTGTAACACTAAACTGGACTCCTCCACTACGATTGGCACCATTTTTTATAGCAACGTCATATACGGTTCCAACTTTAGATAAGTCCTTTACTGTAACCTCCAATTGATGCTCGACTTCATATCCCTTCAAGATTGATCTTCCATCCACATAATCATAACGTGGTTGAACCGAATATATGCTTGTTTTTATCGCGTTTTCTTCTATACCAATCTGTTTGAGAGCCTCAATTACACGTTTTGAAATCATGGCATTTTCTTGTTGAGCTATTTGTACTTGAGGATTTTCTGTCACCACACCTATAGTTAATTTTGCTTGATCGGGTTTTACTGTTATTTGGCCTTTCCCTTCAACGGTCATAGTAAAGGTAGAGTTGTTGATTCTATAAGGTTGATGAGTGTGTGAATAGTAGTTGTATCTTTTATTGAACTGCATAAAACCACCTCGATTATCTTTGACTTTATAATATGTAAAGGAGCAAGGCAGCGTTACTGTTCATACGTGCAGACGTATATTTGTCAAAAACTGTTCATATAATACGGTTTTTTGTATATGTAATGGTGGTATTCTTATCTATATAATATATCTATTATTTCGATGGGAATTTATCTTTTTTATGAATGAGGTGTAGCATGGATTTACATCAACTGTATGTTTTTACGAAAGTCGTTGAGCATAAAAGCTTTTCTAAGGCAGCGGAAGATATTTATTTAAGTCAATCAACAGTAAGCTGTCATATTCAATCATTAGAAAAAATGCTGAATGTTATTCTTTTTGATCGTGTAGGGAGGGAAAGTATTCTTACTCCTTCTGGGGAATGTTTATACGGTTGGGCTTTGAAATTGTTGCAATTAAAAGATCAGGCTTTACTTGATTTAAGTCAGGGAATGGCTGAATTAAAGGGAGATATTCGTATCGCGGCAAGTTCAGTTCCGAGCGAATTTATGGTTCCTAAAATGATTAAGAAATTTAGAAATGAATATAAAAACGCGATCTTTCATGTCAATCAAACAACTTCAAAAAATGTGGCTGAAAAAGTACTGAGTGGATCTGTAGATTTCGGGATTCTCGGGGAAAAATATGATCATGATAAGCTTCGATATATCTCTCTTTTACAAGAAAAGATGGTTTTAATTTCACCAAAACAATTAGAATTTAATAGTCCAATCCGTATTAAAGACGTACTTAAATATCCTTTTGTCATGAGAAATTCCGATTCAGGTACAAACTCTTTTGTTCAGCGGTACTTAAAAAAAAATAAGATCAAAAAGGACCAAATGAATATCGTATCCTATACAGACAGTAGCCAGAGTTTAGTTCAATTTGTAAAAGAAGGTATAGGTCTTTCGGTTATTTCAGAAATTGCTTTGAAGGAATATGTGAATCGAGATTCTATTCATATGTATGATATTGAGGACTTTAATAATGAGAGGCATTTCTATCTTGTTTATAATATAGATCGAACCTTATCTGTCATAGCAAAAAAATTTATTGAGGAGGCTACCCATCTAGTAGAAAAGAAGACCGAATAACCAAAAGGAAGGGCTGTCCCAAAAAGTGTCTGACATCTTTGTTATTGGGTCAGCCCCTCGTGTATTATTTGCTCATTTCAATCAATAAGATGTGAGAGGTTTCAGTTGCTTTAATGTTGAGATCTTCTTCAACTGCTTCTAGTCCATCTCTTGTTTCTAAAGTAATTTGGTTGATATCTGAATTTCCTTCAATTTGCACTAAGTATGCTTGTCTACCTTCTTTAATTGGGAAGCTAATTTCTTTTCCTTTTTCAAGTTCAAGTGAGTAGAAATTAGCATCCTGATTGATTTGAATGGGTGCGTTTCCTTCTTTACTTGACACCATATGGAGCCACTGATTGTGGCGATCATCCCAATTAAAGCGATAATCTCCATAATTCGGTGTATATCCCTGTTGATCAGGGAAAATCCAAATTTGTAGCAATCTTAAAGTTTGATCTCCACGATTGTGCTCACTATGAAGTACACCTGTTCCAGCACTCATATATTGCACATGCCCACGAGAGACAGTTTGTTGATTTCCCATGCTGTCTCCATGTGTAAGCTCTCCGTCAATTACATAAGAGATGATCTCCATATCTCGATGTGGATGGGTATCGAAACCAGTTTTAGGTGCAATCAAATCATCATTAATGACTCTTAAATTTCCAAAATTAATATTGGCGGGATTATAATAATCAGCGAATGAGAAATGAAATGTACTTTGGAGCCAGCCGAGATTACTTTTACCCATATTGTTGTGATCTAGTTTTCTTAACATTGACGATCTCTCCTCTTGATTATCATGATTTTCTTTAGTTATAAGTAAATTAAATAAATGTATGCTATTAAATTGGTACTATTTGTGAGTAACTATTCAGAGTTTACTCTTTTTATTATTTATTAAAGAAAATATTTAGAAGTAAGAATTCTTTAATTCAAGGTAAATTATATAAGATTTATAATAAAATTGTCAATAAAATAGTTCTGGATTAAAATAAAAAAATAGTTTAGAAGCTAGAAAAATATAATTTGCTGTCAAAGTCTAAACTCCATATAAGGACCAAAGCAAGGACTACATTGATTCACTTATGCAAAAAGCTGGAGGAAAACTTATGAATCTTATAGCCTCAAATAAAATGAGAAAATTAACTACGGGCATTTTCACAGAGCTAGCAAACAAAAAACAAGACGCCCTTAACAAAGGGCTGGATGTTATTGATCTAAGTGTTGGAAGTCCTGACCTTCCGCCACCTCCTTTTGTAGTCGATACNCTTGTGAAGTATAGCCAGGATACAACGAAATATGGCTATACATTAAAGGGAATAGATGAATTCAATGAGGCAGTGGGTACCTTTTACAAAAAAAGATACAGTGTTGATCTTGATCCAATTGGGGAAGTGCTGCAATTGATGGGCTCTCAGGATGGACTTTCCCATTTGGCCACCGCTATTGTTAATCCAGGTGAATATGTATTGATTCCTGATCCGGGTTACCCGATTTATGAAGCTAGTGTAACGCTTGCAGGTGGTTTGGTATATCCAATGCCATTATTAGAAGAAAACCAATACTTACCGAAATTAGATGAGATTCCACAAGACATATTAAAAAAAACGAAAATGATGATCATAAGCTATCCTGGAAATCCAGTCACGGCTATGGCGAATGAAGCTTTTTTTGAAGAGGTTGTCTCATTTGCAAGAAAGAATCAAATTCTTGTCGTTCATGACTTTGCCTATTCCGAACTTATTTTTGATCNTCATCCACAAATCAGTTTCATGTCTGTTAAAGGTGCGAAAGAGGTGGGAATAGAATTTAATTCCTTATCTAAAACATTTAATATGGCAGGGTGCCGTGTAGGATATGTTGTTGGAAATAAGGAAGCCATTAATATTTTGGCTTCTATTAAATCGCATATTGATTACGGTGTTTTTTATCCTATTCAAAAAGCAGCGACCGCTGCGCTTACATCTGATTATACTGTCCTTCAAGAACAGGTGAAGGAGTACGAGAAACGCAGGGATCTATTAATCACGGGATTGGAGCATGCCGGCTGGAAAGTAGCAAAGTCCCCGGCAACCATGTTCATTTGGGCAAAAATCCCTTCTGGATGGACTTCACGCCAGTTTGCCTTTGAATTGATTGAGAAAGTAGGAGTCGCTGTTGTGCCAGGGGATGCTTTTGGTCAACAAGGCGAAGGATATGTCAGGATGGCTCTTGTTCAATCCCCTGAAAAATTAGCTGAAGCTGCAAAACGAATCCAGAGATTTCTTANTGAAAAATGAATACATGAACTAGAAAGGCTAGCTATTTTAAAATAGTTAGCTTTTTTTTCATTTAATTTTATAAAAGAAGTTGTTATGTAACCAAACAGAAAAGAAACTGAAAAGGTCGTTTGATACAATAGTAAGAAAACGTTATTTTTANGNGCTTACTATAAATGATGAAGACAAGGAGTTTATATGGAAACTTACGTAAAAAATGCATTAGTAGANTGGAAAAAGGAAATTTGCTCTTTATTAAATGAAATAGATGCTGAATACGAAAAAACGAAGAGTGAACTTCAAGTTTATTCCTATAAATTTAGCATTACGAAGCAAGTGGTTCAATCGACCTTAAATGAAGAGATTATCCGGAATATTCGTGAACTGTATCATAAGCCATTCGAACAAAAATATAGTAAACTGAAAGTAGATATTAAAGATTTAGAAGAAAGAAAAAAAGTATTCCAAATGTTTATTGATAAAATCGACCAGGCCATGGAAAAGGAAGAATGATAACTTTATCCTTTTTCAAAATGAAAAGATCAACAGGAAAATATCGGTGTAAAACTAAAAAATAAAGAAGTGAGCAAATGAGTAACCCAGAGCAAAAAGAGGACAAATGGAACCAAGAAATACCGGAAGTGGAATTCATAAACGTTCATAAAACGTTTGTAAATCAAACTGAGAACGTTTCTGTTTTAAAAGGAATAGATGGGAAGGTAGAAAAAGGAACAATCACAACGATTATTGGGCCATCCGGGTCGGGAAAAAGCACCATCTTATCATTATGCAATTTACTGCAAACGCCTGATAAAGGAGAGGTGCGAATACAAGGAAAGGCAGTTCAAGAATGGGATATTCAAGAACTAAGGCGGCGTGTCGGTATTGCTTTTCAAGCTGCGCCCATGATAAATGGATCAGCATTGGAAAATTTGACCCTGCCTGCGAGATTGCAAGGGAAAACATTAGAAGATCCAAATACATATATGGAATATGTGGGATTAACAGAAGATCTTTTAACAAGAGAGGCCAAAGAGCTGTCTGGCGGTCAGCGGCAGCGACTATCTCTTGCCAGAACACTTGTAAATGAACCTTCTATTTTATTACTTGATGAAGTTACATCTGCACTCGATTCGATATCAGCTCATGAGGTGGAAGAGCTCATTTTGCGGATCAACCGTGAGCATCGTACGACCATTCTTTGGGTTACACATGATCTTTCTCAAGCAGAACGAGTGGGGGATCAAACATGGCTGGTGATGGATGGAAAGTTAATCGAAGCGTCACCCACTAAGGTTTTCTTTTCTAAACCAAACGATACCCGTACGAAGGAATTTTTAGATATGAAGAGGGAATACATATGAGTTTATTGGCGATTATTCTTAGTTTCAGCTTTGTCATGATTGCCATTTTCCTTTCAATGGCATTTAAGTTGGGACTTGGTCGTGACCTGATTATTACAAGTATTCGTGCCACGATACAATTACTAATTGTTGGCTATATTTTAAAAATGGTTTTTGGATTTAATCATCCCTTAGTAGTCGTGTTAATGCTATTGATCATGATTACAGTAGCTGCAAAGAATGCAGCCAAACGGGGAAAGGGTCTCCCCCATATCTTCTGGAAGATTTTCTTGACCATTTCCATTGTAGAGTTAATTACGCAAGGGTTTTTATTAGGATTACAGATCGTACCTGCGACCCCACAGTATGTCATCTCGATCAGTGGGATGATAATCGGAAACTCGATGATCATAGTGAACCTATTTTTAAATCGCTTAAAAGGGGAGGTCGAGATGCGCAAAGAGGAAATACAACTTGTTTTATCTCTAGGTGGAAGTATGAAACAATCAATCTATCCGATTCTTAAACAATCGATCAGGTCCAGTCTCATCCCGACGATTGAAGGACAAAAAACGATCGGACTTGTACAGCTTCCAGGTATGATGACGGGGCAAATTATTGCAGGTGCAGATCCAATTCAAGCGGTCCGTTTTCAGCTATTAATTGTTTTTCTGATCATGTCTGCAGCTTCTCTGACAGCTATTATTCTAGGGTTTTTAGTGTATCCAGTCCTATTTAACAAAAATCAACAATTGGATATCCGAGAATGGAGGTAAGAAAATATACGTAAAAGTGCCTACCTCTACTGTAAAACAGAGGAGGCAGGCACTTATGAATTATTCATTTACTGGGGTGAATTCGTGTACCCATACGCTCATTTGCGGAAGCCATGGCATCCCTGGGTGGAAAGCTAAAATGGATTGTTTATATTCTTCAACTGAATCATAGCCTTCTTGGGTGCATGTTCATCTGTTAATTCACCAAGTGTTTGTGAATAAACCTTTTCAACTGAATATTTATTACCTTTTAATTCCATGATCTCTCCTACATCCGCATATCGTCCATTTCTTCGCGTTGCTGTTTTCTTTCCTTCAAGGACTTTCTGAACGTCTTCTTCCTTCGTTACGAGGCGATCAATACTACATGTTTTTGGTGGCAAACCATTCGTTTCTTCTTGATTTTTCATCTAATCAAACTTCCTTTCATCTTTTCTATAACATACCATATTTTGAACCGAACTAGAATTTTTGGAAAATTACACAATCAGTGGCAGGAACTATAAAAAGACATTTGTCTTTTTGTGGTGCCTTACACTTTTTTTGTTCCATAATAATGATACACTTTAAGTAATAAATAGATACTATTTTGAGGGGTGCAATAGTGAAAACGGTATTAGTGATTGGTGGAGGAATTACTGGATTATCTACGATGTATGAATTGCAGAAATGGAAGACCGAAACGGGTTCAGATGTAAGATTGGTCCTTGTCGAGTCATCTGATGAACTTGGTGGAAAAGTTCATACAATAAAGGAAAATGGTTTTGTTATGGAGTCTGGAGCCGATTCCATTGTGGCACGAAAGGCCAATGCGTTATCTTTCATAGAAGAGCTTGATTTGGAAAGTGAAGTCGTCTACAATGCTACAGGCATTTCATTCCTTTATACAGATGGAGAATTAAAGCCAATTCCGCTAGATTCCGTATTTGGAATTCCTGCTAGCTTGGAATCATTGGCTAAAAGCACTTTAATCTCAGCAGAAGGAAAAGTGGAGGCATTAAAAGACTTTTACACACAAAATGAACAATTTACAAAAAGCGATTCAATAGGTAGATTTCTGGAATGTTTTCTTGGGAAAGAATTAGTGGAAAAACAAATTGCTCCTGTGCTTTCCGGCGTTTACTCGGGGAACCTGAGTAATTTAACGATAGAGTCTACACTCCCGTATCTGTTGGATTATAAAGAACAATATGGAAGTATTATAAAAGGATTTGCAGTACATAAGGAAAAATTCAAAGCAAGTGGTGAAAAGAAGTTTCTTTCATTTAAAAACGGTTTAGGAACCCTTATTGATGCATATGAACGGAAGCTAGAGGATGTTGAAATCAGGAAAGGCGTAAAAGTTGATCGTATTGAGAAGATCAATAATAGGTACAAGGTTACGCTTAAGGACCAGGGGAGTATGGAAGCCGATTATGTGGTGCTGAGTATTCCGCATGATGCGGCACAGAGAATGATTGCTGATGAGGAACTTGAAAAAGAGTTTAAAGCATTTCAAAATAGTTCCATGATCAGTGTTTATGCAGGATTTGATGTACCTGATTATTTACTTCCGTTAGATGGAACAGGCTTTATTAAAGCGAATGGACATGAAATCATTTGTGACGCATGCACATGGACAAGTCGAAAATGGAAGCATACATCAGAAAGTGGAAATTTGCTTGTTCGTTTATTTTATAAGAGCATCAATCCTGCTTTTTCTAGATTAAAGGAGATGACTGAGACAGAACTTCTTCAGGTCTCTCTTTTAGATCTAAATAAAAGTCTCGGTATTTCGGCTAACCCTGTGGCAAGTGTTGTAACAAATTGGTCAGATTGTATGCCTATTTATCAACTAGACCACTCACAAAGTGTACAATCACTTGAAAATAAATTAGCAGAAAGGGTTCCCGGAATCGTCATTTCAGGTTGCTCCTATTTTGGAGTTGGCATTCCTGACTGTATTGAAAATGGTGAAAACACCGCGAGAAAGGTAATTTCATTTCTATGAATATGACAAGGAGATTGGAATTTTCCAATCTCTTTAAAGTAGTTATTTTTATAAAGTACTTTTATTAATAGATATATCCACGTTGTAAACGTTTTTATATAATTTTAGAAATTTAATAATATGTTTAGAAAATTTTAAAAAAGTGAGTGAAAAATATTGACGAAAAATAAAATGATGGTATTATTAGAGTATAGCAATGAATTGCGAACGGCATTCGATAATGCCGCACGAGAGGGGATGATCGGCCATGACTGAACGCCTTATCCAATCAGTTGAAAGGGCTGCTGATATCCTTGAATTGTTTTTAGTTTCTGAACCACAATTAAGTGTAAAAGAGATTAGTGAAAGTCTAAGCCTATCGAAAAGCACTGTTCACGGGCTGATTAAAACGTTAGAACACAGAGGTTACCTTCAACAAAATCCGGATAATTTGAAGTATAAGTTGGGACTAAGGCTTTTTGAACTTGGTCATTTTATCGGAAATCAGCTTGATATTACGAAAATTGCTCAACCCATTATTAAGGATACTGTGGATAAACTGAAGGAAACGGTCCATCTTGTTGTTCGACAGCAAGACGAATTAATTTATGTTGAAAAGTTAGAAGGACCACAAACTCTCAGAATCTATTCACATGTAGGGAAAAGTGCACCTATTCATTGTACAGGTGCAGGAAAAGCAATCCTTGCCTATCAAGATGAGAAAGAGATTGATCGAATTTTATCTTATAAGGAATTGGAAGCATTTACAGAATTCACAGTAACGGACAAAGCGGAAATTAAGAAAGAATTGCCATTGATAAGAGAGCGTGGCTATTCTATCGATGATGAAGAGATTGAGTTAGGTCTCAAATGTGTCGCAGCTCCTATATTTGATCACAAAGGAAATGCAATCGCTTCAATTAGCTGTGCTTCACCTAAAATGAGGTTAACAGAAGAGCGACTTCCAGTGGTAATAGAGGGAATAAAAAGTGCTGCTATTGAGATATCAAAGAGTTTAGGCTACAAAGATGTTTCTCATTTTTATTAAATGAGTACAGATTAAATATAAAAACATTTTTCATACTTAGGAGGAGAATTATTTTGGCAAAATTAAAAGCTGCTATCATTGGCTCAGGTAACATAGGTACAGACCTTATGGTCAAGTTAGGAAGATCAGAACATTTAGAATTAACTGCGGTAATCGGAATTGACCCTCAATCAGATGGTTTACGTCGTGCAAAAGAAGCAGGTTATGCAGGTGTTGATACTGGAATCGACGGTTTCCTTGCAGACCCTACTTTAGAAGCAGACATTATTTTTGATGCAACAAGTGCAAAAGCACATATTTACAATGACAAAGTATGTCAAGAACGTGGAATTAAAATGATCGACTTGACACCAGCTGCTATCGGACCTTACGTATCTCCAGCGGTAAACATAGATGAGCATTTAAATAAAAACAATATTAATATGATTACTTGCGGTGGACAAGCTACTATTCCAATGGTTGCTGCAATCAACCGTGTAGCTAATGTAGTATATGGTGAAATCGTTGCTACCATTTCTAGTAAGAGTGCAGGCCCTGGTACTCGTGCGAATATCGATGAATTTACTGAAACAACTTCACAAGCAATCGAAGTAGTTGGCGGAGCTGACAAAGGAAAAGCGATTATTATCTTAAACCCTGCAGAACCCCCAATTATGATGCGCAATACTGTATATGCACTTGTTGAAGAAGGAAAGATGAACGAACAAGCGATTCGCGAATCCATTGCTGAAATGGAAAAAACAGTTCAATCATATGTTCCAGGATATCACTTACGTACAGAACCAATTTTTGAAGGCAATAAAGTAACTGTTCTTATTGAAGTTAAAGGTGCTGGAGATTACCTACCGGAATATTCAGGAAATCTTGATATTATGACATCTGCTGCTGTTCGTGTTGCAGAAGAGTTTGCGAAAAATACACAAAAGGAAACAGTTTGAGCCATAGAAAGGGGAATATAAACAATGACAATTGAACGTGATATTATAATTACAGAGGTAGCCTTACGTGATGGAAGCCATGCAGTAAGACACCAATATACAGTAGAGCAAGTAGTAAACGTAACAAAAGCATTAGCTGATGCAGGTGTTCCTTATATCGAAGTAACACATGGTGACGGTTTAGCAGGTTCATCTTTACAATTCGGTTTATCAAAAGTAAATGATATGGAATTAATCGAAGCGGCAGCATCTGTTGCTGGAGATTCAAAAGTTGCTGTTCTTTTATTACCAGGGGTCGGTACTTTAACTGAATTAAAAGAAGCAGCAAGCTTAGGTGCAAAAATGGTTCGTGTTGCTACACACGTAACAGAAGCAGACGTAGCACCACAACATATCGCAATGGGTAAAGAATTAGGAATGGAAGCTGTTGGATTCCTTATGATGTCACATATGGCTCCTGTTGAGAAATTAGTTGAACAAGCTAAATTAATGGAAAGCTATGGAGCGGATATTGTATATATGACTGACTCTGCAGGTTATTTTCTTCCAGAACAAGTAACTGAGCGTATCAGCAGATTAAGACAAGAACTTAAATGTGAAATTGGTTTCCATGGTCACAATAACTTATCTATGGCAATGGCTAACTCTGTTGCAGCAATTAAAGCTGGCGCAACTCGCATTGACGGAAGTGTTCGCTGCTTTGGTGCAGGTGCTGGTAATACACAAACTGAAGCTCTTATAGCTGTTTGTGAGCGTATGGGAATTAAAACAGGTATTGATTTATATAAAATTGAAGATTTAGCAGAAGAAATTGTTGCACCACTTCTTCCGGTAACACCAACTATTACTAGAGAAGCTATCACACTTGGTTATGCAGGTGTATACTCAACATTTGCATATCATGCAAAACGTGCAGCTGCACAATTCGGAGTTGACGCTCGTGACGTCCTAATCGAATTAGGCAGACGCCAAGTAGTCGGTGGACAAGAAGATATGATCATTGACGTAGCTGCAGAACTTGCTAAAGGAAAGACAGTAGCTTCAAAATAATACTAACAATGGGGATTGGGAGTATTCAATAGATGGTTTAAGCAAGTAGACATGTTCTAAATATGTCTACTTGCTTTTTTATATTCAAATCCATCATCCATTTTGAATGGGTGATTTCAATTTTCTTTGTAATGGGATATACTTTTTAGGTAGGGACAATGTCATTTTAAGTGCCTAAACGATTGAGTACAAATGGTATGCCTTTATTGAAAAAAATTTTGATAAAGCATTAAAAACTTCAAGAAAAGGAGATTATCATCATTAAAACAATTGTCAACTGGGTCTTTATACTATGTGGATTTTTATCTCTTGGATTGGGGATTATTGGAATTGTTCTACCTGTATTGCCGACAACGCCGTTATTCCTATTAGCGGCTTTTTGTTTTGTGAAAGGATCTAAGAAATTCGATGTTTGGTTTAGAGGGACAAAACTTTATAAAAAGTATTTAGAGGACTTTGTGAGAGAGAGAGCCATGACTCGAAAGCATAAACTTTCCATTTTATTATTTGCAGATGTGATGATCGCGATCCCCTTTTTTATTTTGGATAGCATTCTTGTTAAAATAATCTTAATCATCGTGGTGTTGTATAAATATTATTACTTTATGTATAAGATTAAAACGATCAAATAGTAAATGCTAAATAAAATGGGTGAGGTGTCATAAATGTATTTAACAATAAAAGAGACGGCAGAGTATGTATCTATGAACGAGGCCGTCATTGAAAAGCTGGTTCAGCAAAGACGAATTCGGGCCATTCATGATGGTGAGCAATATTTAATAAACAAAGAGCAATTTACCACTCATCTCAAACAGTTAGAACAATATAAAGAACTTGTAGAAGAATATCTGAGTGAACCCATTCCAGAAGATCGCGATATTAAAGATGAAGATTAGAATAGGATAGAAAAAGAGGCTTTCCCAAACATGGGAAAGTCTCTAAAATTTAGATTTTAAACGAACTCTTTAATGAAACAATTAAGTTAAAGACTGTTTTTTCAGTAGTAGAATGCTTTGGATCCACGTTAAAATAACCATGACGGAAAAATTGGAATTTATCTTGAGGCTTCACGTCTTTCATATTCGGTTCGATAAAGCCTTGAATAATTTGTAAAGATTTTTCATTTACATGATCAAGGAAAGTCATTGTTTCACCTGATTCCTCTGCATCTTCCTGTTCTTCATCTAAAATTAACGGCTCATATAAACGGAATTCTGCAGGAATTGCCTGACTGGCTTCGACCCAGTGCAGTGTGCCTTTCACTTTTCGGCCAGTAAACCCACTTCCGCTCTTCGTTTCTGGATCATATGAACAATGCAGTTCAACTACATTGCCTTCAGCATCTTTAACCACTTCTTCACACTTAATAAAGTAAGCATTTTTTAAACGAACTTCATTCCCTGGGAAGAGACGGAAATATTTTTTTGGCGGATTTTCCATGAAATCTTCTTGTTCAATATAAATTTCCCGTGAAAATGGGATTTGACGAGTTCCCATTTCTGGATTTTCTGGATTGTTCTCCGCTTCAAGCATCTCAACTTGACCTTCAGGATAATTTGTAATGACAACCTTTAGTGGATTTAAAATACCCATTGTACGTGGGGC
>C688J18823_10001239_pt1 | contig 15686 bp, 11 predicted proteins | sample HopSoiMetagenom1_FD_18823 | JGI IMG/M metagenome (IMG submission 18823) | reverse complement strand
TAAGAATCTCCAAGTGTAGGAATGAACGTCGGCGCCCGCCGATGCTTGGAAGCTTGTTCATAAGCGTACGCGATCTTGATCAGCACCGGCTCGCTGTACGCCCTCCCAAAAAACGAAATCCCGATCGGAAGCCCGTGTGAGAATCCCGCGGGCACATTGATATTCGGGTAGCCGGCGACGGCGGCGGGAGTGGAGCTGCCTCCCGTGAAATGATCGCCGTTGATCAAATCGGTCGGCCACGCCGGTCCGCCCGTCGGTGCGACGATCGCATCGAGCTTGTATTTGTTCATCGTCGCATCGATGCCTTCGGTTCGAGACATCCGGAGATCCTTCGCCAGCTCGTCGCGGTATTTCTTTTCGGTCAATGGCCCCTTCGCCTGCGCCTGGATCATTATCTCCTGGCCGAACCACGGCATCTCCTGCTCTTTGTGAGCCTCGTTGAAGGCGATGATGTCCTGCAGAGTTCTCACCGGCGCTTTCCGGCCCAAACCTGCGAGGTACTTGTTGAGATCAGCCTTGAACTCGTAGAGCAGCACGTCGAATTCGCTGTCGTCGAACTTGCCGGCGGTCTCGAGATTCGCGGGATCGACAATAACCGCACCCGCTGATTTCATCGTCGCCAACGCATCATTGATCGTTTTGTCCACAACATCGCTGTAACCAAAGAACTTGCTGCGAGCGACACCGATTCTGGCGCCGCGCAATCCGTTGGCGTCGAGGTATCTCGCGTAATCAGTGATCTGGCCCCGCGAGCTGGCGGAAATCGTGGCTGGATCGCTCTGATCCGGTCCGGCGAGCGCACCGAGCAGAATGGCTGCGTCACGCATCGTGCGAGCCATCGGACCCGCCGTATCCTGGCTGTGGGCGATGGGGATGATGCCCGATCTGCTCAGAAGTCCAAGGGTAGGCTTGATGCCTACAATTCCATTCGCACCCGACGGACACACAATCGAGCCGTCGGTCTCCGTTCCAATGGCCAACGCGCAAAGATTCGCGGACACAGCGCCGCCCGAACCTGAGCTGGAGCCGCACGGATTTCGGTCGAGCACATAGGGATTCCTCGCCTGCCCTCCCCGCCCACTCCAGCCACTGGTCGAATGCGTCGACCGAAAATTCGCCCACTCACTCAGGTTGGTCTTGCCCAATATGATCGCGCCGGCCGCACGCAGCTTGGCCGCAATAAAAGCGTCGCGCAGAGGTATCGAGCCCGACAGTGCGAGAGAGCCCGCGGTAGTCATCATCTTGTCCGCGGTATCGATGTTGTCCTTGATCAGAATCGGAACACCGTGAAGCGGACCGCGCACGCGACCGGATTTGCGCTCCTGGTCCAGCGAGTCGGCGATCGATAACGCGTCAGGGTTCACTTCGATCACGTGACGCAGCGTCGGCCCCTTTCGATCGAGCTCGTCGATGCGATTCAGATAAAGCTGGGTGATCGACCGCGCTGTCATTCGACCCGACGACATTCCCGCTTGCAGATCGGCGATGGTCGCCTCTTCCAGCTCGAACGCCGGAATCGTGAAACCGCGCTTCGCTGCCGCCGAAGATGTCGCCGTCTCAGCAGGCTGGCCCGCGAGTGGTTTTCCGCGCACCGCCATCGCCCCGGCAATCGCGCCGAGTCGCACGAAATTTCTACGATCCATTTTGGTTTACCCCGAGTAGTGGCAGGATGCGGGAGGCGGGAGGCGAGAACGCCCTGTCACGTTCATGGTCGGACTGGCAGCTCTCGCACTTCCCACGTTTCATAAATCCGAGCAGGTCCTGAGAATCGCCCCACAGTTCTGACACACCAANTTGCACTTGAACGCTCTGATATCCGTCGAGCCACAGACATCGCATACCTCCGGCGCTGGCTCATCCAACGCCTCCCGTCTCCCCCCTCCCGCCTCCCTCAATCGAAGTCCAGGCCGAGGTTGAGCGCGGGCGAAGAATGAGTGAGCGCGCCGATCGATATCCAGTCCACCCCGGTCTCGGCGATCAGGCGCACCGTATCGAGGGTCACGCCGCCGGAAGCCTCGGTCACCGCGCGGCCGTCGACCAGCCTCACACCCTCTCGCAGGTCTACCAGCTGCATGTTGTCGAACATGATGACATCGACGCCGATGTCGAGCGCGGCCCGCACCTGATCGAGCGTCTCACACTCGACCTCGATTTTCATTCCCATCGGAGCGAGCGCGCGCGCCCGTTTGACCGCCAGGCCAATGTCACCGTCCACCGTCGCCAGGTGATTGTCCTTGATCAGAACGGAAGACGAAAGATCCATCCGGTGATTCAAGCCACCGCCGGCCCGAACGGCGTATTTCTCCAGCCTCCGGTACAGCGGCAACGTTTTCCGGGTATCGAGAATGTGCGCGCCGGTCCCCGCGATGGCGTCGACGTAGCGCGCGGTCATCGTCGCAATGCCGGAGAGATGCCCAACGAAATTCAGCGCCACCCGCTCCGCCGACAGAATACCGCCCGCATGGCCGGAGAGAAACATCACCGGTGTCTGCGGATCGACCCGCGATCCATCCTCATGATCGACTCTGATGGTGATCGGCGGATCGAGCTGCTCGAATGCTTCCCGCGCCAGGTTGAGCCCGGCAATTACGCCCGCCTGCCGCGAGACCAGCCGGCACCGCGCTCGTCGCGTCGACTTAACAGTTGCAGCGGTAGTGATGTCGTGCTTGGTGTCGTCTTCCTCGAGCGCGACGGAAACGAGCTTGGTCGTCTCCTTTTTCGTGAGGGGAAAGTGAAGACCTTCCTCCCAGAAGAATCCGTGAGCGCCAAGCTCGGTTTCCTTACGTTGATTCATTCGCCGGGATCGTCCGATGCTTCCGGGACTGGTGATAGTGGAGTCTGGCCGCCAATCGCGACCATTCGTTGGATAGCGAGCCGCGCGCGCGATGCAACCTCCTCGGGCACGGTGATCCGATGCTCCAGCCGTTGCAGGGAGCTCAGCACCTTTGGCAGGGTCGTCACCTTCATGAACGCGCACACCGCCCTCTCGTTCGCGGCAAAAAAAGTCTTGGTTGGATTCTCGCGCCGCAGCCGGTGCAGTATTCCAACCTCGGTGGCGACAATGAACTCGTTGTTCGATGAGATGCTCGGGCGCTTGATCATTCCTTCGGTGGAAAGGATCTGCACACCCACCGGATCGATATCGCCAGCCGACACCGCCTCGACGACGCTCGTCGCGCACCCGCACTCGGGGTGAATCAGAAATTCACTGCCGGGGTGCGCCGCGCGCTGCAGCCTGATGTCCTCGGGGTCGATCCCGGCGTGCACGTGACACTCACCCATCCAGACGTGCATGTTCGTTCGGCCAGTGATTCTCCGAACGTGCGCGCCGAGAAACATGTCGGGCAGAAAAAGAATCTCCTTGTCGGCGGGAATCGAGTTCACGATCTCGACGGCGTTCCCGGACGTGCAGCAGTAGTCGCTCTCCGCTTTCACTTCAGCGGTCGTGTTCACGTACGAAACGACCACCGCCCCCGGATGTTCCGCTTTCCAGTCCCTCAGCTGCTGCGCGTCGATCGTCGCCGCCAGCGAACAGCCTGCGGCGAGATCGGGCAGCAGCACGATCTTCTGAGGCGACAGGACCGCCGCCGTCTCCGCCATGAAGTGAACGCCGCAAAAAACTATGACATCAGCCTTGGTCTTCGCGGCTTCGCGGCTCAATCCAAGCGAGTCGCCGACGAAATCGGCCACATCCTGAACCTCGGCGCGTTCATAGTTGTGGGCGAGGATAACCGCGTTTCGAACGCGCGCGAGATGTTTGATCTCTTCCCCGAGCGCGGCGTACAGCTTTTGATTCGTTTCTACCATTCTATATGTCGGCCGGTCCACTTTCGTTTGGCGCGCGGGAAATCACTTCTATAGTGCCCACCGCGTGACTCCTTTCTCAACAGCGCGGCGTCGGCGATCAGCAGCGACGTTTGCACCATGTTTGCTTCCTCGGTCGCGCCCGCAGGAAGTCGGGATTGGATCTCCTTCAATTTAGTCAGGCCGAGTCTCAACCCGTTGGCGCTGCGATCGATCCCGCAGTGATCCCACATCACCTGTCTGATGGCGTCGGCGGCGACCTGCGCCGCGCCGCGATCCCGAAGAGCCGCGACCTCCCACTTCCTCTTCCTCGGCGGACTCGGCAGCTTTTTTGTATCGATCATGTCGCGCGCCACACGTTCGGCGAATACCAATCCTTCCAGAAGGGAGTTCGAGGCCAGACGGTTCGCGCCGTGCACGCCGGTTCGCGAAACCTCACCGCAGGCATACAGGCGCGTGAGACTGGCACGGCCGCGAAGATCGGTGACGATGCCACCCATCATATAGTGTGCAGCAGGCGTCACGGGTATCAGATCGACCGCGGGATCGACTCCGCGCGCGCGGCATATAGCAAATATTCCCGGGAAGCGCTTCTCGAACGTCTTGCCCAGTTTCCGCGCATCGAGGAAAACGGTTTTCCCGCCGCTACGCTCCCGAAATATTTCCCGGGCGACGACATCGCGCGGCGCAAGCTCCGCGAGCCGGTGACGCTCCAGCATGAAACGCTTCCCTTCCTCATTCACCAGGATCGCGCCCTCGCCTCGCACTGCTTCCGAAATCAGCTGCAGCGGATTCTCGGGGGTGTCGAGCGCAGTCGGATGAAACTGGACGAACTCCATGTCGGCCAGCTTGGCACCGGCCCGATGGGCGATAGCGAATCCATCGCCGGTCGCCACCTGGGGATTCGTCGTGTACCGAAACAGCTGTCCGCACCCGCCCGTCGCGAGGACCGTCGCATCGGCGATGATCTCGACGGGTTTGCCCGCGACAGCCGCCTTCACGCCGAACACCACTCCGTCCTGCACGATCAGTTCGAGGATGCGCGCCTTCTCCAGCACTTTGATGTGCTCGCTTTCCTTGACGCGTTTGATGAGCGTCCGCGCCACCTCGGCGCCCGTCTGATCGCCGTGCGCGTGGACGATTCGACGGCGCGAGTGAGCGGCCTCTCGCCCGAGCTTGAAGTTCCCGCCAGGCTCGAGATCGAACTGCGCCCCCGCGGTGGCGAGCTCGCGGACGCGCGCCGGACCTTCCTCCACCAGAACCTGGACCGCTTTCGCGTCGGCGAGAGCAGCGCCGGCGGCCAGAGTGTCCTGGCGATGGAGCTCAGGCGAGTCTCCTGCACCCAGAGCCGCGGCGATACCACCCTGGGCGTAGGCAGTCGCGCTATCGAAGAGCGAACGCTTGGTGAGCACCATGACTTCAGCGTCAGCCGAGGCGCGCCATGCAGTGTGAAGACCAGCAACTCCGCTCCCCACTACGAGAAAGCGCGTCCGTATCCGCTCGGCCATATGCCCGTGAAATCAACGTGTAAAGAGAGCGCTTTTGAAGGGCCTCAATGCTTGCGACGCCCTGTCCGGTCGGCGATTCTTCCTTCAGATGCGAAAGCTTCTAATCGTAACCTCCCTCCTCTTAATCGCGCACATCGCCCTTCTCTTCACCCGCCGGAGCGCCAGCGCCGAGGGGACGATGGGTCAGGCGGCAGCGTCGTCAGTTCGCATTGGGATAGTGCTCGACGTCGGCGGGCGCGGTGACAAATCTTTCAATGACGGCGCGTACGCCGGCGCCGACAGCGCTACCAGAATGCTCGGCTCGAACATCAGGTTCATCGAGCCCGGCGAAGGCGCGGATCGCGAAGCGGGACTGAGACTGCTCGCCGCCGAGGGAATGAATCTCGTCATTGGAGTAGGGTTCATCTTCACCGACGACCTCGCGAACCTGGCGAAGGAGTATCCCAATACCGCGTTTGCGGGGATCGACTACGCGCTGGCAACTGACGCGAAGGGCAACGTCATTCCACCACCACCGAACGTGGCCGCGCTCAAGTTCCGCGAGGAAGAAGGATCGTACCTCGTCGGCGCATTGGCGGCGCTCGTCAGCCACACGAAGAAGGTTGGATTCGTCGGCGGGATGGACATTCCACTCATTCACAAATTCGAGGCGGGGTATCGGGCGGGCGTGAAGAAAGTCTGTCCCGATTGTCAGGTGATAGCGCAGTATGCCGGCGTCACGCCCGACGCGTTCAAGAACCCGGGCAAGGGTAAGGAGCTGGCCCTCAGTCAGTACAACCAGGGCGTCGAGGTGATTTTCCACGCTGCCGGGTCGACTGGGCAGGGTGTCTTCGAGGCGGCACGCGCGACCAACAAGCTGGCGATCGGTGTCGACTCGGATCAGAACGACGAAGCGCCTGGGCACGTGCTGACTTCGATGGTGAAAGGAGTGAACACCGCCACGTACGACGCGATCCAGCGGGTGCAGAACCACACCTTCAAGGGCGGGATTTATTCGTTCGGCCTGAAGGAGGGCGGCGTCGGCTACATCTACGACGACCGCAACCGCGCGCTCATTCCCGACAGCGCGCGCGTGAGGGTTGAGGAGCTCAAGCAGGAGATTATCGCTGGACGCATCAAGGTGCCCAGCACGAGATGAGCGAGGCGATCAAACTCGAGCGCATCGGAAAAGCATTCGGCGATGTCGTCGCGTTGAACGGCGCATCGCTCGAAGTCCAGTCGGGGGAGATTCACGCGCTGGTCGGTGAGAATGGCGCCGGCAAATCCACTTTAATGAAAGTGCTGGGTGGCCTGATCAAGCCGGACGAAGGCCGCGTCGATGTGAACGGTCGCGATGTCACCGGCTGGTCGACGAGCGATGCGATTGCCGCGGGCATCGGCATAGTCCACCAGCATTTCATGCTCGTGCCGACACTGACCGTCGCCGAGAATCTGGTCCTGGGATGCGAACCGAAGAGCCGCGCCGGTGTTCTGGATCATCGGCGAGCTGCGGAGGATGTGCGCAAGCTGTCTGCCGGAACCGGGTTGGCAATCGAGCCCGAGCGACTCATCGCAGATCTCTCTGTCGGCGAAGCGCAACGCGTGGAAATTCTCAAAGTTCTTTTTCGCGGCGCCAGAATCCTCGTGCTCGATGAGCCTACTGCCGTTCTCTCTCCGCCTGAAGTCCGCGAGCTGTGGGCAGTGTTGCGGCGGCTGCGCGACCAGGGAGATACGATCATTCTGATCACGCATCGTCTCGACGAAGTGGTTGATCTCTCCGACACAATCACGGTCATGCGCGCCGGCAAAACTGTCGCGCGTATCAAGACGGCTGACACGACCCCAGCTGAAATCGCGCGCCTCATGGTCGGACGCGAAGTGTCACTCTCGGCGGGGAAGAGAGTACAGCCGCTCAACCAGTCGGCCCCGGCAAACTCCGATCAGGGCCTCGTGGTGCGCAATGTCAGCGTCGTCGGCTCGCGCGGCATTCGCGTCGTCGACGACGTCAGCTTCAGCGTGAAACCGGGCGAGATCCTTGGCATCGCCGGCGTCGAGGGAAACGGCCAGACGGAGCTGATCGAAGCAATTGCCGGTCTCCGGTCCGTAGCCGCAGGGCAGATTCTCGTCGATGGCGTGGAGATCACCCGTCACAGCGTCGCCAAACGGCATGACGCGGGTCTCTCGCATATTCCCGAAGACCGACACCGTCGCGGCTTGATCCTCGAGTATACAGTCGCCGATAACCTCATACTCGGCGTCCAGAAGTCTTTCGCCAGAAATGGCGTACTCGACAACGACCGCATCCTGGCGAACGCCTCCGAAGACATTTCGTCCTTCGACATTCGGCCACCCAACCCGATTCTCGAGGCGCGCGCGCTCTCCGGCGGCAATCAGCAGAAGATCGTCGTCGCCCGCGAGATGGGAAGGCAATTCTCGGCGCTGCTCGCGTCGCAGCCAACTCGAGGCGTCGACGTGGGCGCGATCGAATTCATTCACCAGCAGCTGCTCGATGCGCGGGCAAGCGGGAAGGCGATACTGTTGGTCAGCGCCGAGCTCAATGAAGTGTTGGCGCTCTCTGACCGAATTGCGGTGATGTATCGCGGGAAGTTCGCCGGCGTTATGTCGAGCTCAGACGCAACCGAAGAGATCCTTGGCGAGCTCATGATCGGCGCAAGAAAGGGCAACGCCGCGTGACCGCAACGCCGGCGGCAGCTCGCGCCCAGATAATTACGCGCGCCCCGTGGCGAGAGCACGCTGAGGAAGCGCTGATTCCGCCGCTCGTCGCGTTACTGGTGGCGGCGATTTGTGGCGATCTCCTCATTCTGAGTTACGGCCAGTCTCCCGCCGCGGTCTATCGACTGCTTCTCGAGGGAACCTGGGGCAACGCATACGGATTCGGGCAGGTTCTTTATAAGGCGACGACGCTCGCGTTCACCGGGCTCGCTGTCTCATTCGGTCTCCGCGCCGGCTTGTTCAACATCGGCGGAGAGAGCCAGCTCGCGGCGGGAGGATTCGGCGCCGCTCTGACCGGGCTCGCTCTACCGGTTGGCACGCCGCTCATTCTCGCGCTGCCGCTCTGCATGATCGCCGCAGGTCTCGGCGGCGGCGTTGTCGGAGCGGTCCCCGCTTATCTCAAGACGAAGTTCGGCGCACACGAGGTGATCGTGACGATCATGCTCAACTTTGTCGTGTTGGCGCTCCTCAACTGGTTCATCGCCGGGCATCTGCACGTTCCGGAGACGCTCCACACTCCCGAGATCCATGCCGGTGTTCTGCCGCGCCTAGCCGATCTCAGCTCGACATTCCACGGCTCGGCCGCCAATCTCGCACTCATCGTCGCGGTGCTCGTCGCCGCGGCGGTCTGGTTCTATCTCTTCCGCGCGCGCGGTGGATACGAGCTGCGCGCGGTTGGTCTCCAGCCGGACGCCGCCGAGTACGGGGGCATCAGCGTCGGACGGGTGTGGATGCGGGCTCTTACTTTCTCGGGCGTCATCGCCGGGATCGGCGGCATTAACTATGTCCTCGGCTACAAGCATTACTACGAAGATGGATTCGCCAGCGGAGCGGGATTTCTGGGAATCGCCGTGGCACTCGTCGGTCGTAACCACCCAATCGGCGTCCTGATCGCGGCTTTCTTCTTTGCGACGCTCTCGCAGGGCGGACTCGCCATTCACGCTTTCGTGCCGAAGCAGATGATGGATGTGTTACAGGGCGTGGTGATTCTCGCCGTCGCGATGTCCGTGCCCGAAGTGAGACGCGTCCTGCGCAGCGCGCGCCGCACGAGGGAAGCATGAATCCGATCTCCTTCCTGACCCAGATGGTGCGCATCGCCATTCCGTACCTCTTCGCCGCCAGCGGTGGTGTGGTGGCGGAGCGATCGGGTATCGTCAGTCTCACTCTCGAGGGGTTCATGCTGACCGGCGCGTTCGCCGCCGTACTCGGCACCCACTATTCCGGCAGTCCATGGATCGGAGTTCTCGCCGGGATGATCGGCGGGCTGATCTTCGCCATGATCCACGCGGTCGCGACCATTCGATATCGGGCGGACCAGGTTGTCGTCGGCGTCGCTATCAACCTCCTGGCAATCGGCGTTACGAGATTCTTTCTCAAGCTGTTCTTCGCCAGCTCGTCCAACTCCCCGCGCGTCACCGGTTTCGGCGGCAACATCAACGCCGCGGGTTTTGACAACCCCCTCCTCTGGCTCGGCGTTCTCGTCGCGCCTGTCGTCGCGTTCGTGATCTATAAAACTCCGTTCGGTCTTCGCGTCCGCGCCGCTGGCGAGCATCCCGATGCGGCCGAGAGCGTTGGAGTGAGTGTGACGCGGGTGCGATACATCGCGGTCGCAATCTCCGGAATTCTGGCTGCACTCGGCGGTGTGTATCTCGCGCTCGATCAGCATCAGTTTACCGACCAGATGACCGCCGGCCGCGGATTCATCGCCATCTCAGCGGTTATCTTCGGAAGATGGGATCCCATACGCGCCGCTCTCGCCTGCCTGCTCTTTGCCGCCGCCGAGACTTTTCAGATCCAGCTACAGGGCAATCACGCGATTCCATCGCAGTTCGTGGAGATGATCCCTTACCTGCTGACCATCATTGCTCTGGCGGGCGTCGTCGGACGCGCCGTTCCGCCCGCCGCGCTCGGTAGAGCGGAGAGCTGATGCAATCCGGAATTCGCGGTCGGGTATCGCGCGCGGCCAACGCCAAGCTCGCCGTACTCATCGTCACGAATTTCGTGGACATGGTGGGATTGCTGATGATCATCCCCCTGCTGCCCTTCTACGCGCGTGAAATGGGCGGCGGCGCGCTGATCGTGGCGATTCTGATGGGGTCGTTCACCGCGGCGCAGCTCATTAGCGCGCCGTGGTGGGGACGATTCTCCGACAAGTACGGAAGACGCCCAGCGCTCCTGGTCGGCCTCTCAGCGGCCTGCATCGCATATGTCGTGTTTGCATTCGCGACTTCGATCTGGCTGCTGCTGCTTTCGCGCCTGGTGCAGGGTGCCGGTGGTGGAACGGTCGGTGTTATCCAGGCATACGTCGCCGATTCGGTCGAGCAACAGAATCGCGCCAAAGCACTCGGCTGGCTTTCCGCCGCGACCAACGTTGGTGTCGCGATTGGTCCAGCCATCGGATCAGCCGCGCTCAGACTCGGATCGCGTGGTCCCGGTCTGGCAGCTGCGGCTCTTTGTCTGGTCAACATCTTCTTCGCCTGGAAATTTCTGCGTGAGTCTCGTGACATGACCGAGGCCCACGAGAAGAAGCCGCGTGCATCACGCACTGTTATCGCCCACGTCATCACGCACCCGGCGGATCCCGCTCCTCGCCTTATCTGGATCTACGCGATTGCGATGGGCGCCTTCTCCGGACTGATGGCCATACTGGCGCTTTTCCTCGCCGATCGGTTTGGAGTTACACGCGATCGGATCTGGATTTTCTACACTTACGTTGGGGCGATCTCGGTGATCACCCGCGCCGGAATTCTCGGACGCATGGTCGATCGCTACGGCGAAGCATATCTCTCCCGAATCGGCCTGACGCTGCTCGCCACCGGACTGGCCACGCTTCCGCTCGCCCGTGGGTACATCAGCCTCGCCATTTCGGTCGCGCTGATTCCCCTCGGCACCGCGTTCACCTTCCCGTGCGTGACGTCGATGCTCTCACGGGTGATTTCCAGTCGGGAGCGCGGATTGTACATGGGTGTGCAGCAGACTTTCGGCGGATTGGGTCGAGTGATCATCCCACTGTGGGCGGGTTTTTCTTACGACCATCTTGGCAAGTCCGTCCCGCTCTATACCTCGGCGGTGATCGTCGCCGGCGTGATCATACTGGGCTTTGGCATCGACGACGGCCGGAAGGCCGAACTGCGCGTAGCCAGTTAAACGCCTGCCCCACTACTCCGGACTAGGTGGTGCGTAGTCAGGAATGTTCTTGCCCATGAACGCCAGACGCTCCTGGATATCTTCATCCGTCGGATCGAGTGCGGCGGCCAGCATTATGTCGCGAAACGCTTGCCGGTAATAACTCGCGCTGGCGTCCCCTGATGCTTGTCGCCCCAGCTCGTACGTCACATGTGACCGCTCGCTGAGAGCATCGGCAAATTGTGGTACCTGGGCGAGCACGCTGTTCAAATCAGCCAGAGCGTCTTCGAGCCTGTCGGATCTCGAATTGTAAGCCGCGCGTTGATATCGGAATTCCCAGAGATTGCCATACTGCAGCGCGCGCTGGTACGCCTCGATCGCGTCGCCATCCCGCCCCGCGCGTTCCGCCACCCGTCCCTGATCCCAATCGACGAAGCCGCCGAGTGCGGCGATACGGGGGTTGGTTTTGACGTAAGGCGCGGATTCATCGACGAACGCGTTCATCGCCTTGTATGAGCCGCCCCACCTCGGTAGAAGAACAAGCATGTGGCCCATCCGGAGCACGAAGCTGTTCGGCTGCAGTTTCAGCCCTTCCTGCAGAAATCGCTGTGATGCGCGCACATCACCCTGCTCTCTGGCGAGGTCGATCAACTGCCGGTACGCGACAATCGACTTGGGCTCCAACCGCAGCGCTGCATCAATATCTGCCAGCGACAGCGTGAAGAATTTGTTCATTCGCTGGATCTGGTCCCTCGGCGTTTCGCGGTACAGGGCGCCTCCACGTGCGTTCCACGCCGACGCGCGAAAGAACATCGCGCGCGCGAGACGCGCCGCCGGAGACTTGGGACGCTGCTTCACCCACTCCGTGAGAGGAGGCTCCAATGAAGGAACGGCAATGTCGAACGCGGCGTATGCGTCGAACAGTCGGTACTCGACCCGAAAGTCGCGCAGCACGCTGTCCGAGTACGCAGCGAGCACCCGGTCGAGCACATCATATGATTTGTTCAGGAGCAGCTGGCGGATGGCAAGGCGATTGACCGTCTGCGTCGGATATCCAAAATCCTCTGCCGGATTCACCGCCGGCAACAACACCGAGCTAGTCCCTGCCGGCATTGGCGTCGTGGATGCATTGCTCGCGACGACGGGCGTGACCGGTGTCTGCGGTTGTGCGGGCTGATCGTCGTTCGTCTCGGCATTCTCAGTCGCCGCGGCCCCGCTGGTGATTGCGCGACCCCGCACATCTCGAAGCGTCGCGCTCACATGAAGTGGATTGCACGTCGGACCTTCGACTACGGCGAGCGCGGCGGTGCCATCATTGCGGCCCGTTTCGAAACACGTTTCGTCGCCGTGTTCGTGCGAGGCCGAGGCGCGCCACCCGTGTTCATCGGCCCGCTCGACTGAGAGCTTCACGCCGTCAGGCAGCGTCAACCCAACGATCAGCGACTGGTCGGCAGAGTATCGGAGATTCGTGGCGTAATAAACGTCTTCGGCTGACGCGAGATCGCCGAGCGCGGTCCGCATCTCGTTCCCCTGAATCGTCGACGTGTCCCTTCGGCACGCGGAAAAGGAGAGCGTAGCCGCGAGCGCGAACCACGGAGCGATGTTCGTGAGGGAAGCGGTAGTCCGTTGCATCACCAAATGACGCCGAAACACGGACGTCGCAACCGCGCTTCAAATAGGGGAATTACTTACTCGCTTCTGCCGCTTTCGCCGGCTGCAGCCTGTATCCGGCGTAGAGAAACACTCCACCACACACCAGGAACAGGAGCACTCGCCAGATCGTCTCGACGCTCGCCATGTCGACCAATAACAGGCGGCCAACGACTATCACCATCGTCACGCCGCCGAGCTGGCGCAGCACGCGCTCTCCTCCGCGCTGCCGGCTGACGATCAGTAGAGCCGCGCCGAAAATCGCGTAGGCCGCGGTCACCAGCGGCGGCCACACCGGCTCCAGCAAATTCATGATTACGATGAGCGAGGTCAGATAAGTAAGCCCGGCCAGTACCGCTCCGTGTACGCGTTCCGCGGGGTCGGCGAATAGTTTTCTGCTTATCACGGCGCTCGCGCCCACGGTGACCAACTCGGCGATCACCCAGCGCCAGCGCAGGAGTCCATTGCCGGGTAGTGAAAGGCCATGTCCGATCGCTACTACCAGCGAGATGAGGACCGCGACCTTGGCGATCGCGCGCGGGCCGATCAGTGCTTTTCGGATATAGATCACGATCAACGCGGCATATATCGAGACGACGGCGACACTTTCCGGCGTTGGCGCGATCTTGAGAATTCCGAGCAAGCTCCACAGCGCAGCGGCCGTAAAGATCACTTGCTCGAGCTCCGTATCCTGAATCTTTCGGATTCCGAACGACAGTGCGGCCGATCCCAATCCGACGAGAAGGAGCCCGGATACTTCTGAAGGGATGCTCACCCAGATATTCGCGAGACTGCTGATGGCGAGGACTGGGCTGAGCAGCGTCATCACCCATAGCGCGAGGCTATCCGGCGAGCTTTTCCCGCCGCCGAGGGACTTCGAGAGATTATCCAACCCTTCCATAATCCGCTGTGATGCCTCACTGACCGGAGCAGGCGTGTAGCGATTCGATCCGGTCTGAAGCAACTGCCGCCGCAACGATGGAACGCGGGTGAACGCAGCCCCGGCTAGAATCAGCAGAAACGAAACCGTAATGGCGCCAGGCGTACCAGCGCGAATCACCCCACCCGAGATAGCCGTTCCATTCACCAGAACCCAGAAGGCGACGAAAGTGATCCACAGCGTCGACTGCCAACCGCGCACGAGATAGATGAATATTCCGGCAAATGCGACCGCACCCAGATAGAGCGCGAATGGCGTCAGCGATGTAACCGGCGCGAACAAAATGAAGGGCGTCGCAAAACCCGTGGCGATGGCGATGAACGCGAAGACTTCACTGCGTTCCTGAAGTGAAATCCAGGCCGACGTGAGAGTCAGCACGAAGAAGAGCAGTCGCGCGGACGGAATGGAAATGAGTCCGTACCACACCGACGCGGCGTAGGCGGTGAGATACCACACCGCGAGTGCACCGCCATAGAGCACCTGGCGCAGACCGTGGCCGTGCGGCGTTTTCGCATCTGCATCCACGCGAATTGCCGCCCAGAAAAGACCAGCACCCACGAGCGCGCCGGCGAGCGCGCGAATGGGCGGTGTGATCCAGCCCCTGTCGATGGCGTATCCGTAGAGAAACAGCACCGCGATCACAACGAATCCGATGCCCAGCCGGCTCAGCCACCACTCTGGGCTGCGCGCCATGAACCATCTGGAGACTATCGAGCCGAGATCTTCGCTATCGGCGTGTTGTTGACCGGACGCGGCGCCAGCGGAGCGGCGAGGCGCAGAACCGCGCGCCCCGCTTCCCGCATCCCGCATCCCGCCTCCCGCCATCGCTTCAACCGACTGCTGAAGCGCGGCGAGTCCGGTCTCGAGTCGAGAAAGGCGATCCTCGATCTCGCGCTCTTTTAGTTGATCCATCAGTCTCTCGGCAAAATCCCTATCCGAGAGACTGCCGTTTTACCCCTGACGCAACGCCCCAAGGAGTGGGAAGAGTGATCCAATGAGCCAGGTGAGCCCCGCGGCGATTGCTGCCTGCTGCTTACCCACTTTGCCGACCACGTAAATCCCGATTCCCAGTAATACGGTGATCCAGATGACGAAAAGATCGAGTCGGCTTGCCAACGCTATCGCCACTGCCGACGTGGTCTGGATCCATGAACCGCGCCGGGTTGAACCCACGCTGTTGACGGCGTTGAGCTTGTCGGGATTCATGAACAGCGCCTGCGCCGCGTTCACCAGGATCTGCACGATCCTCGGCACTTCCGAGTACGTCGCGATCATGAACGCTGCAGTCAATGCCATTTTTGCATCGAACAGCTTACCGACCAGCCATAGAATGAGCCCGGTGCCGAACACACTGATTGCCAGCCCTATTCCGAAAATGAATGGAGTGGCGGTCTCGAAGAACTTGCGTCCCGAGGCCATCTGATCGGCGGTGATGTTCGGGTTCTTCGCCATCGCCGCGGCTGTCTGCCTCGCGTATTCCGCGTCGAAGATCGGCGCCATCGCGTTCTTGGTCAGGAGAATCAGCGCGGTCGCGACTGCTACCAGCACCAGCAAGGCGAGACCGAACTTCCCGTCCGCCCGTCGCGCGAACACAGACGAAGGCGTGTAGAAGATGTCGACGAAATCCTCCCACAGGCTCGCTTTCGATGGTGTAGGTTCGACGTTCGGTGCCGTCTCAGCGTTTGTCCCCATATTGACCGAGCCTCGCGGAAAAGGAATAATCGCCACAACATTATCACTCCCTTCCCTCTACCACCACCCGGGGTTGCCATGCAATCGGATTCGAAGTCCGCTCGCCCAGTGATTGTGGACTCGCTCATTCACCCCAAGGAAAAGATCTATTTCGCCCTTTGCGTAGTGGTCAGCGTCATCATCTATTTCGTGTTAATCCGAGTCATACTATCTGGAGCAGAAGCGGCTGGGGTGGTCGTGTTTTACCTGATTGC
>C688J18823_10001237_pt1 | contig 15716 bp, 7 predicted proteins | sample HopSoiMetagenom1_FD_18823 | JGI IMG/M metagenome (IMG submission 18823) | reverse complement strand
GACGGCCGATACGGCCGGGCTTCAGGAGGACATCCGCTCGAAGCTGCAAGCGCTCGGGCAGGCCTGGCAGCGCTATCTCGCCGGCGACGCGAGCGGGGCGGCCAACATGCGAGAGCGTGTCGCCACGCTGCAGAGCGCCGCGGAGGCGCTTGGCGAGAGCGACCTCTCCACGCTCTTCGCGGCGGTAGCAGCCGCTGCCGCCCGGCTTCCGAGCGCGGTCGAGCCCGGAAGCGATTTCCTCCTCCTCGAGATGGCCTCCGCCTTCCTTCTGGCGCAGGCGATGGTCGAGAGCCTGGCTGCGCCGCCGGCGGACACCGCCGAGCAGGTGAGCCACATGGTGGGGTGGCTCGAGCAGGCGGAGCCCGGCAAGCCGGCCGGCGCGCCGCCCACTGGGCTGCGTCCGGAGCTCACGCAGCACGTCAGCGCGCTGCAGCTTCGCTCGCGAGTGGCCGGCGAGATCCTCGCCAACCTGCAGCAGATCGAGCAGGCGCTCGACGCCTATGCGCGCGGCCACGGCGGCAAGGACGTTCTCACGAAGGTGGCGCCGCAACTGCGCCAGATCGACGGCGCATTGCGCATGCTCGACTGGGAACGGGCGGGGGCGGTGCTCGAGCGCTGCGAGCGCATGATCGGCGCCCTTACTCCAGGCAGCGCCGACATGGACTGGCTCGCTGAAGGCCTGAGCAGCCTCAGCCTGTACGTCACGCCGTGCGTGCAGGGCCGTGAGCCGCGCGAGCAGGCGCTCGACGTTTTCCTGCATCGCATACAGGAGCGCGCGCTGCCCAAGCCGGCCGCCTCTCCGGCGCCGGCAGCGGCTGCGCCCGACGAGACATTGCTTCAGATCTTCCTCGACGAGGCGAACGACGTGCTCGCGATGGTCGCGGCCTCGCTCGATGCCTGCCGCGCGGCACCGGCGAACCTGGACGAGCTGGCCGCCGTGCGCCGCGGCTTCCACACGATGAAAGGCAGCGGCCGCATGGTGGGCCTGAGCGAGCTCGGCGAAGCGGCATGGCGTGTGGAGCACGCCTACAACGAGTGGCTGGATCGTGAGGCGCCGGCATCACCCGAGTTGCTCGATGTGGCCGCCGTGGCGCACGGCTGCCTCACTGGCTGGATCGCACAACTTCGCGCCGGCGAGTCCCCGACCATCGACATGCGGCCGATAAGCGATGCCCTGGCGCGCCTAGCCGGCGACGATTCGGCGATCAAGCGGGTACGCGACGTCTATCTCAAGGAAGCGAAGCAGCACGTCGCAACGCTCGAGGACCAGTGGACCGAGTGGCGTGCGAAATCCTCCGGCAATGTTTCCCCGGAGTTCACGCGCGCGGCGCACACCCTCGCGAGTTCCTCGCGCACCGCGCGCTTCGAGGGCGTTGCGCAGCTCGCCGCCGAGCTGGAGCAATGGGTGCCGCTTGCCGAGCGTACGGTCGACCCGGCCGACCGGCAGGCGGTGGGGCAGGCAATCGCGGCGCTCGCGAACATGCTGGACGCAGTCGGGCGCGACGAGTCGCCGGCGCCGTCGGTTGCGGCGCTCGCTGCCGTGCAGGGCGTGCGCGGCCGCCTGCTGGTGCCGCCGCGGCCGAAGGAAAAGCGCGTGATGCGCGACGACCTCGACGACGCGCTGCTGCCGATCTTCGTCGAGGAGGCCGAAGAGCTGGCGCCGCAGCTGAGCGCCGCTCTCGCCGCCTGGCGCGCGAATCGCGCCGATGGCAGCGCGCCCGATGCGCTGAAGCGCGCGCTGCACACCCTGAAAGGCAGCGCGCGCATGGCGGGCGCCATCCGCCTGGGCGAGCTCACACACCTGATGGAAAGCCGCATCGAGTACGCGCTCGAGGCGGGCGAGGTCACGAACGAGCTGTTCGACGACCTGCAGACCAAGCTCGATCGCCTGAGCGCCGACCTTGAAAAGCTGGCCGCGAGCACCGCGCCGGCGGCGGGGGCGGCGGAGTCCGCCGCCCCCGGGTCACGCACGCCGGGCGCATCCGCGGCGGCCATGCTGCGCGTGAATGCAGAGCGTCTCGACCGCTTGATCAACGAGGCGGGCGAAGGCGCCATCGCCCGCTCCCGCGTCGAGGCGGAGCTTCGCCAGACCAAGCAGGCGCTGGCCGATCTCAATGAAAGCGTCGGGCGGCTACGCACACAGCTGCGCGAGGTGGAGATCCAGGCCGACAGCCACCTCCAGTCCCGGCGTACCGAGCTCGCGCAGCACGAGCGCGACTTCGATCCGCTGGAATTCGACCGCTACACGCGCCTGCAGGAGCTGACCCGCATGATGGCGGAGGGTCTTGCCGACGTTGCGAGCCTGCAGCAGGCGCTCGTCAAGAACGTCGGCGAGACCGATGCCGCGCTGCTTGCCCAGGCGAGGATCGGCCGCGAGCTGCAGCAGGACCTTATGCGCATGCGCGCCGTGCCGTTCGCGAACCTCGGCGAGCGCCTGCAGCGCCTCGTGCGGCAGACGGGCCGCGAGCTTGGCCGCTCGGCGGAGCTCGCCATCGAGGGCGGGCAGGTGGAGCTCGACCGGGGCGTCCTCGAGCGCATTGCGGCGCCGCTCGAGCACCTGTTGCGCAACTCCCTGGTGCACGGCATCGAGGATGCGCCCACGCGTGCCGCCGCCGGCAAGCCGGCCGCCGGCCGCATCGGCATCAGCCTGCGCCAAGAAGCGAACGAAGTCGTGCTGGTCGTGAGCGACGATGGCGCCGGCCTCGATCTCGAGCGCCTGCGCGCAAAGGCGATCGAAAAGGGACTGCTCTCGGCCGAGCAGGCGCCAAGCGAAAGCGAGCAGGTGCAGCTCGTTTTCCTGTCCGGCCTTTCCACCGCGGGCACGGTCACCGAGCTTGCCGGGCGCGGCGTCGGCATGGACGTGGTCCGCACCGAGATCCAGTCGATCGGCGGACGCATCGAGGTGACGAGCGCGCGCGGCCGGGGCACGACCTTTACGATCTACTTGCCGCTCACGCTCGCCGTCACCCAGACGGTGATGGTGCGCGCCGGCCCTTCGTCGGTTGTCGCCCTGTCATCGGCCAACGTCGAGCAGGTGCTACGTATCAAGGCCGAGGCGCTGGTGTCGCACTACGAGGCAGGCCACATCGAGTTTCAGGGCCGCCCGTATCCGCTGCACTACCTGCGCCAGCTTCTCGGCGGGCGTGCCGCCACGGACATTCAGCCCTACAACATGGTGCTCCTCGTGCGTAGCGGCGCGCACCGCGTCGCCGTGCACGTCGACGAGCTGCTCGGCAACCGCGAGATGGTGGTGAAGAACATCGGGCCGCAGCTCGCTCGCATGCCCGGAGTCGCAGGCGCCACCGTGCTGCCCGATGGCGCGATCGTGCTGATCGTGAACCCGGTACAACTGGCGGAAATCGCGCGCGGGCCGATGCTGCGCACCGCGACGCCCGAGCTCAGCACCCGCTCGACGCGGCCGGCGCCGCTCGTGATGGTGGTGGACGACTCGCTCACGGTACGCAAGATCACCGGACGGCTGCTGGAGCGCGAAGGCTACCGCGTGCTCACCGCGAAGGACGGTCTCGATGCGTTGGAACAGATGAAGGGCGAGCTGCCGGCCATCCTGCTGGTCGACATCGAGATGCCGCGCATGGACGGCTTTGATCTCGCGCGCAACGTGCGCGGCGATCCGCGCACCATGGATATCCCGATCGTCATGATCTCCTCGCGCACGGCGCCCAAGCACCGTAGCCGCGCCCAGGAGCTCGGCGTCAACGCCTTCCTCGGCAAGCCCTTCCAGGAGTCCGAGCTCCTGGCAGCAGATCGTCGCGCTCTCCCGTCCATGAAGTCAGGCAGCCAGGAGCACATCGGCAAGTACCCGGTGCTGCGCGAGATCGGCGCGGGCGCCACCAGCAAGGTCTACCTCGGCCGCGACCCTTTCGCGGAGCGCGACGTGGCCATCAAGGTATTTGCCTTCGACACGCACGCCGAAGCGCAGCAGGAGCGCATGAAGCACAAGGCGTTCGTCGCCGAGGCCTCGCTCGCCGGCAAGCTCAACCACCCGCATATCGTCGATATCTTCGACGCCGTGGTCGAGCCCGATCGCAGCTACATCGTCATGGAATACGTGCCGGGCAGCACGCTCGAGGCGCACGGCGACGTGTCAAAGCTGCTGCCGGTCGCCAAGGTGGTCGAGATCATCTTCAAGTGCATCCGTGCGCTCGAATACGCGTGGCGCCACGGCGTGATCCATCGCGACATCAAGCCGGGCAACATCCTGCTCTCGCAGTCGGGCGAGACCAAGGTGAGCGACTTCGGCGCCTCGTTCCAGCAGCGGCTGCAGGAGACGACGCAGATCGCCGGCGTCGGCTCGCCGGCCTACATGTCGCCGGAGCAGGTGCGCATGGAGGCGCTCACGCAGCAGACCGACATCTATTCGCTCGGCGTCACCATGTACCGGCTGCTCACCGGCCGGCTGCCTTTCACCGCGAACACGCAGCCTGCGCTGACTTACGCCATCCTCAACACCGAAGCGCCGCGTCCGGCGAAGCTGCGTCCCGAGCTGCCTGGCCTGCTCGACGCCATCGTCATGAAGGCGATGGAAAAGGACCCCGCCGCGCGCTACCCATCGTGGCTCGACTTCGGCAAGGACCTGAGCCAGGCGTTCGGCAGCCTGCGCATGGCGGGCGCGAGCGTCTCGGACTCGGAGAAGTTCACCAAGCTGCGCGACTTTGCGTTCTTCGCCGACTTCAACGACGTCGCGCTCTGGGAGCTGATCCGCATCGGCACCTGGAAGACGATCGCTTCGCAGACCGTGCTCATTCGCGAAGGTGAGAGCGGCGACAACTTCTACTTCCTGGTCGACGGTGAAGTGGATGTCTCGCTCTTCGGCAAGCTGCTCGCGACGGTGAAGTCCGGCCGCTGCTTTGGCGAGCTCCTTTATTTCGCCGAGCGCACGCAGCGTCGCACGACCACCATCACCGCGCGCGGCCCGATCACCGTCATGGAAGTGAAGGCCGACGCCATGCGCGTCGCCACCGATGGCTGCCAGGCGGCGTTCAACAAGGCGTGCATGCGGGTGCTGATCGAGCGGCTGGTCGATTCAAACCAGCGGCTCGCCCAGGCCGCTTAGATTGGGTCCCAGCTAAAGACGTCCTGCGAGCGCTCGAGCGCGTAGAACTGCGCTCGCAGCGCCGGCATCGCCTGCGTCGCGATCGTCTCCGCCGTCCAGCCGCCGTCGCGATGCACCGAGCGCAGCGGCCGGCTCTGCGACATGAGGAAGATCTCGTTCGCCCGAACGGCAAAGATCTGCCCGCTCACCTCCCGCGCTGCATCCGAAGTCAGGTACACGGCGAGCGGCGCGATCTTCGCCGTCTCCATGGTTTTGAGTTTCTCGACCCGCTCGCGCTGATCGGGCGTCTCCGCCGGGATCGAGCCGATCATGCGGCTCCAGGCGAAGGGCGCGATGCAGTTGGAGCGCACATGGTACTTCGCCATGTCGAGCGCGATCGATTTGGAGAGCCCGACGATGCCGAGCTTCGCCGCCGAGTAGTTGGCCTGCCCGAGGTTGCCGACCAGCCCGGAGGTCGAGGTCATGTGAACGTAGCAGCCCGACTCCTGTGTCTTGAAGTGCGGCGCCGCGGCGCGCGCTACGTAAAACGAGCCGTTGAGATGCACATCGATCACCGCGCGCCATTCCTCGACCGACATGTTGAAGAAGAAGCGATCGCGCAGGATGCCGGCATTGTTCACCACCGTATCGATGCGCCCGAAAGCATCGAGCGCGGCCTGCACGATGCGGTTAGCGGACGCCCAGTCGGCAACGCTGTCGGTGCTGGCGATCGCCGTCCCGCCGGCGGCGCGGATTTCCTGAACCACTCGCTCGGCCGGCGCGCTGCTCTCGCCTTCCCCTTTCACCGAGGTGCCGATGTCGTTCACCACGACCTTTGCGCCGGCCGCCGCCATGGCGAGCGCGAAGTCGCGGCCGATGCCGCCGCCCGCGCCGGTCACGACCACCACCTTTCCGGCGAGCATCAGTCGCTGAATCCGCAATGGCTCATGGCCGCTATTATGGGCTCCGATGCACGGCAACCTGGACGCCGCGCTCAATCCCGCTTCGGTCGCGGTGATCGGCGCTTCCGACAATCCGCACAAGGTCGGCGGCCGGCCGCTTCTCTATCTGGCGCGCTACGGCTATCGCGGCGCCGTCTATCCAATCAATCCATCGCGCGAGACGGTGCAGGGATTGCGCGCCTTCGCGCGCCTGGAAGACACGCCGCGCACGCCGGAGCTCGCCATCGTCGCAGTCGCCGGTGATGAGGCGGTGCGCGCCGTCGAAGCCTGCGCGATGCGCGGCGTCAAAGTTGCGGTGGTGATGACCTCCGGTTTTGCTGAAACCGGCGAGGGCGGCGCCCAAGCCCAGGCACGGATGGCGTCGGTTGCCCGCGCGCGCGGCATGCGGCTGATCGGTCCCAATTGCCAAGGGCTCGCCAATTTTGCCACCGGCCTGGTGGCGAACTTCTCCACTATCTTCCACGAGATCGAGGCGTGCGACGGACCGGTTGCCATCGTCAGCCAGAGCGGCGCCAATTCCCAGGCGATCTACGCGCTGCTGCACGAGAACGGCGTTGGCGTGCGCCACGTGCATGCCACCGGCAACGAAGCGGATGTCACGGTCGCCGATCTCGCGGCGGCCGTCCTCGAGGATGAAGGCGTGCGGCTGCTGCTTCTCTACATGGAGGGAATCAAGGACCCGGCCGCTCTCGCCGACGCCGCGGCACTGGCGCGCTCGCGCCACGTGCCGATCGTCGCGCTCAAGGCCGGCCGCACGGCAAGCGGCCAAAAGGCGGCGAGCTCGCACACCGGTGCGCTCGCCACCGAAGATCGCGTGATCGACGCTTTCTTCGAGCGGCACGGGATCTGGCGCGCCGAAGATCCGCACGAGCTGGTGCGCGCCGCGCCGCTCTATCTTGGCGCGGCGCAGCCACGCGGCAGCCGGCTCGTCTTCATGAGCAATTCGGGCGCGAGCTGTGTCATGGCCGCCGACCACGCCGAGCGCTACGGTGTCCCGCTCGCGCCGCTGTCCGACACGGCGAAGGAACGCCTGCGCGCGGCGCTGCCGCCGTTCGCGGCACTCGCCAATCCGATCGACGTCACCGGCGCCTTGCTCGGCAATTCCGGATTGCTCGGCGCGGTGTTGCCCATCGTCGGCGACGACGCGCAGGCCGATCTGCTGCTGCTCGCGCTGCCGGTCGCAGGCATCGGCTACGACGTGCCGCGCTTTGCGCGCGACCTCGCCGACTTTCAGCGCCGCTACGGCGTCGCCGCGGCGCTTGCCGCGCCGCAGGCGAGCGTGCGCCAGCCGTTCCGCGAGGCCGGCATCGCCACCTTCGGGCGCGAAGGCGAGGCGATGGATGCGCTCGCCCAGCTTGCCCGCCACCGCGCATTGTTGCGCCGCCCGGCGCTACCGCCGGCAAAGCAGATGCGGCCGCCCGAAAGGCGGCGCTTCCTCGACGAGGCGCAAAGCCTCGCGCTGCTCTCGCAAGCCGGGCTGCCCGTCGTCGAGCACCACCTGTGCCGTGACGAAAGCGCGGTACAGGCGGCGCTGGCGGTGCTCGGCGCGGAGGTGGTGCTCAAGGCATGCTCGCCCGACCTGCCGCACAAGAGCGACCATGGCCTCGTCGCCCTTGGCGTCGCCGACCCGCTCGCCGAATTCGGCCGCCAGCGCGAGAAATGCCGGCAGCTCGACGCGCGCTTCGAGGGCGTGATCGTCGCGCGGCGCGCCCGCGGCGGACGCGAGCTCGCGCTCGGCGCGCGACTCGACCCGCAGTTCGGGCCGCTCTTGCTGGTGGGCGACGGCGGCATCTATCTCGAAGCGCTGAAGGACTTCCGCCTGCTGCTCGCGCCCTGCCGCGAGGACGAGGTGCTCGCGAAGCTCGCCGAGCTGCGCATCGCGCCGCTCCTTGGCGCGCTGCGCGGGCAGCCGCCGCGCGACCTGCTCGCGTTCGCCCGCATGGCGAGGCGGCTCGGCGACGCGATGATTGACTGGGACGGCAAGGTGGCGGCGGTCGACATCAATCCGGTCATGGTGTTTGATACGGGCGCGCTCGCGCTCGATGCGCTGGTCGAGGCGGCTGCCTGAAAAGCGCACGGCTATAATTTTCCGCATGAAGGTCCTCGTTGCCGTCAAGCGGGTCGTCGACTTCAACGTCAAGGTTCGCGTCAAGGCCGACAACACCGGCGTCGAGACCGCGAACGTCAAGATGTCGATGAATCCCTTCGACGAGATCGCAGTCGAAGCGGCCGTGCGCCTAAAGGAAGGCGGCGGTGCCAGCGAGATCCTGGCAGTCTCCTGCGGCGTGCCGCAGAGCCAGGAGACGCTACGCACCGCGCTGGCGATCGGCGCCGATCGCGCCATCCTGGTGGAGAGCACCGACGAGCTGCAGCCGCTCGCCGTGGCAAAGCTGCTCAAGGCCATCTGCCAGAAGGAATCGCCGCAGCTCGTCATCATGGGCAAGCAGGCGATCGACGACGATTCCAACCAGACCGGCCAGATGCTCGCCGCGCTCCTCGGCTGGCCGCAGGCGACGTTCGCCTCCAAGATGGAACTCGCCGAGGGACGCGCCAAGGTGACGCGCGAAGTCGATGGCGGCCTGGAAACGCTCTCCATCAAGCTGCCGGCGGTGATCACCACCGACCTGCGCCTGAACGAGCCGCGCTACGTCACGCTGCCCAACATCATGAAGGCGAAAAAGAAGTCGCTCGAGATACTGAAGCCTGCTGCGCTCGGCGTCGATGTCGCGCCACGCCTTGCCACGCTCAAGGTGGTGGAGCCGGCGAAGCGCAAGGCGGGCAGCAAGGTGGCCGACGCAAAAGCGCTCATCGACAAGCTGCGCAACGAAGCGAAAGTGCTCTGATGGCGTCCCTCGTCCTTGCGGAGCACGACAACAAGACCATCCGCAAGGCCACGCTGAACGCCGTGGCCGCGGCGAAGAAGATCGGTGGCGACATCCATGTGCTGATCGCGGGTCACCAGGCGGGCGATGCCGCCAAGGCCGCTTCGCAGATTGCCGGCGTCGCCAAGGTACTGCTCGCCGACGCGCCGCAGCTTGGCGAGCAGCTCGCTGAAAATGTTGCGGCGCTGATCGTCGCGCTCGCCAAGGGCTACTCGCACATCCTCGCGCCGGCGACCTCGAACGGCAAGAACGTGATGCCGCGCGCCGCGGCGCTCCTCGATGTGCAGCAGATCTCCGATATCTCAGGCGTCGAGTCGCCGGACACCTTCGTGCGGCCGATCTACGCGGGCAACGCGCTGGCGACGGTCAAATCTAAGGACCCGATCAAGGTCATCACGGTGCGCACCACGGCCTTCGACGCCGTCGCGTCGACCGGGGGAAGCGCGGCCGTCGACCCGGTGCAGGCGCCACCGGACAGCGGTCTTTCGTCGTTCCTCGGGCGCGAAGTCTCGAAGTCCGAGCGCCCTGAGCTGACCGCGGCCAAGATCATCGTCTCCGGCGGACGCGGCATGGGCTCCGGCGACAACTTCACCAAGGTGCTCGAGCCGCTGGCCGACAAGCTCGGCGCCGCCATGGGTGCCTCGCGCGCCGCGGTCGATGCCGGTTTCGTGCCGAACGACTGGCAGGTAGGGCAGACCGGCAAGATCGTCGCGCCGGACCTGTACATCGCGGTCGGCATCTCGGGCGCCATCCAGCACCTCGCCGGCATGAAGGACAGCCGCGTCATCGTGGCCATCAACAAGGACGAGGAAGCGCCGATCTTCCAGGTGGCGGACTACGGGTTGGTCGGCGATCTTTTCCAGCTGGTCCCGCAAGTCGTGGAGGAGCTTAAAAAATGAGCACCTACCAGGCGCCGCTCAAGGACATAAAGTTCGTGCTGCACGAGCTTGCCGGCCTCCCCGAGGTCGCCAAGCTCCCGGGCTACGAAGAGGCCTCGCCGGATACGGTCGACGCCATCCTCGAGGAAGCTGCGAAGTTCGCCGCCGGAGTCCTTGATCCGATTAACTATTCAGGTGATCAGGAAGGCTCCAAATGGGCTGATGGCAAGGTCACGACGCCGAAGGGCTTCCGCGACGCCTACCGGCAATTCTGCGAGGGCGGCTGGAACGCGCTCCCCTTTGAGGCCGAATGGGGCGGGCAGAGCCTGCCGCGCCTCGTGTCGACCCCGGTGCAGGAGATGTGGAAGAGCGCGAACCTGAGCTTCTCGCTCTGCCCGCTGCTGACCCAAGGCGCGATCGAAGCGCTGCTCCTGCGAGGCACGGAAGAGCTGCAGCGCCGCTACTTGCCGAAGATGGTCGCNGGAACCTGGACCGGAACCATGAACCTCACCGAGCCACAGGCCGGCTCNGACCTCTCGCTCGTTCGCACACGGGCNGAGCGCCAGGGCGATCACTACCTCATTTCCGGCCAGAAGATCTTCATCACCTACGGCGAGCACGATCTCGCCGAGAACATTGTCCATCTGGTGCTCGCCCGCACGCCGGAGGCACCGGAAGGCGTGAAGGGCATCTCGCTCTTCGTAGTGCCGAAATTCATCCCGAACGAGGACGGTACGGCCGGCAAGCGCAACTCCGCGCGCTGCGCCTCGATCGAGCACAAGCTCGGCATCCACGCGAGCCCGACGGCGGTCATGGTCTACGAGAAAGCAGTGGGCTACGTGGTCGGCGAGGAGAACCGCGGCCTCGAGTACATGTTCATCATGATGAACGCCGCGCGCTTCGCCGTCGGCCTCGAGGGCGTGGCGATCGCCGAGCGCGCCTTCCAGCGGGCGCTGGCCTTTGCCAAGGAACGCGTGCAGGGGCGTGACCTCATCCAGGGTGGCAAGGCGGTGCCGATCATCCGGCATCCCGATGTGCGCCGCATGCTGATGCTGATGAAGTCGCAGACCGAAGCGATGCGCGCGCTCGCCTATACGACCGCCGCCGCGATGGACTTCGCGCGCAAGGCGCCCGACGCCGAGGCGCGCAAACGCCACCAGGCGTTCGTCGACCTGATGATTCCGGTAATCAAGGGCTGGTCCACCGAGACCGGCATCGACATCGCCTCGCTCGGCGTGCAGGTGCACGGCGGCATGGGCTTCATCGAGGAAACCGGCGCCGCGCAGTACCTGCGCGACGCCCGCATCACCACCATCTACGAAGGGACCACCGGCATCCAGGCGATGGACCTCGTCGGCCGCAAGATCGCCCGGGAAGGCGGCGCCACGGCCAAGGCCTGGCTCGCTTCTCTGAAGGCGCTCGACGCCGACCTCGGCAAATCGGCCAACGCCGACATCAAGTCGCTGCGCACCGCGCTCGCCGCGGGCGTGCAGGCGGTCGCTGACTGCGTCAACTTCATCGTCGAGAGCAAGGACCCGCGCGCGACCTTCGCCGGCGCCGTGCCGTTCCTAAAGCTGATGGGCATCGTCGCCGGTGGCTGGCAGATGGCGCGCGCCGCCTTGGCCGCGGAAAAGAAAATCGACTCCGGCGATCGCGACTTCTTGCTGGCAAAGATCGCCACCGCGCGGTTCTATGGCGACCACGTCCTCGTGCAGGCGCCCGCCTTGCGCGACACCGTCGTCAAGGGCAGCGCCCACGTCATGGCGCTCTCCGAAGACCAGTTCCTGGCCGCCTGACGTAGGGCCCTCAACCCCGGCGAACGCCCGCCGGTTCAAGCGCGGCGGGGTATCAAACACGCATCCTTTGCCTGCGTTTCACCGGGAAATCATCCGCAAATCATTGGCTGCCCGCATTTGCCCGTAGGTGCCTGTTGTCGCACCGCGGCCGCCAACCTACGGTTGGAGGACCAATTGAAGCGGAGCAGCCATGAGTTACATCGGGGCATTGAATCCGGTCGTCGCGTTCGCAATTGCCGTCTTGGCGGTCATTGCTACGCCCGCCTACAGTTGGCATGGGAACGGCAACGTCAGCGCCGTTGCCGTCGACTCCCTGACGCCGGGGACGCTTTATGCGGGAACGGGGGACCGTGGCGTGTTCAAGAGCACGAACGGCGGTGCCAAATGGAGCCCTACCGGGCTGACGAATACACCCGTCTATGCCCTCGTGGTAGATCCTCGGGTGCCGACCACACTGTATGCCGTCACGCCTTCAGGGATCGTCAAAAGCCTAGACGGCGGCGATAGCTGGGGTGACACCGCCCTGATGAATTGTGTCGCGGGGGCGATGGAATGCCCGATCCTCAATGGATTGCCGGTCCAGAACTCCGTGGCGACCCTGGCGATCTCAGCGCCCAGCGATCCTTCGCTACCGGCTGTTCTGTACGCCGGCATGAGTTGGTACGACGCTTCGTTCACTTATTATTGGGGAGAGGTGGTGTGGAGCCCCAATGGGGGTCTCGGTTGGGGGCCCGTCACTCCGGGCGGCAATCCTTGGGCATTTCCCGCGCTGCGCGTCGCACCGAGTTTGGCGATCGCGCCTGCAAGTCAGAACGCGCCCGCGACCCTTTATGTGACGGGATCCAACGAAAATGATGTGTGCTCGGTTAAGGACGACGGCGCGACCATCGCCTGCGCGCTTCTCGACCAAGCTTTCGCCGGCGCTACGGCGTTGGCCGTCGATCCGCGCAACGCGGACATCGTATATGCCGGTAACGTCGTTGGCGTCTACAAGAGTCTCGACGGCGGCGTTACCTGGCGTCGCGGCGCTACTGGGTCCATTGCAGCGCTGCTCATAGACCCCCGCAACCCGGACACGGTTTATGCAGGAACCGCCGATCGCGGCGTTCTCAAAAGCACCGACGGTGGCGCAACTTGGGTGGCGCTCGGNGCCGACTTGACGGGATACNTTGATCGTCTGGCGCTCTTCCCCAACATCTCGGCNCTCGCGATCGACCCGCTTGTCCCGACCACGCTCTATGCCGGCACTCCCGGCGGCGTTTTCAAGAGTGTCGATAGCGGCGCCACGTGGATGCCGACCGCGCTCATCCAGCACTCGGCTCTCATCTCGCTTAACGTGCCTCCGAGAGTGATGGGTGGAAGGGCCGCGAGCGGAACCGTCGTCTTCAACGCTCCCGCCCCGGAAGGCGGTGCGGTGGTCGCCCTATCCAGCAGCGATAGCACAGCGGCCGGCGTCCCCGCGAGCGTGACGATACCCGCAGGCGCGACGAGGGCGAGTTTCGCCATAGCTACCAATCCCACGAATTATTATCTGTGGGTAACGATTTCCGGGACCTTCGACGACCTCACTAAGTCCGCGCAGGTCATCGTTGTCCACCCGCTCCTTCTCAGCTTGAACCCGAACGGTCTGATAGGCGGAAAGCCCGCGACTGGGAGCGTGACGCTCGGCCTAGCCGCGCCGCCAGGCGGCGCGGTGGTCTCACTTTCCAGCAGCAATTCCGCTGTGGCTAGCGTTCCCGCGAGCGTGACGGTGCCGGCGGGCGCCATGACGGCGACCTTCACGGTCTCGACGAGCGCGGTCAGTACCAACGCCATGGTGAGCATCGGCGCAGCTTACGACGGCGCGAGCCCTTATGTTTATTTGCAGGTGGTGCCGTCGACTCTTTCTTCCTTGACGCTCAGTCCCAAGACAGTAGCTGCCGGAACTGCGTCGACCGGAACTGTGGTGTTGACCGCGCCTGCGCCGGCAGGCGGTGCTGCGATTGCACTATCCAGCAGCGACACCTCGCTAGCCACGGTGCCTACAAGCGTGACGGTGCCCGCCGCGGCGACGAGCGCAAGCTTCACGGTGTCTACCAGTTCCGTGATCCCGCCCACCGACAGCACGAAGTCGGTCTCGATCCTCGGCAGCTATAACGGCCAAGCCTATGACGTTCTCTTCGTGACGTCACCTCCGGAAGCGACGATCTCTTCCCTTAGCCTGAACGCTACGAGCGTAACGGGCGGAGGCACCTCGACCGGCACGGTAACGCTGAACTCCGCAGCACCAGCAGCCGGGACTGCGGTTGCGCTCACGAGTAGCGACCCAACCGTTGCCGCAGTGGCGGCGAGTGTAGTCGTGCCGGGTGGCGCTACTAGCGCGACCTTCACGGTAACCACGAACGGGGTGACCACGTCTACGAATGTAACGATTACGGGAACAAATGGCGGCGCAAGTAGGAGTGCCCAACTACTGGTTAATCCGCCGCCGGCAATAGCGCTCTCAACGCTGAGCTTCGTCCCGGCGAGCGTGACGGCTGGGACTGCCTCCACTGGAACTGTAAGCCTGACTGCAGGTGCGCCTCCTGGCGGCGCGGTAGTCTCGTTATCGAGCAGCAATCCTGCAATTGCCTCCGTTCCGGGAAGCGCGATAGTTGCTCCTGGCGGCACCAGCGTGAACTTCACCGTGTCGACGTTGTCGTGCACGTCTGGTTCAGTAACGCTCTCGGCAAGCTATGATGGTGGGACGAAATCGGCTGGATTGGGCGTCACTTCGAGCTCGGACAATGTCACGATCCAGCAGGCGGATTACTCTGGGAACAAAGACGAATTGCGGATGGCCGCTCGAAGCAGCAACTCCGGAGCTACCCTCCGCGTGTACGTGTCGTCGTCCGAACAAATGATCGGCACTCTCCGCAATCTCGGTGACGGCAGGTACAGCGGGCAGTTCAGCTGGTCAGTGAACCCGCAGAACATTACGGTGCGCAGCAGTGCGTGCGGATCAGCGATAAGCGCGGTGAGTAACAAGCGATAGCAGAGTGGAGCGGCGCCGAAGTGCGTCACGCTTGCCGCCGCTCCCGCAATACCGGAACACTACGCCGGCCCGCTTAGAATTCCCGGTCAGCATAATTTTCTGGAGTTGTCATGTCGCGCCTGATCGCATTCGTCTTCACCTTCGTCTCCACCGTCGTGGCCGCACAGGACTATCCTACGAAGCCGGTCATCATCGTCGTGCCTGCCGCCGCCGGCGGCCCGACCGACACGCTGACGCGCGTCCTCGCTTCGGCCATGGGCAACGCGATGAAGACGCAGTTCGTGATCGAGAACGCGGGCGGCGCCGGCGGCATCATCGGCATCAACAAGGCGGCGAAGGCGCGCGCCGATGGCTACACGCTGCTCCTCTACCACATCGGCATGTCGACCGCGCCGGCGCTCTATCGCAAGCTGCCGTACGACACGCTCGCCGACTTCGAATACATCGGTCAGGTGGCGGACGTGCCGATGACGCTGGTGGCGAAGAAGGCGACGGCGGCCACAGCGTTCCCGGAGTTTCTCGCCTACATCAAGGCGAACCAGGACAAGGTGACCTACGCCAATGCCGGCATCGGCTCGGCGTCGTACCTGTGTGGCCTGCTCTTCATGTCGACCATCGATGCGCAGTTCACCCAGGTGCCCTACAAGGGCACCGGGCCGGCGATGAACGACCTGATCGGCGGCCAGGTGGACTTCATGTGCGACCAGACGACCAACACCGTGCCGCAGATCAAGACCGGCAACATCAAGGTCTACGGGGTCACCAGCGCCGCGCGCGTGCCTTCGCTGCCCGACGTGCCGACCCTCTCCGAGCAGGGGCTGAAGGGTTTCGATCTGGTCGTGTGGAACGGTCTCTTCGCGCCACGCGGCACGCCTAAAGCGGCGCTCGACAAGCTGAATGGCGCGCTGCAGGCTGCGGTGCAGGATCCGGCGTTCAAGTCGCGCCTCGCCGACCTCGGCGCCGAGCCGGTGCCGCTCGCCAAGGCGACGCCCGAGTCGCTGCGCAATCTGTTGAAAGCGGAGATCGACAAGTGGACGCCGATCATCCGCAAGAGTGGCGTCTACGCCGACTAGGCCTTCGCCCTTAGCCCGAAGAAGCGCCGAATGCGCGTCAGCAGGTCGGCTTGCTCGAT
>C688J18823_10001236_pt1 | contig 15722 bp, 12 predicted proteins | sample HopSoiMetagenom1_FD_18823 | JGI IMG/M metagenome (IMG submission 18823) | reverse complement strand
TATGAAACTCAAAGTCTCTCGATCATGGTTTCCCATTAACTCCATTCGGAGCCTAGCTGCCGTAATCTGTGCGATCGTGCTGGTGCCGGGGGATATAAGGTTGCTGGCACAGTCAGCACAGTCATCAAATCCTGCGCCTGCGCAGGCTGCATCAACTCCGGCTAAACCAGAGACGGTTCGCCTTGTTGCGGAGGAAGTCGATTCGCTTGTTGCCCCAATTGCGCTTTATCCGGACCCCCTCCTCAGCCAGACCCTTGTAGCCTCAACTTACCCTTTAGAAGTAATTCAGCTTCAGCAGTGGTTAGCCAAACACCCTAATCTAAAAGATAAAGCCTTAGCGGACGCCGTCCAAAAAGAAGAATGGGACGCAAGCATTCAAGCTATGGCTATGCTTCCTGATGTGGTGAAGCTACTCTCAGAAAACATAAAGTGGACTACCGACTTGGGAAATGCATTTCTCGCACAGCAGAGCGATGTTATGGACGCAGTGCAGCGTATGCGCAAGAAAGCGAAGGATACCGGGAATCTTAAATCGACCGAACAGCAGAAGGTCGAAACGAAAGTCATCGAGAACAAACAGATCATCATGGTCGAACAAGCAAATCCTCAAGTGATTTATGTTCCCAGTTACAACCCAACGGTTGTGTATGGCGCTCCCATCTATCCTTACCCGCCTATGTATTATCCCTCCGCGGGATACTATGCGGCCGGAATGGCAATCTCATTCGGCGTCGGTATGGCAATGGGAGCCGCATGGGGCGGTGGATGGGGATGGGGAGCAGGTTGGGGCGGGAACAATAATATCTACGTCAATCGTAACAACAATTTTGTTAGAAACTCGAACAATAACTTCAATCGGCAAAACATTAACGGCGGTAACCGGGTATCGAGCGGGGGGGGGAGAGGCAATTGGCAACACAATCCCAAGCACCGCGGTGGCGCTCCTTATTCCGATCGCACTACAGCGAACCGGTATGGAGGAACAACTCGCGGGGATTCTCTTGCTAATCGCCAGAATACTGCGCGTGGGGACCAAGCTCAGCGTGGAAACAGCCAAGCTGGAGCGAATGACCGCAGAGCTGGCGCGGGCGGACAGCAGCAAGGTGCATTCCGTGAACGCAGCAGTGCAGCTAAGGGACAACAAGGCGACGCGAGCAATCGCGTCGGTGGTGGAGGAGATCCCGGAAATCGGGGGGGTGGCGATCGGGTGGGGAATCGCAGTGTTCCCAGCAGCAGCGGAGGATCTCGCAACTCCAGCGCATTCGGCGGAAGTGGCGGCTCTAGCGGAAGCAGTGCCCGCGCTAGCAGCTCACGCGGATCGTCCAGCATGGGCGGTGGAGCTCGGAGGAGCGGCGGCGGCCGCCGGCGGTGAGCAAGCAATACCGAGGAGAAAACTATGAGCACAACCTTGACTAACAACATTACGCCCTCGGGCATTTTAATAGCATTGCTTGTTATGATTTCATGCGCCATAGCAGTTCCTGTCGTCGGACAGGCAGGCGAGGGCGAGCCGACGGCACAGAAGGGGTTTGTTACCGCTCATAAAGCGGCCGACGCGCTGATCCAAGCTACCTCAACTTATGATGTCGCTGCCTTGATAGAGATCTTCGGCACGGATGGAAAGGATTTGGTGTATTCCGCAGATCCGGTCCGCGACAAGAGCTACTCTGAGGCTTTTGCCGCAAAGGCCCGCGAAAAAAGCGTGGTCACAAGGGATCCGACAAACCGGCAGCGAGCTATTCTTTCCGTAGGCACTGATGATTGGCCCTTTCCAGTACCGCTCATCGAAAAAAACGGGTGGTGGTACTTCGATTCCAAAGAGGGGCGCGATGAAATTCTCTATCGCCGCATCGGCGCGAATGAACTTGATGTGATCCAAATCTGCCGAGGCTACGTGGAAGCCCAAAAGGAGTATGCCTCGGAGGTTCATGACAACTCCGGAGTCAACCAATACGCTCAAAAGATCATTAGCACACCAGGAAAGCAAGACGGCCTGTACTGGAAGAACCCCGACGGAACCTCAGGCGGCCCCATAGGCGAGGCGGTAGCCAAAGCAATACAAGAAGGCTATTCGGCGAATGAAGGTTCCGGATACCACGGCTATTACTTTAAGGTCATGCACGCGCAAGGGCCGGCAGCGCCCCTCGGACGGTTAGATTACGTGATCGAGGGCATCATGATCGGCGGATTCGCATTGGTTGCGACCCCCGTTCAGTATCGAGTTACTGGAGTCAAGACTTTCATTGTGAGCTACAACGGAATCGTTTACGAAAAAGATCTTGGTCCCGACTCTCTCAATATCGCCAAAGCAATGGAGCTTTATAATCCCGATCCTACGTGGCGTCGCTCCAATGACCAATTGGCCGTTGAAGCTTCAACCGGCGATTAGACCCGAATTCGCCGGTGCTTCTTGCTTCCGCTTTCCCACGTGAGTGGCAGTAAACCAATATTGATGCTGTTTCTCTGCAGCAAGCGTCAGCATCCGCTCACGCATCGGCGAACTGCATCCCGAACATACTTTGGAATTCTCCGCAGAAGTCGACATCAACATCGTCACAAAGTGGACACAGAGGTTCCACGATGCGATAAGGGGAGTGGATGGCGATAAATGCGTTGCATTTACTGCATTCCCATAGAGTGGCGTGCATTAATGAGGTTGTCTTTTCAGTGAGGCTTGGGTTGGATACATGTGGCTGCACAGGTCACCTGATTTCTTTGAACGCACTGCCCTCACATTCTCAGGTGGTTCAGAATGTTTAGAACTGTCATATCTGACAGTTTCGTGTTAGCCCAGGGTTGGCGCGACTTATTATTACTGGACTCCCTGTGTATACCTCAAAATATTGGGCGCTCAGGATTAGCGACGTCGCGTTTTACGCTTTTGCGCTCCCGGCGCAGGTCGGGGACGACCGTGCACAGGCTGCTACTCCGCTAAGAGGCTATTTTCCGCAATAGGCCATAGAGCGGCCCGACCAGACAAAGACATAATCAGTCGCGTTCACCGTGATGTAGAACCGCATCGTGCCGGTAGGGTAGCAACCTTCGACGGAACAAAGAAGAGAATAACTACGAGGATCTTTCGCAACAAAGGAAACTGTGAGCGCGGCATTCGGCGCGACGTTGAATGATGCAGACGAGTCCACTCCTGAGAAAAAGTTATCCCGCGACAGGAAGCCGTTCTTGAGACAGTACATCGTCCCCACTTCGTGGACCTGTCCACTGTGTCGTCCTTTCATGCGGCCTGTCTCCGGAACGATGGGAAAAGCCGTATGTCCATCAACGCTAGCACCCGCTCGGCGTACAAACACATCGAGCCCAGTGGTATTGATGATGGTCGTGGTGACATTAAGCAGGGAACCGGACATGCCCGACCCCGCACGCTCGAAGCCAGCCTGAGAACCCACCTCGATTCCGGAGTGCTTCAATTTGTGAATTGAATTTCCTGTCACGGGGTCGAGAGTACTTGAGGACACACCGGCAGAGCCGCCAGCATCCTCGCCCCACACCAGTGCGCTACGTGGTTCTACTTCGATGGTGACGGGCCCATTTTGCGCGAATGCAATGGGCGTACACGACCAAATACAAAAAGTCATAGCACAAAGAAATTTCATTGCTGACGTCGAATCGTCTCTCTCCCAGTATTTCTGGGCCTGCGTATTAACTCGCCCGGCTGCCGTTCTAGCAACTGGCACAAGATGATACTGCCTTGACTTGGAACCCCGCGAGACCAAAGTTCTCGCAAATGGCTGGTATTACACCAGGTAAGGACTAGCGATTCTTAACAGTGTGCACGGATCGAGTGTTAACTGAAACTATTTTAGAGAACGCTATGAAAACAGAAAGCGAAAGACCAGAGTTTGATAGATGGATTGAAGAGTGGCACGCAATAATTCAGAAAGCTAGTCCAGTGGTAACACGCGTTAGTGATGAGCGGGAAAGCACCGCAGATAAGAGAAGCGATGCTGAGAAGATGGATCTCCACCGGGCAAGGCACTAAAACATAGAGCCTCGTAGCCGCGAAATGGAATTATCGTGCTAAATTCCTCAGTCGGTATTAACCGCTCTGAACCCGTCCCAGGAGCGCCGGCATTCTGTTCATGAGCTGTCAAGATTGACAGTCTTGACCTGTCCCTATTTGCATTACCTTCGTCTTTATCGGTCGCTGAGTGTTGAAGCGTTTTCTGGCAGTGCCATGGGCCGCCTACTTAGTCAATCCACGGCTGCATCGCTGCAGCCTCGGCAAGTGGCACGGCGAGTGAGCAGATAAGATCCTGCGACTGGCCTCCGATCACCATCTTGAAGTCCGACTATTGAACTCCGGATGATTGTATGCTGCACACCAGCGCATTCCGTGCTTCACATTCAGAGCAGGCGTACACTTCAGCGCTGTTGTTGGTACTGTTGATGTGCTCACCGAGCCTGGGGCAATCGACTACAGATGGATGTGAACGGTCACGAACTGGGTCAGCGGCAGAGGCGAACTCACAAGCGACCTGCGGTTCCCCGCAAGATCCAGGATGTGCGCAGTCCGATAAATTGCCAGCTTCCGAGCAAAAAAACAACAAGTCCCGCGGCGACTTCGTCATCGCTCCCTTACCAATATCGAGTCCTGCTTTAGGGTCGGGGGTTATCCCGGTAGGGGCTTACATTTTCCAACTGAGCCGGAATGACGAAATCTCGCCTCCGTCGGTGGTCGGAGCTGCCGGACTGATTACTGACAATGGCAGTAGGGCGTTTGCGGTGGCAGGACAACTCTTCGTGCGCCGCGATACCGTGCGCGTAACGTCGGTGTTTTTCCAAGGCAACCTGAACTACACTTTCTACGGGATTGGGGCAGCAGCGGGAAACGTCAAAGTTCCATTGCCGCTGAAGCAGGATGGATCAGTCTTCCTGGGAGAGATATTACGACGCATCAAATGGAATTTCTTTGTCGGACCTCGTGTGTTGACGGGTCATTCGACCATTACGCTGCGGTCCAGCGGCAGCAGCACTGCCGCAATTCCACCTGACATAGAATTAGATACGAAGTTGACGTCTTTAGGCTTCAGTATCAAACGGGACACTCGGCCAAGTCGCTTCTACCCTGAGAGCGGAGCCGTATTAGAAGTTACTTCGGACTTCTTCGCGAACGGATTTGGAAGCAAGTACTCCTTTCAATCGTATCGGGTAACATTTAATAAATACTCGAGCTTGAGCAAACGACAGGTTCTTGCTTACAACGCATTCTTCTGCGCAACCGGTGGACAGCCTCCTTTTTATGGGAATTGTATTTACGGGACCAGTAATGAGCTGCGCGGATACGAAGCCGGAAGGTATCTCGATCGATACATGATTGCTACTCAACTCGAATATCGGCTCGTATTACCCAAACGGTTCGGTCTGGTCATTTTCGGAGGGGTGGGCGGGGTGGCCCAGGGGGGTACTCAGTCTTTTCGGAGTACAAACTTTCTGCCAGCTGGCGGTTCCGGACTCAGATTTAACCTAAGCAAGGCCCACCACATTAACCTACGCGCCGATCTCGCTGCTGGAAAGAACGAGTACACGTTCAGCATGGGCGTCAGCGAAGCATTCTGATAAACACCGGTGCTTAACACAGGATTAATTGTTGTGGACGATGAAGTTGCTCAGCTTCCAAGGGTTCTGAAAAGTCTCGACGTCAATCTGCTTCGTCTTCTTGTTCACGGTCAACTTGCAGGCCGGCAATACCGTGCCGGATCCTTGTTTGCCATCGGGCGTGAGCACTAAGTCGATGGCGCCGACGCTGTAATCTCTGGAACGCGTACTGTGATAGAGCTCGCCAAACGTGATCCAGCGATCAGTAACCAGACGAAATCGGCGGCCCTTCTCTGAAGGCAATTCGATGATGTACTTGATGCTGTTGCCTACCCCGCCGCTTGCAAACCTAATACGCCCCTTCGGCTTCATGTCCTCGAGAGTGCTCCTGAGACCATCTTGGCCGGAGCGCCCGAAGGCATCAATGAGAGTTTTTTGATCGTTAGGAGTAGAAAATTGCTCGATGTGGATGTTGATGCTGTGTATCCTGCCCATTTGCGTGCTCGTGCCCATGGCAGTCGCCTGGATCGTCATCGGCCCTTGGGCGTGGACCATGGTGCTGATGCCCATCAACATCACGAAAATAGAGCTGGTAAGGCAATTGCGCCGAAGCTTTTTCATATCTTATGTCTCCTTTTCCTTCTCATGATCATCCGCGGGATTCTCTGATCTCCCTAAAAACATGTGAGGGCCTCATGCCGAGCCAAATGGCGTCACTTGTAGAAGTTAGAACTTGCACCCACCACCGCAGAACTAGGAATAAAGACAGGTCAGGCGAGAAGCAAACGAGACCGCAAAAAACTCCCGCCCCACGCACGACGCGAGGGTATACCGGCGTGCTCATGAATCCGCTATGATCCACTGTCAAATCGGTTGTCGCTGCCCGTGTGCGAGGGCATTAAGTCTCTTTGGCTACGGATAGCGAGGTGCGGACACTGGCAGTTTTCACAGTAGTGTTACTGAATTCCCTGCGATAACTCTGACAGTGACCAACGCGAATGTGGCTGTCCACATGAACTCATAGCTGAAGGTGGCGCAGACATTTTCGTCTGTTTAAAAATTCTAAAAGGAGAGGCAGCTATGCAACGAAGTAAAGTTATAGCAGCTCTGATGGCGTCATTCCTTCTGGCGTCGGTCTATGCATTTGCAGGCGATGTCAAAGGAATGATCACTTCCCGAACTGGAGATACGCTAACCGTGAAGTCCGGAGAGGGATCAACTACCGTCGTGCTCACTGAGGACACAAAGACGAAAGACAACAAAGGGTTGTTCGGTCTTGACAAAAACTTCATGGCCGAAAGCGTGCTCATGCCCGGTTTGAAGGTAGATATTGATACCACATCCGATGATGCCGGCCGTGTGATAGCAAAAACCGTCACGGTGGACGGTGACGATCTGGAAGCGTCTCAGATGATCGAGGCCGGATTGACTCCCACCGCGGAGCAAGTCGCTACTAACGTGAAGACTCTCGAGACGCATCAAGGGCAACTCAGTGGACACACAGTTGAACTCGCGTCGCAGAAAGAAAACATTACAAGCAACGAAAACAATATTGCTGCCCAAAAACAGCAACTCGAACAGACCATCAAAGACACTGAAGAGAACGAACAGCGCTTCGCCACCTTGAGCGATTATGACGTCAAGGACCAGGCAACCGTCAAGTTCGCTTTCAACAGTGCAGGCCTTTCGTCTGAGGGGCAAGAAGCACTCAAAAGCTTGGCAGGAAACGCTGCTGGGTTGAAAGGGTACATAGTCGAGGTGACCGGCCATACAGATTCAACCGGCAGCGCTGATGTCAACACGAAATTGAGCCAGGACCGTGCTACAGCGGTCGTCAAGTACCTATTTCAGCAATGCAATGTGCCAATGCGGCATATTGTAGCGCCGGGTGCAATGGGCGAGTTCGGTCCGACATCTTCAAACGAAAAAAAGGGTGGGCGCGCTGAGAACCGTCGTGTCGAGGTAAAAGTGCTGGTCAACAAAGGTGTTGCGGGCACCTAGAACTGAGCCATTCGCCAGCAGTGGCATTGCGATTACGCGCTGCTTCCCCTGCGGGGCAGCGCGTATTTTCTTTCGCTCTCATCGTTTACGAAAAGAAATAAATGCAGTATGCGTGTCGGCCGACCCGCTTAGCTCAGCATTCTCAAACTAGTCGGATAAGAGTTCTTAAAATGGCCCGAGTTCGCTGAAGGCACCGGTTTTATCGAAGAGAACTACTAAGTCACTCCATTAGGAAGAAGGGGCCTGGCGATGAATCGACGAGCTTATAGGTTTTGGCCAGTGCCGGAGTGGTTGCCTGGATACCGCCGGGAGTGGTTGCGACCAGATGTACTCGCGGGTTTGACCGCGGCCGCGGTGGTGATTCCCAAGGCCATGGCCTACGCCAGCATCGCGGGCTTGCCGGTACAGGTGGGACTTTATACATCGTTCCTGCCAATGGTCATCTACGCGCTCATGGGCACGTCGCGGGTACTCAGTGTGAGCACCACCACTACGATTGCCATTCTATCCGCCGCCTCACTCAGCGAAGTTGTCCCAGGAGGAGAGCCGGCGTCGCTCTTGTCTGCATGTGCCACACTAACCCTTTTGGTGGGCGCAATGCTGGTGTTTGCCTCAATTCTGCGTCTCGGATTTATTGCGAATTTCATTTCCGAGCCGGTTTTGGTTGGCTTTAAGGCCGGAATTGGACTGGTAATCGTACTGGATCAGGTCCCAAAGATTCTGGGCATCCACTTCGGCAGAGGATCGTTTATTCAGAACCTGTTTGCGATTTTCCAAAATGTTCCAGACACAAAGATAACGACCCTCGCTGTCGGCGTTTCTATCATCATTTTGCTGATTGCAATCGAGCGGCATGCGCCCAAAGCGCCGGCTCCTCTACTCGCAGTGGCAGCAAGCATTATTGCCGCTTATCTGTTGAACCTACATGCGCATGGAGTCGAATTGGTCGGCCATATCCCGAAGGGGTTGCCATCGTTTACAGCTCCATCCTTTGCGCTCGCGGCTCAACTTTGGCCAGGGGCTTTAGGCATCGCACTCATGAGTTTTACCGAGAGCATCGCGGCCGGGCGAACCTTTGCCACTGACCATGAGCCGTCGCCGCAAGCCAATAAAGAATTGCTGGCAACCGGGCTCGCAAATTCATTCGGAGCACTACTCGGCTCGATGCCCGGGGGCGGAGGTACCACTCAGACAGCCGTGAATCGCATGGCAGGGGCGCGCACCCAATTCGCGGAAATCGTGACATCAGCTATGACGCTCGTCACCATGACTGTACTGGCACCGCTGATCGCCTTGATGCCGCAAGCCACTCTCGCCTCTGTGATCATCGTTTATTCCATCGGGCTAATCAAACCTGCGGAGTTCCGTGACATCCTCACGGTTCGCAGGACAGAGTTTTGGTGGGCTCTAATCGCATTTGCCGGTGTGGTCCTTCTAGGAACATTAAAGGGAATTCTCGTGGCAATCATCGTCTCCCTATTAGCGCTTGCTTACCAAGCGGCTGATCCGCCCCTGTATGTGCTTGGACGCAAGCGGGGCACCAACGTATTCCGGCCCCGTTCGAATCGACATCCCAAAGACGAGACCTTCCCGGGCTTGTTACTGCTGAGGCCGGAGGGCCGGGTATTTTTTGCGAACGCAGAAAACATAGGTCAAAAGATAAAGCGGTTGGTTCAGGAAACCCAACCGAAAATCGTCGCGCTTGATCTCAGCGGAGTTTTTGATCTCGAGTACACGGCCCTCAACATGTTGACTGAAGGGGAGAAAAGGCAGCGTGAACAAGGTGTCACAATATGGTTAGTAGCGATGAACCCGCGCGTGCTTCGCATGATTCGGAAATCACGGCTCGGTGAAGTTCTCGGGCGCGATGCCCTGCACTTCACCCTGGAAAGCGCTATAGAGAAGTACTTGTGCATAGCTGCAGATGCCCGGAGACTAGCAAGTTAGTAGATACTCCTCACCTGTTCCATTGCGTTTTTCAGCTGGCGAGTTTTTAATGCCCTAGCATTATCAATGACAGAGTCTGACAACTCTGACAGACCCAAGAATAGCTCTGCGGTGCTCTACTTAGTCACAACCACGAAGTAACAATCACAACAGTATCGAAATTGGTTGAAGGCTAATTAGGAGACTCTAATGAACTTTAAGTACATCATTTGCATTGCCATCGTCGTCCTGGCCGGAAGTTTAGCTATTGCCAAGGATTCACTTGACCAGAAACGGGAAAAGACTCGCAGCATGGCAGATCAAACCTTGAACGATTTGTACAAGCTTCAACCCACGGCGAAGGCCGCTATTCAGAAGTCTGTTGGGTATGCAGTATTCAGTAACATGGGAACGAACCTGCTAATCGTGAGCGCGGCCCGGGGTGCAGGAATCGCGGTTGATTCCAACAGCAAGCAGGAAACGTTCATGAAGATGGTCTCGGCGGGAGCCGGCTTAGGCTTGGGAGTTAAGGACTACCGGGTCATCTTTGTCTTCCAAGAGGAAGCAGCGTATACGCATTTCCTGGATTCAGGCTGGTCGGGTTCGGCACAGTCGGACGCGGCAGCGAAAGTAGGCAAATCGGGATCGGCGTATTCGGGTGCGGCCGAGCTGGCTCCAGGCGTCTTGGTGTACCAAATTACGAAGAACGGTCTTGCTCTCCAAGTAACCCTGCAGGGCACGAAGTACTACAAGGATGACGACCTTAACAAGTCATAGCCCCCGGCTGTGTTTATAGGCGGGTGTAACAGAAATTCGAGGATCGGAGGAGAGAATGACTCTATCTAAGCGGGCCTTCGCAGAGTTCCTGGGGACTTTCTGGCTGGTATTCGGCGGATGCGGCAGCGCGGTACTGGCTGCTGCATATCCTCAATTTGGAATTGGTTTTTACGGCGTCGCTTTTGCGTTCGGACTCACGGTAATGACCATGGCTTACGCGATCGGGCATATCTCGGGTTGCCATCTCAATCCAGCGGTTACTTGTGGACTGGTCGCAGGTAAACGGTTCCCCGCCTTGGAATTGATGCCCTATGTCGTCGCACAGGTGGTTGGCGGAATCTTGGGAGCTGGTTTCCTATACGTGATTGCGAGCGGAAAGGCCGGATTTGAACTGGGCGCCGGTTTTGCAGCAAACGGCTACGCTGGGCATTCACCGGGTGGTTATTCGCTGCTGTCATGCTTTGTCGCAGAAGCATTATTAACATTTTTTTTCTTGATGATTATTATGGGAGCAACCGACCGGCGTGCTCCAGCGGGCTTCGCCCCTATCGCAATAGGGTTGGGACTGACTCTCATACATCTCATTGGAATCCCAGTTACAAATCTGTCCGTTAACCCTGCACGGAGCACCGGACCGGCCATTCTGGTTGGAGGATGGGCACTCGCGCAACTTTGGTTGTTCTGGGTGGCGCCGATCATCGGCGGAACCGTCGGGGGAGTATTGTACGCAGGCGTTTTCGAGGCAGGCACTAGAACAGCAGAAACGGTGGTCGCGACTAGAAGCAGAGCAGCACAGGCTTCCGCTAAGGGAGATTAGATCCATGTTCCCGGCCGAATGAAGTTGCCCGCATGATACGGATTAGCTGATCGGGCACCTGAGATTCTGGAACATTAGATAAGGTAAGACCTCTGCTGCCAGAGGCGGTAACCCACTGCGGTGCAACACACAATATCAGGCACAAAAGGGACGCAATGCTTTTACCAAGGAATGACTTCAATTACCGTCTGCGCTGTCTGGCTTACGACTGGATGAAACTCCACCAAAAGACACAGTTGTGCCGGCTGAAGAATGAGCTTCGGAACGAGATGTGGATTTTGAAGCAGGGCAAAACCCTCGAAGAAATCATAGAGAGGATTACCCGCCGATGAACTTGTCGAATAGACTCTGTGGCTCTGCGCGTCAGCGATGCCAGCGATTGCAAATGCAGTCTATAGTCCCCATTCGATCGCGAAAGCACACCGACATCCGTTGCAACCGTGCGACTATGAAATCGAATCGGATGGCAAATCCACTCTTACAGTGCCCGCGATTCGGGCAAATCTGCCGCTAGGGTTCCATCGAAGGTTGCATTGTGCTGACCCTCCTGACCCTCGCGAGAAAGATCTTTCTCTAACTCTTCCCTTCCGCTGCGCATCCACACGTAAAGTGGAATACCCATCAGCAGGAGCAAAAGCCCATACAGAACCCCCTCCGCGCCGCACCCATATATAGTCCAAATAGCAAAAATAAACGCGACGATCTCTATAACCTTGAATCGGGGCTTCCATCGCCCCGTTTCAGAGCGGCTGGCGCGCCCAACCAGAATCGCTCCTGCAAGAGCACAGAATACGTAGGGAATTACTGCGGTCATTGTGCTCAATGTCACGATGAAATTGTAAAAGGAGACAAGACCTCGGGTACCTGATGCTTGAACGAGGAGAAGCACAGTCGCAAACGTTGCGGAAATGATGATGGCAATAGCCGGGACACCACGCTTGGAACGGCGGCCAAACCACGCTGGGAAGAGTCCATCTTGTGCCGCAGCCATGGGTACCTGACCCATCAGCAGAGTCCAGCCGTTGAGAGCACCGAGCGAAGAGATCAAGGCGGCAACGGCAATCACGCCTCCGGCCCAATGACCCCACATTGCCGAAGCTGCTTCGGAAAAGGGCGAAGATGATCGGGCAAGTTGCTCATGCGGGATCACGCCCATCACGGTCACAGTGCCCAGTATGTAAAGCACCGCCGTTGCGGAGATGCCGAACACCGTAGCTCGCGGGATTGTACGTTCTGGGTTGCGGACGTCGCCGGCCGGCACAGTGGCAGACTCCATTCCCAGATAGGCGAACATTATGAGTGGTGCTATGGCCGCGCTAGCTTCAAACAGCGGTTTGCCGCTTGGATTGAATGCAGCAAGATTATGAGGCCGCACCCACAACAGCCCCAATGATGCGATCACAAAGAAAGGTAGCAGCTTTGTGAAGGTAGTAACCAACTGAAAGAAACCTGCCTTTTCCACTCCGAGCAGGTTGATCAGGACCACCAACCAGATCACGCCGAGGGTTACTGCCACCACGAATGGACGGTTTCCGTTTAACGCGGGAACGAATTGTGCGAGATAGCCTGTAAAGGCGACTGCAATCGCCGGCAGTGAGGCCCAGATGGAGATCCAGTAACCCCACGCGACTAAAAACCCGGGGAAGTCGCCGTATGCGGCTCGGGTAAAAGCGTATGGGCCGCCGGTAGCCGGGCAGGCATGCGCCAGCCGTGCGAACACCAGTCCCAGGCAGATAGCGCCGATGCCCATTACTATCCAGCCGACAATTGCAAGCAAGCCGTACGGTGCGAGTGAAACCGGCGAAAGATAGAACCCTGATCCCACCATGTTGCCCATGATGAGCGCTGTACAGGCGGCGAGTCCTAGTGCTTTCTTCTCTCCCGCTGTCCTTTTATCATGTACTAAGATAGGCGTGCTCATTGGTCACCATCTCGTCGGAAGTTGTTTCCAAAACGCCTCTGCGACGCTTGGTGTCTTTCAAGCAGTACACGTAATACGTTCCCTCAATGTTCTCTACACCGTGAGTATCGTGACCGAAGCCAGGAAATCGCTCATCCCACGACTGGAGTGCGCGTAAATAGCCGAGGTACGGGCCATCTGTATTCCCAGCACTTTCGCCAGGCATCAGCATGGGAATGCCCGGAGGGTACGGCACGACTCCCGTTGCGACTACGCGGTCTTCTAGCCGATCCAGGGCTACTTTTTCAACCTCGTTCAGAACCAGATGACGGTACGCTTGCCGGGGGGACATCAGTGGTTTCGGCAAAGTTGAAAAGGCTTCCGCGAGCCATTGCGTCTGCTTGGATTTCTGGAGATGCGCGAACATTTCGTCTGCGAGATCGCGCAGGCCGAGCTTAATGTAGCGCTTCGAGTGTGAGCGGACCAAGTCAGGCAGAATTTCGGTGAGTGGTGAATTCAGGTCATAATCGCATTTGAACTCGAGAAACGCATTGACCAGCGTCCCCCATTTTCCCTTGGTGATGCCAATTGAAAAGAGAAAGAGGATGGTGAAATCAGTGGTCTTCTCCACTTGGATTCCGCGCCGTCCTAAATAAGCGGTAACAAGACTTGCGGGAATACCTGGCCCCTGCAGCGAGCCGTCAAGGGCAACACCCGGAGTGAGCACCGAAACCTTGATCGGGTCGAGCATGCAGTACCCATCCTCCAGATCTTCAAAACCGTGCCACCTGTCATCCGGATGGAGTACCCAGCAATCGGGTTCAATAGCCAGGAGCTGTGGAGGAGCTAACTCGAAAGCGATTCGGCTCCCATCCTTCGGATCTATGACTTCATCGGCGTTCCAGGTTCCAAAAAACCATTCGCCTTTGGCAGCAAAGTCTTTGCGGATTCGACCAATTGTCTGACGAAATGCAACTGCTTCCTGAATGGATTCAGTTGTAAGTGCGATTCCACCGGGGCCGTCCATCATCGCGGCCGTGACGTCGTTCGAGGCAATGATGGGATAAAGAGGCGAAGTGGAGGTATGCATCATGAATGATTCGTTGAAACGAGGATGGTCGATTGGCTTACGTCCGTCGCGCACGTGTAAGAACGAGGCTTGCGACAAGGCCGCTAACAATTTATGCGTGGAGTGGGTCGTGAAAATTGTTGGACCCTTGTGGTCCGCAGGATTGCCATGCATGCCAAAGCGATCGCGATAAATAGGGTTGAATCGCGCATAGGCATACCAAGCCTCGTCAAAATGAATGCGGTCGACTGTCGGATCCAGAAGTTCGGTAACCCGCTTGGCGTTGTAGCACAATCCGTCGTAGGTGGAGTTCGTGATCACGCAGTACACGGGTTTATTGTCGGATAAAGGATCCACCAGCGGATTCGAAGCAATACTCGCTCGCAGGGCATCGGGTGTAAGGCGGTGTGGGTGAATGGGGCCGATGATGCCATAGCGATTTCGCAAAGGAACAAGGTAGTTTGGGATCGCTCCAGTCATCGTGAGGCCATGCTCGATGGATTTGTGGCAGTTTCGATCGCAGAGGGCGACCTGTCCCTCTGAAACTGCAGCCATAATAAGGATGCGGTTTGCGGTCGAGGTGCCGTTAGTGACGCAATATGTGCGATGGGCGCCGAAGACCCGCGCCGCGTATTTCTCCGATTCGCCAATCGGCCCCGTGTGATCGAGCAATGAACCTAGTTCACCCACGCTGATGGATAGATCCGAACGCAGCAGGTTTTCGCCAAAATAGTCGTAGAAAACTCGACCAACCGGAGATTTCAGAAAGGCAGTGCCTCCCGTGTGTCCAGGTGTGTGCCACGAGTACTCATGCACGAACCTGAATTTTGCCAACGCAGCCGTCATTGGCGGCAATAGGTGATCACGATAACGCTCCATGGCGGCGCGTATGCGTCCGGCGATGAATTCGGCTGTGTCCTCCAGTTTCCAGATGAACTCGTTCACCATCTGCATTACATTTACCGGAATCTCTGAGGCTTCTTTCCGTTCTGCCATAAGAAAGATCGGGACCTTATTGTCACGAGACCGGACAAGATTTACCAACGCCAGTGCTTTGGAGTGAGTCCTGGGATTGTCGTCCCCTAAATGCCAGTCGATCACGATGCCATGGAGTGCGGCATCGGAGACAATGACCGACGTTCCATCGTCAGCCGACTTGGCTTCGACGACCTCGATCTCCCAACTACCCAACTCGCCAATCAGCGCACGTAAGGCGCGGCCGCCAGCTGTTGGCTGACCAAGTTCATTGTCCACGATGAGGGTCTTGAAATGGATTCTCTGGGCGCGTCGCTCAATCATATAAATCTCTCTCCGTTACTCGTTTACCGTGCGGCTGCATTGGACAACGACGAAGGCCGCTCGTTGCTCGTTCATGGTTTGTCGTACCGCAATCTCCTGGCATCGACAGGAACTCAAGCTGCTAGCAAGCCGGCGTTCGCGGCGTTGCCCGTCTCCTCAGGGGCGTAGATGATTTCTCCGGTGGGGTATATGGTCGTTCCTGCCTCATTAGTAATGATTCTGCTGAGTTCCGGCAGAGCGCCTATGGCAGCAGGTTTTCCAGTGATCATTGCGAATCGGGATGCTGCTTCTACCTTTGGGCCCATCGAACCTGCCGCAAAATGAATTCCGGATAGAGCATCGGGCGAGGCGCGGCGAATCGACCGTTGAGTGGGCTTGCC
>C688J18823_10001235_pt1 | contig 15742 bp, 17 predicted proteins | sample HopSoiMetagenom1_FD_18823 | JGI IMG/M metagenome (IMG submission 18823) | reverse complement strand
CACGGACGAGCTGCCGCTCTTCTACAGCGCGGGCGGCGGGCCGCCGGTCTCCGCGCGCGTCGAGTCGGCGGTCGAAGCCGCCGCCACGGCGAAAGCCCACTGGGCGCTCGGCGGCGCCGCGGTGCTGCTCGCGCGCGATCCCGACAACGGCATCGACGTCGAGCCGCTCATCGAGGAGGCGCTCACCGTCGCGGCGGCGCAAGGCATCCGCGGCCAGGCGGTCACCCCGTTCGTCCTCTCGTTCCTGCACGACCGCAGCGACGGCCGCACCCTCGAGGTGAACCGCGAGCTGATCGTCGCCAACGCAGCCCTCGCCGCGCAGGTTGCGGTCGCGGCTACTCGCTGAACGACGAGAGGAACTCGTCGACCGAAAGGGCCGGCAGCGTCTGCAGCTTCGCGCTCCCGCGCGCGCCGAGCGCCACCGAGACCCGCGCGATCGTCTTGTCGTCGGGCGCCTCGACCACGTTCACGAAGTCGAACGTGCCAAGCGTCGCCCACTGGTGGATGACCTTCGCCCCGAGCTCCTCGACGTCACGGTTGACCTCCCGTAGCCGGTCGGGGTTCGCCTTCAGGGTCTGCACGCCCTGGGCGGTGAGGCTCGTCAACATGATGTAGGTCGGCATCCTGGCTCCTCCTCGATCGCGGACCGCCCGACTCTACTCGGGCTGCCTGGTCGAAGTAGAGGAGGGCCGAGCCCAGCACGACGACGGGCCAGAGGACGCCCTCGGCCAGCGGGCGCGCGATCTCGGCGGCCTGGCCGCTGCCGGCGTTGATGGCGAGGGCGAGGACGCGCGTGCTGAGGTAGAAGGTGATCGCGAGCGTCGCCATCCCGCCGAGCGCGTGGACGTAGTCGGCCTTGCCCAGCTGGTACCCCCGCTTCAGCGAATCGACTACGCCGGCGCCTTCGATCACCGCCGCCGGCACCGCGAGCCCGACGAGCGCCAGCCACGCGATCGCCGGCAGGACGTACACGAGCACGAGCAGCGGGAACGGCAGAAAGACGATCAGCCCGACGGCGAAGGCCACGAGCAGCCGCCGCCGCGGCACCGGGCGGTCAGCGGCGATCACGGAGGCGCCGACGTAGGTGAGGGTCACCAGCACCGTGCCCCCGGTCACGCCGAGGACGACGGCGCCGCGGCCGTCGAAGAGGGTGGCGAGGGCGCCGTAACCCGCGATCGGCACGCCGAGCGCGAGCGCGGGCCAGAAGCGCCGCGCGTAGAGCCGGATCCCCTCCGCGACGAGCTGGCCGATCGGCCGCGACTCAGGCGGCAGCCCGGGGGGCGTCGGCTCCTTGGGCCGTCCCTTGAGCATCAGGCGGCCGCCGGCTCGGCGAGCGGCGCCTTCTCGAAGACGAGCTCGCCCGCGCGCTGGTCGACCCGCACCGTGTCGCCCTCGCCGAACTCGCCCTCGAGCAGCCGGAGCGCGAGCGGGTTCTCGAGCAGGCGCTGGATCGCGCGCTTCAGCGGCCGGGCGCCGTAGGTGGGATCCCACCCCGCCTCGGCCAGCGCCGCCCTCGCCTCGTCGGTGAGCTCCAGCCGCAGTCCGCGCTCGGCGAGCCTTGCCTCGACGCGGCGCAGCTGCAGGCCGACGATCGCGCCGATCTGATCCTTGGAGAGCGGGTGGAACTCGACGATCTCGTCGATCCGGTTCAGGAACTCGGGCCGGAAGTGCTCCGTCATCGCCTCGGCCGAGCGCACGTTCGACGTCATGATCAGGACGGTGTTGCGGAAGTCGACCGTGCGGCCCTGGCCGTCGGTCAGGCGGCCGTCGTCGAGGATCTGCAGCAGCACGTTGAACACGTCGGGATGCGCCTTCTCGATCTCGTCGAGGAGGACCACCGAGTATGGGCGTCGCCGCACCGCCTCGGTCAGCTGCCCACCCTCGTCGTAGCCGACGTAGCCCGGAGGCGCGCCGACCAGGCGCGAGACGGTGTGCTTCTCCATGTACTCGCTCATGTCGAGCCGAACGAGCGCCCGTTCGTCGTCGAACATGAACTCGGCGAGCGCCCGCGCGAGCTCGGTCTTCCCCACGCCGGTTGGGCCGAGGAAGACGAACGAGCCGATCGGCCGGTTCGGGTCCTGCAGGCCCGACCGCGCCCGCCGCAGCGCGTTGGCGACGGCCGCGACGGCCTCGTCTTGCCCCACGACGCGCTCGTGCAGCCGCTCCTCCATGTGGATCAGCTTCTCGGTCTCGCCTTCCAGCAGCCGGTCGACGGGGATCCCGGTCCAGCGCGCGACTACCGATGCGACGTCGTCCTCGTCGACCTCCTCCTTCACCATCGGCGAGCCGGGCTGGTCGCGAGCCTCCAGCTCGCGCTCGAGCTCGGGCAGCTCGCCGTAGCGGATCTCGGCCACGCGCTCGAGCTCGCCGTTGCGCTCCGCCCGCTCGGCCTCGCCGCGCAGCTCGTCGATGCGGCGGGTGATCTCCTTCACGCGCTCGAGCTGCTCCTTCTCGACCCTCCAGCGCGCCGCCAGCCCGTTCCGCAGCTCCTGCGCCTCGGCGAGGTCGCGCTCGAGCGGCTCGCGCACCTGCTCGCTTTCCTTGGACATCGCCGCGAGCTCGATCTCGAGCTGGCGCACGCGCCGGTCGGCCTCGTCGAGCTCGAGCGGCGAGGAGTCGATCTCCATCCGCAGGCGCGACGCCGCCTCGTCGACGAGGTCGATCGCCTTGTCGGGCAGGAAGCGGTCGGCGATGTAGCGGTGCGAAAGCACGGCGGCTGCAACGAGGGCGGCGTCGCGGATGCGGACGCCATGGTGGGCCTCGTAGCGTTCCTTCAGCCCGCGCAGGATCGCGATCGTGTCCGACACCGACGGCTCGCCGACGAAGACCGGCTGGAAGCGTCGCTCGAGCGCCGCGTCCTTTTCGATGTGCTTGCGGAACTCATCGAGCGTCGTCGCTCCGATGGCGCGCAGCTCACCGCGCGCGAGCATCGGCTTGAGCATGTTCGCCGCGTCGACGGCTCCTTCCGCCGCGCCGGCGCCGACGATCGTGTGCAGCTCGTCGATGAATAGGATCAGCTCGCCGGCGGCGTTCTGCACCTCCGTGAGCACGGCCTTCAGCCGCTCCTCGAACTCGCCGCGGTACTTCGAGCCGGCGAGCATCGCGCCGATGTCGAGTGCCCAGACGCGCTTGCCCTTCAGGCCCTCGGGCACGTCGCCCGCGACGATCCGCTGCGCGAGCCCCTCGACGATCGCCGTCTTGCCGACACCGGGGTCGCCGATCAGCACCGGGTTGTTCTTCGTCCGCCGCGAGAGCACCTGCATCACGCGACGGATCTCCTCGTCGCGGCCGATGACCGGGTCGAGCTTGCCGGTCTCGGCGAGCTCGGTCAGGTCGCGGCCGAACTTCTCGAGCGCCTGGTAGGTGCCTTCCGGATCCTGCGAGGTGACGCGCTGGCCGCCGCGGATCGCGGCGATCTTGGCTTCGAGCTCCTCGCGCGGGACGACGTCCAGCGCGAGCAGCAGATGCTCGGTCGAGACGTACTCGTCCTCCATCCGCTTGGCCTCGTCGAACGCCTGGTCGAAGACGCGCGACACCGCCGCGCTCACCTGCGGCTGCTGCTGCGCGCCCTGCGTCGTCGGCTTGGCCCGCAGCGCGGCCTCGGCCTGCGCGCGCAGCGTCGCCGTGTCGGGCACGAGCTGCTGGGGCAGCTCCTGGTCGAGCAGCGCGAGGGTGAGGTGCTCGGGGTAGAGCTCGGGGTTGCCCGTCCGCCGCGCCAGCTCCTGCGCCGCGGCGACGGCCTCCTGCGATTTCAAGGTCAGTTTGTTGAAGTCCACTTTCGCTCCGGTAGCTGAGTCGGGTCATAGAGAACGAGGTCGCGGCGGTACTGCTTGTGCACCTCCGCGATCGCGTCTCGCATCTCGCGCTCGAGGCGCTCCATCCGCGCCTGCATCCGGCGCAGCTGCTCCTCGAGGCCGAGCACGGCCTCGACGCCGGCCAGGTTGAGGCCGAGGTCGCCCGTCAGGCGCTGGATCAGCCGCAGCCGCTCGAGGTCGGCCTCGGAGTAGAGGCGCGTGTTGCCCGCCGTGCGCCGCGGACGGACGAGCCCTTTCTGCTCGTACATGCGCAGCGTCTGCGGGTGCATGCCGACGAGCTCCGCGGCGACCGAAATCATGTAGCGCGGACGCTCGTCCATCACGTTCGGCTCCGGTAGACACGCACCGCGCCGTTCACGAGCACGAGCAGGCCGAGGGCGACGAGCGCCGTCGCCACGAGCCAGAGGCTCGTCAGCCAGGACGGCTGGGGGTCGCCGCGGTAGGCGCCCAGCCGGACGATGCCCGCTGCGACGTAGAGCCCGAGCCCGGCGAGGAACGCTGCGATGCCGAGCTTCACGCGCGCTCCTCCCGCGGGTCCTCGCGCGACGCCTTCTGCAGCGCCTCGATCGCCTCGCGCTCGGCCTTGCTGAGCTTCTTCGGCACGCTCAGCTTCACGCGCGCGAGCACGTCGCCGCGGCCGGAGCCCTTCAGCTTCGGCGCGCCCTTGCCCTTCACCCGCAGCAGCGTCCCGTCCTCCGTTCCGGACTTCACCTTGACGGTCACAGGCCCGTCCGGCGTCGGCACCTGCACCCGCGCGCCGAGCGCTGCCTCGGGGTAGGTCACCGGCACCTCGACGACGAGATCGTCGCCGCGGCGCGAGTAGACGCTGGAGGGCGCGACGCGCGTGACGACGAACAGATCGCCCGCCTCCGCGCCGCCGAAGCCGGCCTCGCCCTTGCCGCGCAGGCGGATCCGGGAGCCGTCCTTCACGCCGGCGGGGATCTTGACCGTGTAGCGCTTCGTCCGCCGCTCGCGTCCCGTGCCGCGGCAGTTCGGGCACGGGTCCTCGATCACGGTGCCGTTCCCGCGGCAGCGGGGGCACGGCTGCTGGAGCGCGAACAGCCCCTGGCTCTCGGCCTTGACGCCGCGGCCCTGGCACTCGGGGCAGAGCGTCGGCGAGGTGCCGGGCCGCGCACCGGAGCCGTTGCACTCGCGGCAGGCGGTTTCGAGCTCCACGGGGATCGTCGTCTCGACGCCCTTGAGCGAGTCCTCGAAGGAGAGCCGCACCTCGACCTCGAGGTCGCTGCCGCGCTGGCCACGCTGCTGCTGCTGCGCGCGGCCGCGGGCACCGAAGAGCCCGCCGAAGATGTCGCCCAGGTCGCCGAGGTCGCTGATGTCGAAGCCCTCGCCGAAGTTGAAGCCGCCGGCGGGGCCGGGCCGACCGTTGGAGGCGCCGAAGCGGTCGTACTGCTTCCGCTTGTCGGCGTCGGAGAGCACGTCGTAGGCGTGCTGCACCTCCTTGAAGCGCTCCTCCGCCGAGGCGTCGCCCGGGTTCGCGTCCGGGTGGTACTGACGGGCGAGCTTGCGGTAGGCCTTCTTGATTTCCGCCTGGTCCGCGTCCCTTGGCAACGCCGAGCGTCGCGTACAGGTCCTTAACCGCTGCCATCGGCCTCCGGCTGCGGCGCGGCCACGACGACGCGGGCCGGCCGCACCACGCGGTCGCCGAGCCGGTAGCCCTTCTGGACGACCTCCAGCACCGCTCCCTCTTCCGCGTCGGAGGGCTGCGAGAGCAGCGCCTCGTGGACGTGCGGGTCAAAGAGCCCGCTCGTCTCGACCTCCGCGAGGCCCTCGCGCGCGAGGACGTCTGCGAGCTCGCGGTGCACGAGGCGAACGCCGTCTTCGAGCTTCGCCTCCTCGTGCTGCTCCGCGGCGGCCAGCGCGCGCTCGAGATCGTCGAGCACTGGCAAGAGCTCCTTCACCAGCCGCTCGTGGGCCCGCGCGACCAGGCTCTCCTGGTCGCGCAGGACCCGCTTGCGGTAGTTCTCGAACTCGGCCGCGACCCGCTTGAGGTCGTTCAGGTGCTCGTCGCGCTCGGCCTCGAGCGCGGCGAGCCGCTCCTCGACCTCGTTCTCGACGGGTGCGTGCTCCGCTTCGGTCACGAGGTCTTGGCCTCCTCGTCCACGACCTCGGCGTCCTCGATCACCTCGTCGTCGGAGTCGGACTCGCCGTTCGCGGACGGCTGCGCCTGCTGGGCCGACGCCTGTGCGTAGACCGCCTCGGCCAGCTTCTGCGACGCCTCCTGGAGCGCGTCCGTCTTCGCGCGGATCTCCGCCAGGTCGTCGCTCTCGAGCGCCTGCTTGAGCTCCATCACGCGGCCCTCGATCGTCGCGGCCTCGGACTCGTCGAGCTTGTCGCGGTGCTCCTTGAGGCTCTTCTCGGTCGCGTAGGCGAGCGACTCCGCCTGGTTCTTCGCATCGACGACCTCGCGGAGCTGGCGCGCCTCGTCGGCGTGCGCCTCCGCGTCGGCGATCATCTGGTCGACCTCCTCCGGCTTCAGGCCCGAGCCGCCTTCGATCTTGATCTGCTGCTCGTTCCCGGTGCCGAGGTCCTTGGCCGAGACGTTGATGATTCCGTTCGCGTCGATGTCGAAGGTGACCTCGACCTGCGGCAGGCCCCGCGGCGCCGGCGGGATGCCGACGAGCTGGAACTTGCCGAGCGTCTTGTTGTAGAGCGCCATCTCCGACTCGCCCTGGAGCACGTGCACCTCGACGGAGGGCTGGTTGTCCTCCGCCGTCGTGAACGTCTCCGACTTCTTGGTCGGGATCGTCGTATTGCGCTCGATCAGGCGCGTGAAGACGCCGCCCTTGGTCTCGATCCCGAGCGACAGCGGGGTGACATCGAGGAGCAGGACGTCCTTGACCTCGCCCTTGAGCACGCCGCCCTGGATGGCGGCGCCGACGGCGACGACCTCGTCCGGGTTGACGCCCTTGTGCGGGTCCTTGCCGATCAGCCCCTTGACCTTCTCCTGCACGGCGGGCATGCGGGTCATGCCGCCGACGAGGACGACGTGGTCGATCTTCGACGCGTCGATGCCCGCATCCGCGAGGCATTGCTTCGTCGGACCGACCGTGCGCTCGAGCAGCTCGGCGGTCAGCTCGTCGAGCTTTGCCCGCGTGAGCTGGAGATCGAGGTGCTTCGGGCCCTCGGGAGTCGCCGTGACGAACGGCAGGTTGATCTGTGTCGTCATCGTCGAGGAGAGCTCGATCTTCGCCCGCTCGGCCGCCTCGTAGAGACGCTGCAGGGCCATCTTGTCCTGCGCGAGGTCGATGCCCTGGTCGCGCTTGAACTCCGCGACCATCCAGTCGACGATCGTCTTGTCGAAGTTGTCGCCGCCGAGGTGGTTGTCGCCGTTGGTGGCCTTCACCTCGAAGACGCCTTCGCCGAGCTCGAGCACCGACACGTCGAACGTTCCGCCGCCGAGGTCGAAGACGAGGATGGTGTGGTCGGACGCGTCCTTGTCGAGCCCGTATGCGAGCGCTGCCGCGGTCGGCTCGTTGATGATCCGGAGCACGTTCAGCCCCGCGACCTTGCCGGCGTCCTTCGTGGCCTCGCGCTGGGCGTTGTTGAAGTAGGCCGGGACCGTGATCACTGCGTCGGTGACGGACTCGCCGAGGTACGCCTCGGCGTCGGCCTTCAGCTTCTGGAGGATCATCGCGCTGATCTCCGGCGGCGCGTACTCCTTGTCGCCGGCCTTCACGCGCACGTCGCCGTTGGGGCCTTCGACGACCTCGTACGGGACGATCTTCATCTCCTCGTTCACCTCGCCGAACTTGCGGCCCATGAAGCGCTTGATCGAGAAGATGGTGTTCTGCGGGTTCGTTACCTGCTGGCGCTTCGCGGGCGCGCCGACGAGCCGCTGGCCGTCGTTCGTGAACGCGACGACCGAGGGGGTCGTGCGGCCGCCCTCCGCGTTCGGGATGACCGCCGGCTCGCCGCCCTCGATCACGCCGACACAGGAGTTGGTCGTCCCGAGGTCGATGCCGATTGTCTTTGCCATGCTGTCAGCTCCTATCTCTGTGTATCGCTGAGAAAATCTCAGTCGGATGGTAGCAATCTTCCGCGGCGGCCTGCGAGGCGCCGCAGGGCGTCTGCCGCAGCCGGCTCGGCGAGCACGATCGCTCCCAGCATCGCCGCGCAGCCGCCCCAGCCGAGCCAGCCGAGCCGGTCGCCCGAGAGCCAGTAGCCAAAGATGCCGGCGAAGACCGTCTCGAGCGAAAACACGATCGCAATCCGCGCTGCGCTGATCCGCCGCTGCGCCCAGACCTGGATCAGGTAGGCGAGCGCGCTCGCGAAGACGCCGGTGACGATCAGCGCGCCCCACACCGTCCAGCCGCGCGGCACCTCCAGCTGCCCGAGCGCCAGCGCGATGGCGAGGAAGCCGGCGAAGCAGGTCGCCATCTCCACGAGCGTCAACGCGACCGCGTCGTAGCGGGTCGCGTAGCGCTCGACCATCAGGATCTGGAGCGCCTGCGCCGCGGTCGACGCGAGCACGAGCGCGTCGCCGCCGGCCGAGCCGACGTGGACACCGCTGAGCATCGCGAGCCCGCCGAGGGCGAGGACTACGCCGAGCCAGACCTGTAGGGCCACCCGCGTGCGAAAGAGCAGCAGTCCGAAGAGCGGCGTCAGCACGACGTAGAGCCCGGTGATGAACCCGGTGCTGGAGACGGTCGTCCGCTCGAGGCCCGCCGTCTGCAGCCCGATCCCGACGCCGAGCAGCGCGCCCAGCACCCCGCCCGCGGCGAAGCCCGAGCGCCCGAGCGTCCTGAGCCGGGCGGCGCCTGCGAGGCCAAGGGCGCCGGTCGCGATCGCGTAGCGCACCGCGAGGAATGCGAACAGCGGATAGACCTCGACCGCGTCCTTGACCTGGACGAACGTAACGCCCCAGACGGCTGTGACCAGGATCAGCGCGAGGAGCGGCACCGGGCAAGCCTACGAGCGCCCGGGGCGGCGAAAAACGGCCTAGACGATCTCTTGGCCGCCTTCTCCTTGGGCGGGCTCGTCGTTCGGCTCGTCCCAGCCGCCGGTCGAGGCCGGGCCCTCGCGGTCGCCGTCGATCTCCTGCTGGGTCGCGTTGCGGCCCTGCTCGTCGATCAGCTCCTCGCCGTTGTCGGTCTCCTGCTCGTGGTCGCTCATTGCTCACCTCCCCTCGAAACGAAGGAAGGCGCCCGCGATGGGCGCCTTCCGCAATTCAGGTGGAACGGGTCTACATCCCCCCGCCGGACTCCTCGCCTTCCGAGCCGCCGCCCATGCCGCCGCCGGACTCCTCGCCGCCCATGCCGCCGCCTTCGGCGCCGCCGCCCATGCCGCCGCCTTCGCCCTCGGAGCCGCCGCCCTCAGAGCCGCCGCCACCCATGCCGCCGCCCTGCTCGTCGTCCTCGATGCCTTCGGTCGCGCCGCCCTGGCCTTCGGTCTCGAACTCGGACATGCCGTGCCTCCTCGGTCGGGGGTTGTCATGGCGACTTTCCGCGCGTTTGACCCCCCGAAACCTCGGCTAGGCTTGCCGAATGGAACCGCTCGTCGATTCGTGGGGCCGCGAGATCAAGAGCGTGCGGCTCTCCGTCACCGACCGCTGCAACTTCCGCTGCCGCTACTGCATGCCGGCGGAGGGGCTCGAGTGGCTCGAGCGCGACGACCTGCTCAGCTTCGAGGAGCTGACGCGCCTCGTGCGCGTCCTCGCGGCGATGGGCGTCGACGAGGTGCGCCTGACCGGCGGCGAGCCGCTCGTGCGCCGCGACCTGCTGGTGCTCGTGCGCCAGCTCGCCCACACGCCGGGTGTGAACGACCTCTCGCTGACCACCAACGGCGTCCTGCTCGACAGGCTTGCCGGCCCGCTCGTCGAGGCCGGGCTGCGACGACTGAACGTCTCGCTCGACTCGCTCTCGCACGTGCGCTTCGCCGAGATCACACGTCGCGACGCGCTCGACCGGGTGCTCGCGGGCCTCGAGGAAGCCGAGCGGTACCCCGAGCTCGGGCCGATCAAGGTCAACTGCGTCGCGATGCGCGGCTTCACCGAGGTCGAGGTGCCCGCGCTGGCGGAGCTCGCGCGCCGCAAGCCTTACATCGTCCGTTTCATCGAGTTCATGCCGCTCGACGCCGACGAGTCGTGGCGCGGCGACGACGTCCTCACGGGCGGCGAGATCCGCGCCCTGATCGAGGAGCGGTGGCCTCTCGAGGAGATTCCCGCCAAGGCCTCGTCGACGGCGCGCCGCTTCCGCTTCGCCGACGGCGCCGGCGAGATCGGGTTCGTGAATCCCGTCTCCGAGCCGTTCTGCTCGAGTTGCGACCGCATCCGCCTGACGGCCGACGGGCAGCTGCGCACGTGCCTCTTCTCGCGCCGCGAGTGGGACCTTAAGACCCCACTGCGCGAAGGCGCCTCCGACGCGGAGCTCGAGCGCCTGCTGCGCTTCGCGATCCGCCACAAGGAGCTGAAGCACAAGATCAACGACCCCGGGTTTGTCCGCGCGAGCCGCTCGATGTCGCAGATCGGCGGCTGAGCCCGGAAAGAAATCGACTGGCGAGGACGTTAGAATCGCTCGTTCCGATGAGTGTCCTCGTCTCAGCCGGTCGTCGTGTGCTGCCCCGGGGTTGGGCCGACCTCGGCCGCCAGGTCGCGATCTGGTTCGGCTTCCTCGCCGCGTACCAGGTGGCGCGTGGCTTCGCCGACCGTAATCCGCCGCGCGCCTTCGAGAACGGGTTGCACGTGATCGGGATCGAGCGCCACGCGAACGCGCTCTTCGAGCTGACGCTGCAGCGCGTCGTCGACGGGTCGGACTTCCTCGCGACCGCGGCGTCGTGGACGTACTGGAACTCCGAGTTCACCGTGCTCGGGCTGGCGCTGCTCTGGGTCTACCTGCGCCGCAACGAGGCGTTCGTCCGCTTCCGCAACACCATCCTGCTGGCGAACGTGATCGGGCTCATTGGCTACGTGCTGCTGCCGACCGCGCCGCCGCGCATGTTCCCCGACCTGGGGTTCGACGACACGCTCGCGAACTTCGGCGAGCTCAACCACGGCAGCGGCCTGGTCGAGTTCGCGGCGAACCCGTACGCGGCGATGCCGAGCCTGCACGCCGCCGATGCGCTGATCGTCGGGCTGGTGCTCTTCTCGGTCTGCCGCACGCGCGTCGCGAAGGTGCTCTGGCTGCTCTGGCCGGCGTGGGTGTGGTTCAGCGTGATGGCGACCGGCAACCACTTCTGGCTCGACGTGCTCGGCGGGGTGATCGTCGCCGCGATCGCGGGGGTCCTCGTCTACCGCAACCCGCTTCGCCGCCTCCGCCGCCGCGCCGCCACCGCGTGAGCCGCGCCGAGACGCTCGCCTGGGTCAAGCGGGGCTACACCGACGGGACACGGCGCCTCGCCGCACGCTGGATCGGCGGCCTCGCGCGCACGCGCGTGACTCCGAACGCGCTCACGGCCGCCGGGATCAGCCTCTGCGGCGCGGCGGCGGTGTTCGTCTGGTTCGCCCATCATCGCCCGTGGCTCCTCTACTGGGTCGCGGCGGTCGTCTTCGTGCTCGGCTCGGTGCTCGACATCCTCGACGGGGCGCTCGCGCGCCATGGCGGGAAGGCGACGCCGTTCGGCGCGTTCGTCGACTCGATCTCGGACCGTGTCAGCGAGGGGTTCGTGCTGACCGCGATCGCGCTCGTCCTGTCGCGCGAAGGCAACGAGTTCGCGGTCGCGATCACCATCGCCGCGATGGCGGGGTCGTTCCTGGTGTCGTACGCGCGTGCGAAGGCCGAGCTGCTCGGCCTGAAGGGTGACGTCGGCCTCGGCAGCCGCGCCGAGCGCGTTGTCGTGATCACCGCCGGCCTCGTCTTCGCCCCGTGGGGCGGCCTGCAGTGGGCGATCTACTTCCTGGCCGCCACGGCCTGGTTCACGGTGCTGCAGCGGGTGCTGAGCGTTCGCTCGCAGCTTCGCCAGCGCTAGCTCCAAGGCGCCGACTCGGCGGCGCCGCCCGACGCCCGCTCTCTGAATCGGCCGAAAAGTCGTGCGTCAGCAACTGCATCTATACTGATAGCACTTCTGTGCTAGCACCAACGCGNAAGGATGTGCTCGTCCGGATGCCGGGCGAGTTGAAGCGGCTGCTCTCCGACGAAGTGCGCACCAGCGGCCGCAGCCTCAACGACGTCGCCGTCGGGCTCCTGGCCTCCCGTTTCGGCGTCTCGTTCGATCCGAGTGGTCGCCCCGGCAAGGCGCCCGGCGCCAGCGGTTCGGTGCTCCTGCGGATGCCTGCGGAGCTGAAGGACAAGCTCAGCGCGCGGGCGGCACAGCGCAAGCGAAAGCTCAACGACCTCATCGTCGAGACGCTCACCGAGCGGCTCGGAGGAAAGGAACCCATGGCTTCGACCAACGGCAAGGCGCGACGCGGGGCCGACAAGGTCCGCGTCGCGATCATCGGCGTCGGCAACTGCGCGAGCTCCCTCGTGCAGGGCGTCGAGTACTACAAGGACTCGAACCCAGACGACTTCGTCCCGGGCCTGATGCACGTCGACCTCGGCGGCTACCACATCAGCGACATCGAGTTCACGGCGGCGTTCGACGTCACCACGGACAAGGTCGGCAAGGATCTGTCCGAGGCGATCTGGGCGCACCCGAACAACACGATCAAGTTCTCGGACGTCCCGAAGAGCGGTGTCACCGTCTCCCGGGGGATGACGCACGACGGCCTCGGCAAGTACCTCTCGGAGGTCGTGACCAAGGCGCCGGGCGAGACGGAGGACGTCGTCGGGATCCTCAAGGACACGAACACCGACGTCGTGATCAACTACCTGCCGGTCGGCTCCGAGGAGGCGACCAAGTGGTACACGGAACAGGTGTTGAGCGCTGGCTGCGGGATGGTGAACTGCATGCCGGTCTTCATCGCGCGCGAGAACTACTGGCAGCGGCGCTTCGAGGAGCGCGGGCTGCCGATCATCGGGGACGACATCAAGTCGCAGGTGGGCGCGACGATCACCCACCGCATGCTCACGAGCCTGTTCAAGGACCGCGGCGTCCGCGTCGACCGCACCTTCCAGCTCAACTTCGGGGGCAACTCCGACTTCATGAACATGCTGGAGCGCGACCGGCTGGAGTCGAAGAAGATCTCCAAGACGAACGCCGTCACCTCGACGCTCCCCTACGACCTCGGCGAGCGCAACGTCCACGTCGGCCCGTCCGACTACGTGCCGTGGCTCGAGGACCGCAAGTGGGCCTACATCCGCCTCGAAGGCACGTCGTTCGGCGACGTGCCGCTGAACGCGGAGCTGAAGATCGAGGTGTGGGACTCGCCGAACTCGGCGGGGGTCGTGATCGACGCCGTGCGCCTGGTGAAGCTCGCGCTCAACAACGGCGTCGCCGGCACGCTCGAGGCGCCGAGCTCGTACCTGATGAAGTCCCCGTCGGTCCAGCACCTGGACGACGAGGCGCGCGACCTGACGGAGGAGTTCATCCGCAAGCACGCGCGCAAGCAGGTCAAGGAGCCCGTCAAGGCCTAGGCAACGCGGCTCGGGAGGCGTCTGCACCGCGCAGGCGCCTCCCGGACCGGCTGCTCGTTCTACACTCGGCGCGATGGGCTTACGGGTCTGCCTCGTCACGCCGTTCGCGTGGTCGCGGCCCCACGACGTCAACGAGCACGTGGCCGGGATCGCGCAGGAGCTACGCGCGCTCGGGCACGAGGTGACGGTGCTCGCGCCGTCGACGCGGGCGGCCGACTTGCTCGCGGGCAGGCGGGCGCTCCTCGACGGCGGGGGCGGCGACGTGATCGCGCTCGGCCCGGCGGTGCCCGTCTCGAGGCGCAGCCGGATCGGCGTGCCGGTCGGCGTCCGCGCGAACCTCTCGCTCGCCCTCGCGCGCGGTGACTACGACGTCGTGCACGGGTTCGAGCCGGGGCTGCCGAGCCTCTCCTACCTCGCGCTGCGTGATGCTCGCGCGTTCACCGTCGCGACGTTCGTCTCCCCCGAGCGGCTCGGGTACCCACCGGGTCGCGCACAACGCGAGCGGCTGCTGGCACGGCTCGACGCGCTCATCGCGACCTCGGAGGCGACCGCCGAGGCGGCGGCCGAGCGCCTGCCCGGCGATTACGGCGTCGTCTCCGCCGGCGTCGATCTCGAGCTCTTCCGGCCCGGTGGCGCGCGAAAGCTCGTCGTGTTCGAGTGGCGGCCGGGCGAACGTCCACTCGTCCGCGCGGTCGTGCGGGCGCTGCGGCAGCTGCCGGACTGGGAGCTGGTCTTCCTACGCACGAAACCGCTCGCCGGGCGGCCGACCCTCCCGCGCTCGCTGGGCGGCCGTGCGCGCGTGCGCACGCTCCGCAACGGCGCGACGCGCGCGCCCCTCTTGAACGAGGCCGCGATCTTCGTCCCGGCGCTCGAGGGACTCGGGCGCGTCTCGCTCGAAGCGGCTGCCGCGGGTGCCGCGATCGTCACCCCGCCCGGGCTCGAGGAGCAGCCGGAGCTGGCGGCTGCGGCGATCCTGCGGCTCGCCGAGGACGAGACGTACCGCGAGCGCGAGGGCAAGCGCGCGCGAGCAAGCGCCGAGGAGCAGGGCTTTGGCGCCGTCGCGCGCGAGCTCGACGAGATCTACCGCGGCCTTGCCAGGCGCAAGCGCCGCGAAGGGGCTGCCGATCCGCTGGCCGACCGCGAATGGATCGTTGCCGACCTCCACATGCACACCTCGTGGTCGCACGACTGCCAGATCCCCGTCGAGGAGCTGCTCGACCACGCGGAGGCGGAGGGCCTTGGGGCGATCGCCGTCACCGACCACAACGTCTTTGGCGGAGCGCGCGAGGCAGCCGAGCTGGCGCGCAGCCGCGAGCTCGTCGTGATCCCGGGTGAGGAGGTGAAGACCGCTGACCAGGGGGAGGTGATCGGACTGTTCCTCTCCGAGGAGATCCCGCGCGGCCTTTCGTTCGGCGAGACCGTCGACGCGATCCGGGCCCAGGGCGGCGTCGTCTACGTTCCCCACCCCTTCGACCGCCTGCACGCGATTCCCGAGCCGGCGACCCTGCACCGGCACCTCGCGCAGGTCGACGTGCTCGAGGTCTACAACGCGCGCCTGTTGTTCGAGGCCTACAACGACGAGGCGCTTCGCTTCGCACGCAAGTACGACCTGACGATGGGCGCCGGCTCCGACGCCCACGTCCTCCAAGGGGTCGGCACCGGCGCCGTGCGGATGCGGGCGTTCCAGGGGCCGGAGGAGTTCCTGGTCAGCCTCCGCACCGCACAGGTGCTGCGCCGGCCGCGTTCGCTGCTCTACCTACAGTCCCTCAAGTGGGCGGCGCAAGCCAAGGAAAGGGTGCGCTAGCCGAGAACAGGGGTCTGCCCAGTGGCTGCCGTGACGGACGAGATCTTCGAGAAGTACCTGCAAAAAGCAATCGCCGAGACGAACGAGCTCGGCGACGAGATCGCGCGCGCCGCCGGCGAGGGGCAGGTGCCGGTGCTCGGCTCGGGCCACCCGCTCGCGGACGTCTTCCTGCTGAAGCACTCGCCGCAGCCGGCGGAGGTGCAGGAGGGCGTCGCGTTCTTCGGCCGAACCGGCCAGGCGCTGCTGAAGTCGCTCCAGCGCTTGCACGTCGACCCGCTCGCCATCTACGGGACGAACTGCTTCAAGCTCGTCGGCGCGGACGAGGACGATGCGCGCTCCTGGCTCGCTCGCGAGCTGCACATCGTCCAGCCGAAGCTCGTGGTCGTGATGGGCGACGAGGCGCTCGCGTTTCTGAACTCGCTCGAGTTTCCCCTCGCCGACGCGCTCGAGCCGAAGGTCGGCGAGCTGCAGCGGTTCACGCCCACGATCCAGGCGCTGCACGTGCCCGACATCGACGAGTCGCTCGACGAGGCGCCGGCGAAGACCCGCTTCTGGAACGCGTTCAAGGCGCTGGGGCCCTGGTGGGCCGAGCTTCCGCCCTACTGACCTGGCGCACGGCCGCGATCGCCGCGCTGGCGGTCGTCCTCGGCGTC
>C688J18823_10001233_pt1 | contig 15746 bp, 12 predicted proteins | sample HopSoiMetagenom1_FD_18823 | JGI IMG/M metagenome (IMG submission 18823) | reverse complement strand
GGTCGGTGCCAGTCCGTTCCACCTGCAGCGGCGCTTCAAGGAAGCCTTCGGCGTCTCGCCGCGCGACTACCAGGACGCGCACCGCGTCCAGGCGGTCAAATCCTCGCTGCGCAATGGCCGCCGCGTGGCCGATGCGGTGTTCGATGCCGGTTATGGCTCGGTGTCGCGCTTCTACGAAAACCCCCGGCTGGGCATGAAAGCGCGCGACTACCGCGCGCGCGGTAAAGGACAACGGATTCGCTTCACCTGCTTCGACTCCACGCTCGGAACGGTGCTCGCCGCGGCCACCGAGAAGGGCGTGTGCGCAGTCAAGCTCGGACCGGATTCGGCGAGGCTGCAGCGCCTGCTCGTCGAGGAATTCAGCGCCGCGCAGATCGCGGAGGAGCGCATGCCCGAGCTCGAAGCCCGCATCCGCGAGTTCATCGCGGGGGAAGGCAGCCTCGCGCGAGTGCCGCTCGACATCCGCGGCACGGTGTTTCAGCGCCGCGTGTGGGACGCGCTGCGCCGGATCCCACGCGGAGAGACGCGCACGTACAGCGACATCGCGCGTGAGATCGGCGCGCCGGCCGCGGTGCGCGCGGTGGGCAGCGCGTGCGGCGCGAACCCCGTGGCCCTCGTCGTGCCGTGTCATCGCGCAGTGCGCACCGACGGCGGCCTTGGCGGCTACGCGTGGGGCTTGCCGGTGAAGGAGCACCTTCTCGAGGTGGAGAAGCGCCGCCGTAAATGAGGGCGGCGGACGTTGCGCGCCTCGTCGCGCTCGCCGCCATCTGGGGTGCTTCGTTTCTCTTCATGCGCATCGCCGCGCCGGCCATCGGCCCGCTCGCCACGGCCGACGTGCGGATGCTGATCGCGGGCGGCGCGCTCGCTGCGTACTTCGGCTTCGTGGGTCTCGACGCGCAGTGGCGCCGCTGGTGGCGCTATTACGTGCTGATCGGCGCGCTCAACTCGGCCGCACCTTTTCTCCTTTATGGCTATGCGGCCCTTGAACTCTCGGTGGGGTTGATGGCGGTGATCAATGCCACCTCGCCCATGTGGGGCGCGCTGATGTCCGCGCTCCTTCTGCGCGAGCGTCTTTCACTTGCCAGTAGCACTGGCCTGGTGCTCGGTATGGTCGGTGTCGCACTCGTAAGCGGCCCGCAAAGCTCGAGCGCATGGCTCGCCATTGCATGCGCACTGGGTGCAGCCTTCTGCTACGGACTCACGGGCGCGGTGCTGCGACGCTGGGCACGTCAGACGTCGGCGCGCGCCATGGCGCTCGGCACGCAGGTGATGGGAGCGCTGCTACTGCTTCCCCTCCTCATCGCCTCGCCGCCGCCGGTACCGGGCATGGCGGTCGTCATGAGCATGCTCGCGCTCGGGCTGGTCTGCGGAGCGCTCGCCTACGTTCTTTACTTTCGCCTGATTGCCGACATCGGCGCCACCGGCGCACTTACGGTGACCTACCTGATTCCGATCTTCGGCGTGCTCTTCGGCGCGCTGTTTCTTGGCGAAGCGTTGAGCCTGCAAGTTATCGTCGGCGCGCTCATCGTCATCGCGGGAACGGTGCTCGTGCTGCGCGGCTAGAATCCGGCCGCATGTATAAGCACCTGTTCCAACCGCTAGAGCTCGGCTTTCTGACGCTGCCCAACCGCATCCTCATGGGATCGATGCACACCGGCTTCGAGGCGCGCAACGCCATGCCCGAGCTCGCAGCGTTCTATGCGGAGCGCGCGCGGGGCGGCGCGGCGCTGATCGTCAGCGGCGGCTATTCGCCCAATGAAGCGGGAAACCTCGGGCCGCACCGCGCGCAATTCTCGACCGAGGACGATGCGAAGCGTCATCGCGTGATCACGCAGGCCGTTCACGAAGGCGGTGGGCGTATCGTGCTGCAGCTCCTGCACGCCGGCCGCTATGGTTTTCACGATCGCATCGTGGCGCCTTCGGCCGTGAAATCGCCGATCAACCCGCAGGTGCCGCGAGAGATGAGCAGCGCGGAGATCGAGCAAACCATCGACGACTTCGCTGCGGCCGCGCGCCTCGCGCGCGCGGCCGGCTACGACGGCGTGGAAATCATGGGCTCCGAGGGTTATCTCCTCACGCAATTCCTCTCGGCGCGCACGAACCAGCGCACCGACGCCTGGGGCGGCGCGCTCGCGGAACGCATGCGCTTTGCCACCGAGATCGTGCGCCGCACGCGCGCCGCTGCCGGGCCGCAATTCATCATCGTCTATCGCATCTCCGCGCTCGAACTCGTGGAAGGCGGCCTCACCGGTGAAGAGATCGCGGAGGTGGCGCGCGGCGTCGAGGCGGCCGGAACGACGATCCTCAACAGCGGCATCGGCTGGCACGAAGCGCGCATCCCGACGATCGCGCAAGCCGTGCCGCGCGGCGCCTTCGCGTGGGCCACGCGGCGGCTCAAGCACGCGGTGCGCATTCCGGTGGTCGCTTCCAACCGCATCAACGCACCCGAGGTCGCGGAGGAGATCCTCGCGCGCGGCGACGCCGACATGGTGTCGCTCGCGCGCGCGATGCTTGCCGATCCGGCATTTGCCGCCAAGGCGCAGAAGGGCGACCGCGCCGGCATCAACATCTGCATCGCGTGCAACCAGGCGTGCCTCGACCATTACTTCATCGGCGAGCCGGTGAGCTGCGTGGTGAACCCGCGTGCCGGCCGGGAAACCAGCCTCCTCATCCGCGCCGCGCCGCGGGCGAAGAAGATCGCCGTGGTCGGCGGCGGCCCTGCCGGCCTGATCTGCGCCGCGACAGCCGCGGAGCGCGGCCACGCCGTGACGCTCTTCGAGCGCGATGCGCAGCTCGGCGGTCAGTTCAACCTGGCCAAGGTGGTACCGGGCAAGCAGGAGTTCGGCGAATCGATCGCGTACTACGCGGAACGGCTGCGGCGTACCGGCGTCAACGTGTTGCTCAACCAGGCTGCGAGGGCCGACGACTTGAATCGATTCGACGATGTCGTCATCGCGAGCGGCATCGATCCACGCAAGCCGGACATCGCCGGTATCTCGCACCGCACGGTGGTCACCTACGTGGACGTGCTCACGGGAAGAGCCAAAGTCGGCGAGCGCGTCGCGATCATTGGCATGGGCGGCATTGGCTTCGACGTCGCGCTCTATCTCGCAGCCGAGCGCGAGGCGACGCTCGAGCGCCACGCCTTCGAATCGCATTGGGGTGTCTCGGAAGCGGCGGACGCACCGGGCGGCCTGGCCCAGCCGGCCGCGGCGAAGAGCCGCCGACGCATCACCATGATGAAGCGCTCGAGCACGCCCTTCGGCCATTCGCTCGGTCGCACGACCGGATGGGTGCACCGCGCCGAGCTCGCGCGCCACGGCGTGCGCATGATGAAGGGCGTGCAGTACCGTCGCATCGACGACGCCGGGGTGCATATCCTGCTCGATGGGAAGGACACCTTAGTGGAGGCGGACACGGTGATCATCTGCGCAGGCCAGACCTCACGGCGCGAGCTGCAAGGGCAGCACATCATCGGCGGTGCGCGCGAAGCCGGCGAGCTGGACGCGAAGCGCGCCATGCGCGAAGGTGCGGAGCTGGGCGCACGCCTCTAGCGAGTGCTACGATCGTCGCAGGGGGGCCAGACCTTGGACGCTGCCGAAGCAAAGCGTCTCTTCACGCGCATCGCCGAGAACATCGAGGGCGTGATGCGCGGCCAGCATGCTGCGGTTCGCAAGCTGCTCGCCGCGTTCGCCGGCGGCGGCCACGTACTGATCGAAGACACGCCGGGCACGGGCAAGACGACGCTCGCCAAGGCGCTCGCCGCGTCGGTGGGCGCGCGCTTCACGCGCGTGCAGTTCACGCCCGATCTGCTTCCCTCGGACATCCTCGGCGTATCGGTCTTCAACCAGCGCGAGCAGCAGTTCGAGTTTCGGGAGGGACCGGTGTTCACCTCGATTCTGCTTGCCGATGAGATCAACCGCGCCTCGCCGCGCACGCAGTCGGCCCTCCTCGAGGTGATGGCGGAAGCGCAGGTGTCCATCGAGGGCCGCACGCATCCGATGGATCCGCTCTTTTTCGTCATCGCGACGCAAAATCCGGTGGAATTCCGCGGCACGTATCCCTTGCCGGAGGCGCAGATGGACCGCTTCGCGATGTGCCTGTCGCTCGGCTACGTCGACGCGGCGACGGAGGTAGCGGTGCTCAATGCCCAGGAGCTCGAGCATCCGCTCGTCCAGGCGAAGGCCGTCGCTACGCGCGACGAGATGCTCGCGTTGCGCAACGCCGTTCGACGGGTGCGCATGGCCGACGAGATCAAGCATTACGTGGTCGAGCTAGTGCGCCGCACGCGCAGCGCGCCGCAGGTGCTCCTTGGCTGCGGCCCGCGCGCGTCGATCGCGCTCGTCCAGTCGGCGAAGGCGCTGGCGCTCGTCGACGGTCGCGAATTCGTCGCGCCGGAGCACATCCAGGAGCTGGCGGTCAACGTGCTCGCGCATCGAATGGTCCTCGACCCGCAGGCCCGCTTCGGCGGCACGAGCGCCGCGCGCCTGGTGGAGGAGCTCGTGCGCGCGACCGCCGTTCCGGCGTGAAGCGGCTAACCTACGCCGGCCTTCGCGCCTTAAGCGCGCTGCAACATTTTCTGCGCCAGCGGCTGACCCCGGCGGGCTGGCTGGTGCTGGCCGCTGCCGGCACGGCCGGCGGCCTCGGCGTCGACACCGGACGCACGATGAGCTACCAGGTGTTCGCGTTCCTCATCGCGCTCCTGGGCGTCGCATTTCTCGCCGCGGCGTTTTTCCGCGTCCGCGTGGTCGTGGCCCGGGAACTGCCGCGCTACGCCACGGCGGGCGAGCGCTTCGAATACCGGCTGGTCGTGCAAAACCAGGGCCGCTCCGCGCTGCAGGCCGCCGCACGCGAGGCACTGCGCGATCCTCGGCCGGCGTACGAGGAATGGCGCCACTCGCGCGAGCCCGGCGAGGAACGGCGCAACTGGTTCGACCGCAACCAGGGCTACTTCCGCTGGCGCTGGCTGATCGCGCGGCGCACGCCCGACCGCGCCGAACCGCAGCCGCTCGGCCCGCTCGAGCCGAACGCACGCCAGGAACTCCGGCTCTGGCTGCGCCCGCGGCGCCGCGGACGTGTGGAGCTCGGCGCCGTACAGCTCTCTCGCACCGATCCGCTCGGACTGGTGCGCGGTCTCGCCGCGGTCAGCGCGCCGGCGCGCGTCATCGCGCTGCCGAAACGCTATCGACTGCCGCCCATCGTGCTGCCGGGCCGACGCCGCTTCCAGCAGGGCGGCGTGGCGCTCGCCACATCGGTGGGCGACTCGGAGGAATTCGTCGGCCTGCGCGAATACCGGCCCGGCGATCCGCTGCAGCGCATGCACTGGAAAAGCTACGCCCGCACGGGCACGCCGATCGTCAAGGAGTTCCAGGACGAGTTCTTCGAGCGACATGCGCTGATCCTCGATACGAGCACCGGGCGGGGCGAGGACGCCGTGTTCGAAGAGGCGGTGGCCGTCGCCGCGTCCTTCGTCTATGCCATCGACACGCGCGAGTGCTTGCTCGATCTTCTCTTCGTCGGCGGTGAGATGCGCACCTACACCGCGGGCCGCGGCCAGATGCAGGTCGAGCATATGCTGGAAGTGCTGGCCGGCGTCGCGCCGAGCGTCCCCGCCGAGTTCATGACCCTCGCGCGGGCGGTCTCCTCGCATCGGGCAGCTTTGACGAGCTGCATCGTGGTCCTGGTGGAGTGGGATGACGAGCGCAGACTTTTCCTCGAGCGCCTGCGCGCGGGCGGCCTCGAAGTGCGCGCGTTCCTCGTCTGCGACCGCGAGACCGCCCCGCGTGCGCCGGGACTTCTCGTGCTGCATCCCGGCCAAATCGATGCCGGACTGGCGAGCCTGCGATGACAGTACCGCGCTTCGCGCTCGCGGTCGGGCTCGCCTTTTGGGGCTGGCGCAGCGGGCAGTATGCCGCGGCGGCGGCGCTCGCTGTGCTCGTGGAGATGCCTGCCTTCGTGCGCCTTCGTTTCGAGCTCGTGCATGCCGACTTCACGCGCATCGCCGACCTTTGCACCGTGCTCTTCATCGCGACGCTCGCCTGGCTTTTCGTGAGCCTGGAGCCGCCGCGCACCGCGCGCGCGGTTCTGACCACGCTGCTATGGACCCCGGCGCTACTGGTGCCGCTGGTCCTCGCGCAGCGCTACTCCACCGCGGGTACCTTCCCGCTGAGCGGCGTCTTCCGCTACCTGCGCAAGCAGCGCAGCCGCGATCCGAGCTACCGCGAGACCGAGCTCGACATGGCTCCGATCTATTTCACGACGTGCCTGCTCGCCGCCGGCATCCCCAACGAACGTGACCCGTATTTTTACGTCGCTCTGGTGCTGCTGGTGGCGTGGGCGCTCGCCGCCATCCGACCCGCACACTCAAAGCTTGCGCCGTGGGCTGCAGCTCTCGTAGCGTCGGCCATCCTGGGCTATGGCGCGCATGCCGGCCTCGCGCAGGCACAGGCCGCGTTCGAAGACTGGGTCGGCGACTGGGTGCTGCGCGGGATGGCCGCAGACCCGTATCGCAGCACCACCGACCTAGGCTCGGTGGGGCGGCTGAAGCTCATCGAGAGCATCGTCATGCGCGTTTATGCGCCCCCAGGCCGCGCGCCGCATCTGCTGCACCGCGTGAGCTTCACGACGCTCGACGGCACGACGTGGGTGGCGCGCCAGGCGCCGATGGCGGCGCTGCAGCCGGATACGAGCGGTACGTCCTGGCCGATCGCCGACGGCGAGCCGCAGGAGCGCACCCGCATCTTCATCCACCTGGAGGGCGGCAAGGCCATGCTGGCGCTTCCGCCCGGCACGGTGCGAGTCTCGGACATGGCGGCGGCGACGGTGCGCCGTAATGCGCTCGGCGCCACGCAGGCAGACCTCGGCGGCGATTGGGCGCCTTATACGGCCGAAAGCGCCGCCGCAACACAGGACTATGCGCTGCCGAGGCCGGAGGACTCGCAGCTGCCCCGCCGGGAGCGGGCTGCGCTCGACCCTCTGGCGCGCGAGCTGGCATTGCAAAGCGGCACGAGTGCCGAGCGGTTGGCGCGCATCCGCGAGCATCTGGGCACCTTCCGCTACGCCACCTTTCGCGAGCAGGCGGCGCCGGCCGGTAGCACGCCGCTCGCCGAGTTCCTGCTGCGGTGGAAAAGCGGCCATTGCGAGTACTTCGCGGCCGCGACCACGCTCCTGCTGCGCGCCGCGGGCATTCCCGCGCGCTATGCCACCGGATACGCGGTGGTCGAGTACAGCGCGCTCGAGGAAGCGTACGTGGTGCGCGCGCGGCATGCGCACGCATGGGCACGCGCCTACCTTGATGGACGATGGATCGACGTCGATACGACGCCGCCTTCCTGGACCGAGGAAGAGGAGCGTGCCGCGCCGCCGTGGCAGCGGCTGCTCGACTTTGCCCGCTGGGCGCAATTTCGCTGGGCGCAACGCGGACCGATGGAGATGGGCCTCGGCTGGGCAGCGCTCGCAGCCGTGCTGCTCGGCTTTTTCGGCTGGCGCCTGCTGCGCGGCAAGCGCGCTGCGCACGCGCAAGCGCGAACTCGTGCCTCGCAACGCGTCGTCGCCGGAGCTGATTCGGAGTTCTTCCCCCTGGTCGCACGCCTGGAGCGCGTGGCCGCGCGTGCACAGCACGAATCTCTCGTCGCATGGCTCACGCGCGTCTTGCCGCTGGTCGAGCGATCGTGCCATGAGCCGCTCGCCGCGGCGCAGCGGTTGCATTACCGCTACCGCTTCGATCCGAGCGGCCTCGACGCGCAGGAGCGCAGCACGCTGCGCGAGCTCTGCCGCTCGGTGAGCGCTCGATTAGAATCGGCTCATGGGTAGCGTGGTCGCACTCGCAGGACAGGTCGGCGGCGCGAAGCTCGCCGACGGCCTCTATCGTTTGCGGCAGGACCGCCTTACCGTGGTCGTCAACACCGGCGACGACTATGAGCACCTCGGCCTCGCGTTTTCGCCCGACCTCGACACCATGCTCTATACGCTCGCCGGGATGGCGAGCGCGGTGGCGCCTTGGGAACCCGAGAGCGAGACCCACGCCGTGCATGCAATGGTGAAGGCACTCGGCGGACCCGACCGGCCGATTCACGGCGACCGCTCGCTCGCGGCGCCACTCCTGCGGGCGCAGGGTCTGGCGAGTGAGCGATCCCTCTCGCAGATCACGGCGGCGTTCTGCCGCAACCTGGGTATTGCCGCGCGCGTCGTCCCGATGAGCGATGACCGCGTGCGGACTTACGTCGAGACCGATGAAGGCAACGTCACCTTTCAGGAGTACTTCCACGAGCTCTCGTGCGAGCCCGCGGTGCGGGGCTTCCAGTACGCCGGCGCCGAGGACGCGCGCATGCCCGACGCCCTGCTCGACGCGCTGCACGCGCCGGACCTCGAAGCCATCGTCATCTGCCCGGCGAACCCGTACCACGCCATCCAGCCGATCCTCCAGGTATCCGGCATGAAGGATTTGCTCAAGCAGCGGCGCGTGCCGGTGGTCGCCGTCACGCCGATCGTCGGCGGCCGCGCGCTCAAGGGCTCTGCGGGCAAGATCATGCGCGAGCTTGGACGCGAGCCGTCGGCCCGGGCGGTGGCGGCCCAGTACCTGCGCCTCATCGACGGTTTCGTGCTCGACACCGAAGACTCGGCGCTCGTCGAGAGCGTGCGCTCCCTCGGCATGGAAGTCGTCGCGTTGCCCACCATCATGCGAACGCTGGACGATCGCGTGGCGCTCGCGCACGAGGTGCTCGATTTCGCCGCCAACATCCGCGTGCGCCGCGAAGCGGAAGTGGAGTGAAGCTCGCGTTGCTGGTTGCGTTAGCGCCTGCGTGGGCGGCAGCGCAAAACCCGCATCAGGCCGAAATCGACCGGGCGCTCATCCAACGCGACCGACAGTCGGCTGAGTTCTCGCGCCCGGAGCTGCGCGACCTGCATACGCGGCAAGACCAGCAGCATTTACCCGCGCGGCCCGACGAGCGCGCCGTCCAGGCGCGCGAACGCGAGGGTTATCCGAGTCCACAACGTCCAAGGCAGCCGCCGGCGACCCCGGGACCGCTACCGCTGCCAGGGGGCCCGGTCCACGGCGTCGATCCCATACCGGTGCAGGGCGTCGCGCACTAGCTTGCGATCGAGCGCGGCGAGTGCCGCGACCACGATCGATTTCGCGTCCACCTCGAAGAACTCGCGCAGCGCGGCACGCGTATCGCTGCGGCCGAAGCCGTCGGTGCCGAGCGTCACATACTGGCGCGGCACGTAGGGCCGGATCAGGTCCGGCACGGCGCGCACGTAGTCGCTCGCCGCGATGATGGGGCCTTCGCTGTTCCTCAAGCATTGTTCGACCCAGCCCGTCGCCTCGCCGCCCAGGCGGCGCGTGCGTTCGGCCGCCATACCGTCGCGCCGCAGTTCCGTGAACGACGTGATGCTCCACACGCCGGCGGCCACCTGCCAGTCCTTCTCGAGCATCTCGGCCGCGGCGATGACTTCGCGCAAGATCGGCCCCGAGCCAAGGAGTTGCAGCTTGTCGCCCGTGCGCAGGCGATACATGCCGCGCAGGATGCCTTCGGCGGCGCCTGCCGGTGCGGGCGGGTGCGTGTAGTTCTCGTTGTACGCGGTGATGTAATAGAAGACGTCTTCCTGCGCCTCGAGCATGCGGCGCGCGCCGTCCTCCACGATGGCCGCCAGCTCGTACGCGAAGCAAGGGTCATAGGCCCGGCAGTTCGGAATGGTCGACGCGGCGAGATGCGACGAGCCGTCCTGGTGCTGCAGCCCCTCACCGGCGAGCGTGGTGCGACCCGCCGTGCCGCCCACCAGGAAGCCGCGGGCGCGCGAATCGGCCGCCGCCCAGATAAGATCGCCGACCCGCTGGAAGCCGAACATCGAGTAGTAGATGTAGAAGGGCAGCATCGGCGTGCCGTGCGACGAATAGGACGTCGCTGCAGCGAGCCAGGACGATAGCGCGCCAGCCTCGGTGATGCCTTCCTCGAGGATCTGCCCTTCCTTCGCCTCGCGGTAGAAGAGCAACTCCTCCGAATCCTCCGGCTCGTAGAGCTGGCCGAGCGAGGAGTAGATGCCGAATTGGCGGAAGAGGGTCTGCATGCCGAACGTCCGTGCCTCGTCGGCGACGATCGGGACGATGCGACTGCCGATCGTTCCGTCCTTCATGAGCGTCGAAAGCAGCTGCACGAACGCCATGGTGGTCGATTGGTTGCGTTCGCTTCCGCCCAGCTTTGGCACGGCCAGTGGCGGCGCTGCCGTGTTCCGCGCTGGCAGGTAACCGCCGAGCGCCTGGCGGCGGGCATGCAGGTACTTCATCTCCGCGCTATCCGCCGCCGGCTTGAGAAACCGCAGTTGCGCCACGTCGTCGTCGGAAAGAGGCACCCCGAAGCGATCGCGGAACTCGCGCAACGCCTCGTCGTCGAGCTTCTTCTGCTGGTGGGTGCCCATCTTGCCCTGGCCCCAGTGGCCCATGCCGTAGCCCTTCTTGGTCTGGGCGAGGATCACCGTCGGTTGCCCCTTGTGCTGCAGCGCCTCGCGGTAGGCGGCGTACACCTTCACCGGGTCGTGGCCGCCGCGGCGCAGGCGATCGATATCGTCGTCGCTCATCCCGGCGATCAGCTCGCGCAGCTCCGGATACTTGTTGAAGAAATGCTCGCGGTTGAAGCGGCCGTCGGTCGCCGCGTAAGTCTGGAACTCACCGTCCACCGTCTCGTGCAGCCGCTTGAGCAGGACGCCGTCATGGTCGCGCGCGAAAAGCGCGTCCCAGTCGGACCCCCAGAGCAGCTTGAGTACGTTCCAGCCCGCGCCGGCGAATAGGCCCTCGAGTTCCTGGATCACCGAGCCGTTGCCACGCACCGGGCCGTCGAGCCGCTGCAGGTTGCAGTTGACGACGAAAATCAGGTTGTCGAGGCCTTCCCGCGCGGCGAGCGACAGCCCGGCGAGCGATTCGGGCTCGTCCATCTCGCCGTCGCCGACGAACGACCAGACCTTGCGCCCCTCCGTCTTCAAGATGCCCCGGTGCTCGAGATAGCGCATGAAGCGCGCCTGGTAAATGGCGTTGATCGGGCCGAGACCCATCGAGCCGGTGGGGAATTGCCAGAACTCCGGCATGAGATACGGATGGCAGTACGAGCTCAGCCCGCCCCGCGTCTCCTGCCGGTAGTTGGCGAGGCGCTCCTCAGGCAACCGACCCTCCAGGAACGCGCGCGCGTACACGCCGGGGGCCGAGTGCGGCTGGAAATACACGAGGTCTTCCACCCGGAAAAAGTGATTGAAGCCGACTTCGAAGAGATCGGCCGCCGATGCGTAGCTGGCAATGTGTCCGCCCAGTTCGGGGTGCGCGCGGTTGGCCCTTACTACCATTGCGAGCGCGTTCCAGCGGACGATGGCCGAGATGCGACTCTCGGTCTCGAGGTTGCCCGGGAATTGCGGCTGGTCGGCGAGCGCGACCGAATTCTTGTACGGCGTGTTCAGCACCGGCGGTAGCGGTACGCGGCGTGCGCGCGCGTGGTCGAGAAGCTTGCGCAGGAGGAACGTGGCACGCTCGCGGCCCTCGGACTGCACCAGCGCGTCGAACGCCTCGAGCCATTCGCGTGTCTCCGCTGGATCGGCGTCCGGCGGATTCACCCGCCAGAAGGCGGAAGTGACGATGTCGGAGAGGTCGGTCATGGCGCCGATGTTAGACCGGCGCACCCCCGAATAGCTCGATGGGAAGGCTTGCGTGGGGGCTGCCGGTGTTATACTGCGTGCCGCAGGATATTCAGGCAGCGAGAATTTGCACCTCACCGTCGCAGTAGCGCAGTGGCTAGTCAGTTCCCTCCCTCGATCGTCATGCCCGGCATCGTCGCGCCCGGATTCGTCGCGGCTATCAGAGATAGGAACGTGACATGCCAACCGGCACCGTTAAGTGGTTCAACGACTCCAAGGGCTTCGGCTTCATCACCCCCAGCGAAGGCGGCGAAGATCTGTTCGCGCATCACACCGCGATCCAGATGAGCGGCTTCAAGACGCTGAAGGAAGGCCAGAAAGTGGAGTTCGAAGTTCGCAAAGGCCCTAAGGGCCTGCAGGCTGCGAACATCAAGCCCCTCTAAGGCTCGTTGTACCGAAAGAAGGCCCGCTTCGGCGGGCTTTTTTTATTGGGTGCCGGTTGTCCGGATTGAACGGACGACCTACCGCTTACAAGGCGGTTGCTCTACCACTGAGCTAAACCGGCAACGGCGAAAGGGTACTACTTGATGCGCCGCAGTGTCGGCTTGCCGCCCGAAGGCTTCTTGGGGGGCTCCGGTGCCACCGGTGCGGGCAGGGCGGCGGGCGGCCTGGTGTTCGCGGGAATCGATTCCGTCTCGCCCTTGGCCTGCACGCCGGGCTTGGCGCCGTCGACGTCGAAAGTCATGCCGTGCCCGGTCTCGCGCGCATAGAGCGCATAGACGTTCGTCACCGCGACCGAGATCTGGCGCGCGACGCCGCCAAAACGCGCGGAGAACTCGATGAGCTCGTTCCCCATCTGCAGCTTGTGCACCGCATTCGGGCTGATGTTCAGGGTGATCTCGCCGCCTTTCACGTATTCCGGCGGCACCTGCGTGCGCGAATCGACCTTCACCGCGAGGTGGGGGGTATAGCCGTTGTCCACGCACCACTCGAAGAGGGCCCGCAGTACGTACGGCTTGGTGGGAATCTCCTTCATTCCCTTTACTTGCGCATCACCTTCTCGGAGGGGGTCAGCGCCTCGATGAAGGCCGGGCGCGAGAAGATGCGCTCGGCGTATTTCATGAGCGGCGCGGCGGTCTTGCCGAGCTTGATGCCGTAGTGGTCCAGGCGCCAGAGGAGCGGGGCGATCGCCACATCGAGCATGGTGAAATCGTCCCCGAGCATGTACTTGGTCTTGGTGAACACCGGCGCGAGCTCGATCAGGCGGTCGGTGACGTGCTGGCGAGAGCGCTCGACCTGCTTTTCCTTGCCGGACTCGAGGGCCTCGATCTGCGAAAAGAGCTCCACCTCCATGTTGAATAGCATGAGTCGGGCCCGTGCGCGCATCACCGGGTCGGCCGGCATCAGCTGCGGATGCGGGAAGCGCTCGTCGATGTACTCGTTGATGATGTTCGACTCGTAGAGGATGAGGTCCCGCTCCACCAGCACCGGCAGGCGGTTGTAGGGATTCATCACCGCGATGTCTTCCGGCTTGTTGTAGAGGTCGACGTCGATCACCTGAAAGTCCATGCCCTTCTCGTAGAGCACGAAGCGGCAGCGGTGGCTGAAAGGGCACGTGGTGCCCGAATAGAGTTGCATCATGGCTTGAGTTCCGGCTCCAGAGACGGGCGCAAATTGCTGCAGGATCGCCCGGACTACTTCACGTCCTTCCAGTATTCCTTCTTCAGCAAATAAGCGAAGATGAACAGCACGCCGAGGACGAACAGCACGACGATGCCGATCGAGCGGCGGTGTCCGCCGGCAGGCTCGCCGACATACACGAGGAAGTTCACCAGGTCGCGCACGGTGGCGTCGTACTCCGCCGGCGTCAGGGTGCCCTTCGAGATCTCCGACCACTTGTACTGCGCCGGCCCGTGGCCTTCGCCGTGCTCTTCCTTGGGTGTCGCCACCTCGAGCCGGCGCACGCCCTGCAGGGTCCAGAGTACGTGCGGCATGCCGACGTTCGGGAAGACAGCGTTGTTCCAGCCGGTGGGCGCCTTTTCGTCGCGATAGAACGTGCGCAGGTAGGTGTACAGCCAGTCCGCGCCGCGCGAGCGCGCGACCACCGAAAGATCCGGCGGCGCGACGCCGAACCAGCTTTTCGCCTCCTTGGCGTTGAAGGCGATCTTCATCGGCTCGCCGATCTTCTCGGCGGTGAACATCAGGTTGTCGCGGATCTGCGCCTCGCTGAGGCCCAGATGCTTGAGGCCGTCGTAGCGCATGTACTGCATCGCGTGGCAGCCCAGGCAGTAGTTCACGTACGTACGCGCGCCGGACTGCAGGCTCACGAGGTCGTACTCGTCGTGCGGCGAGCGGTCGAGGCGGTAGCCGCCTTCGGCCGCGGCGGCGACCAGCGGCGCAAACAGGAAAGCGATGAGCAGGTTTTTCATCAGTGCACCATCGCGGGCAGGCGCTCGGGCACCGGCATCACTCGATCGCGCGTCGTGTACCACGGCATGAGGAAGAAAAAGAGGAAGTACACGATGCTGCAAAGGCGCGCCACCCACGTGGCGACGTCTTTGGTGTCGAGGATGTTCCAGCGGTCGTTGAACTGGCCCCAGACCGTCGTCGGCTCCGTACCCAGGTAACCGAGGATCAGGAACACCACCACGAAGGCGGCCAGCCAAGCCTTGTACAGCGTGCCGCGGTACCGGATGGACTTCACCGGCGAGCGGTCGAGCCAGGGCAGGAAGAACAGGATCAGCGTCGCGATGCCCATGGCGAGCACGCCCGGAAACTGCGAATGGAACAGCGGCGGCACCGCGCGCAGGATCGAGTAGAACGGCGTGAAGTACCAGACCGGGGCGATGTGCGGCGGCGTCTTCAGCGGGTCTGCGGGGATGAAGTTGTTGTTCTCCAGGAAGTAGCCGCCCATCTCGGGCACGAAGAACATGACGAAGGCGAAGATGGCGAGGAACACCACCGCACCCGCCAGGTCCTTCACCGTGTAGTACGGATGGAAGGGAATGCCGTCCACCGGATGGCCGTCCGGCCCCTTCACCTTCTTGATGTCGACGCCTTCGGGGTTGTTCGAGCCGACGTCGTGCAGCGCGAGCAGGTGCGCCACCACCAGGCCGAGCAGCACCAGCGGCAGCGCGATCACGTGCAGCGCAAAGAAGCGGTTGAGCGTGGCGTCCGACACGACGTAGTCGCCGCGGATCCAGAGCGCGAGGTCCGGGCCGATGAAGGGCACCGTACCGAAAAGGTTCACGATCACCTGCGCGCCCCAGTAGGACATCTGGCCCCAGGGCAGCAGGTAGCCGAAGAAGGCCTCGCCCATCAGCGTGAGGTAGATCAGCACGCCGAAGATCCACACCAGCTCGCGCGGCTCCTTGTGCGAGCCGTAGAGCAGCGCGCGGAACATGTGCAGATAGACGACGATGAAGAAAGCCGAGGCGCCGGTCGAGTGGATGTAGCGGATCAGCCAGCCGCCGGGCACATCGCGCATGATGTACTCGACCGAGCCGAACGCGAGGTTGGCGTCGGGCTTGTAGTTCATCGTCAGGAAGATGCCCGAGACGATCTGGATCACCAGCACCAGCAGCGCGAGCGAGCCGAAGAAATACCAGAAGTTGAAGTTTTTCGGCGCGTAATACTCGGCGGCGTGCTTGCGCCACTCGGCGCCGACCGTCGGCATGCGCGAGTCGAACCACTGCCAGAGGCGTGCGACCACTTTGTCAGGCCCCCTTGGTTTTCTCGTCTTCGCCGATGACCAGGGTGTCGCCGGCGAGCGTATAGGGCGGCACCTTAAGGTTCGTCGGCGCCGGCGCACCGCGGAAGACGCGTCCCGCGAGGTCGAACTTCGAGCCGTGGCAGGGGCAGTAGAACCCGCCCACCCATTCGCCGCCCATCTCGCCTTTCGCCTCGGCGCTTTTCATCTTCGGCGAGCAGCCGAGGTGCGTGCACACGCCTTCCATCACCATCACCTCGGGATTGGCGGAGCGGTATTCGTTCTCGGCGTACTTCGGCTGCTCGGAAGCCTTCGACGCCGGGTCGGAAAGGCGCGGTTCGGCGGCCTTGAGCGAGGCGAGCATTTCCTTGGTTCGCCTCAGCACCCACACCGGCTTGCCGCGCCATTCGAACACCGCGAG
>C688J18823_10001232_pt1 | contig 15755 bp, 12 predicted proteins | sample HopSoiMetagenom1_FD_18823 | JGI IMG/M metagenome (IMG submission 18823) | reverse complement strand
ATCCGCCGCATAGAAGACGCCGCGCCGGCGCGGCTCCATCACGGTGAGCGCGTCGTCCGGCCGGTCGGCCGAAAGGTAGCGGACCTCGCTGGTTTGCTGGTGCTCGATGGTCAGCAGGATAAAGCGGCCCGACTTGCTCTTTTCCAGATGCAGCTCGTAGGTCCGGTCCCCTTCCTCATAGACGAGCGTGTCGGCCGACGCCTCGGTGCCGACGCTATGACGCCACAACTGGTGTGCGCGCACGGTGCTGGCTTCCGCGCGGAGATAAAACAGGCGACTCGAATCTGCCGAGAAGGCGAGCTCGGAATCCGCGTTGTTAATTCCAATCGCGCGGATCTCGCCACTCCTGATGTCGCGGACGAAGATCTCGTGCAGCCGGGCGCCGGTGAAGTCGACCGCAAAGGCAACGAGATTGCCGTCCGGACTTAACGCGAATCCGTTGAGGTCATAGTGTTCGTGTCCGGCGCCAAGGCTTTCGATGTCGAGCACCACTTCGGGCGCCGCATCGGTGCCGGCCTTACGCCGCATCATGACGGGAAACCGCGCACCGGCGGCTGTGCGCCGCTGGTAGGTGTAGCCATTCTCGGTGAAGTCGGGAGTATCCTCGCTGTCGTCGGCGCGGGCGCTCCCCTCGCTTTCGAGTTTGTCGATCAGAGGCTTCAGCCGCGCGAGGCGGGTGTCCGCATAGGCGTTTTCCGCCCTGAGATAGGCGAGCAGGTCGGGCGTGTTGCGCATCCAGTCGTAGTCGTCCACACGGCCGCGCCCGAATGCCTCGAAAACGTGCGGCACCTTCCTGGCGACCGGCGGCGCGATGCCCTTTGTGGCAAGCGGCGACACCGACTGCGCCGATGCCGGACACGGGACGCCCGGAACCAGCGCGATCAGGCACGCGCAGAAACCGATCAGTTCGCGGACCATCGCGCACTTACTCCGCGGCCCCGGCAGAAGGCGATTTCGTGCTCTGCCTTAGTGCCGGGATATCATACACGCCACCTTGCGCATCATAATCGATCTCTTGGGATACACTTAGTGTCTCGCCGGCGCGAGGATCGACCTCTCTTCCACCATCACCTCGACCTCGACCTTGCCGGCGCGCGCGAAGGTCAGCGTCATCAGGAAGCCGTCGTAGGCGCCGAGTGTCCTCTTCATGCCGGTGAGCAGAACGTGCGGACCGCCGCGCTTCAGATTCACCTCGCCGCGGCTATCGACCGGAATTGCGGATATGACCTCGCCCTCGGTATCGGGCGGCACGCCGGCGCGCAGTTCGGTCTTCGCCGCCTCCAGGGTTGAAGCGCGCAACAGCCGGTCCGGTTTTCCGCCGGCGTTCTTGATGGTCATGGAGACCACGACCGGCTTCGTCGCGTCCTCCGTCTCGACGCACCACGGGTGCACGATTTCGAGCTGCTTCACTTTGTGCGAGTGCGCGTGCGCGGTGCTCGCCGCCAGCAGCGTGGCGGCCGCAAGTGAGAGAGCCTTGATCATCTGGGGCTCCTTTCAGAACGCGTAGGCGATGCCGGTGAAGAACCGGTAGCTCGTTTTCGATTGCAGCCCGTTCATGTCGTTGACGATCGGAATGCCGAAGGTCGCGAACCCGGAGGCGTTGCCGTAGCCGACACGCAACCCGGGCGATAGCAGCAGCACATGGCCGCCGGAGTTCGGATCGCGCACGCCTGCGGTGGTCTCGAAGTCGTGCCACTCGCCATTCAGTTCGAGGATCGCATCCACCCGCCACTGCGGCGGCGCCGCCGCCGGAATTTTGTCGAACGGATGCTCATGCCGGTGCGGCACAGGTCCATGCGCAAGCGCCGATGACGGCAAGCCGGCGTGATGTTCCTCGGCCGGCTGATATCCGACGAGACGATAGGAGACTGCCGCATTGTAAAAGAAGCGGTCGCCAAGCTTGGTGTCCTGCGTGCCGGTGCCAACCAGAACGCCGAGCACGCTCGCGTCGAACGACCACGCGCCGAAGCGTTGCGTGAAGGCGGCGCCGAGAAGGAAGTCGGTCGACCCGGAGCCCGGCTGGAATTCGGCTTCGAACAATTCGCCCTGCGCATCGAGGCGGTTGGTTGCGCCGGTTGGCAGTTTGACGCCGAACAGAAACGCGGCCTGGGTTTGCGTCGCCTTGCTGTTGATGAAGCGGTATTGGCCGAGCACGGTGATGTCGCCGAAACCGGAGGAGTCCCCGCGATAATCTACCGTGTTGCTGACGAGGCCGCCCGGCAGATGCTCGTGGTGCCCTTCGCGGATGTCGGTGCGAAGCACGTACGGCGCGCGCACCGACACCATGAAGCCGTCGGTGACGCTGTAGGCGGCGCTCGCCGCGGCATTCTGGATTGTGCCGATCGAGTGCACATGCTGGTGCTTGCTCGCCGCATTGATCAGCTCGGCATCGCCGAGCCCGCCGAACGCGATGTACTCGTAAAGAAACGCGACGGCGCTGTGGCCGGCCTCGAGCGTCTCGGCCGAGATGGTGGTGATCGGTCCGGCGCCGCCGGTGTTGGATGCGCCGCCCGGATGGTGCGCCAGCGCGGGGGATGCGGTCAGCGCGCACGCGCCGGCCAGAAGCAGAATGCTGCGGTTCATTGTTGAGCTCCATTGCAAACCTGGCGGCGCTTTGGAGGAAGCGCCGGATCGAAAAAGCGATCGTCAGGCCGTCAATGGAGGGGCGCGGCTGAAGCCGGCTCGGCAGAGTAGAGTTGATGCACGTTGGGAACGACGCTGTGGCTGGTAGCTAACCGGCCGCAGCGGGAAAATGAGCGCGATCAGTGCCAGCGCGAGTGGCGCAAAGCCTGCTACCGCTGCGCAATGCAGCACGCACTGGTCATGCTGATGCTGGCCCTGCGCGGGCGCCCCGGCGCCATCCGGATGGCTGACGCAGATCTCGAAACCGGGCGCTCCGGAGCCCGCGGCGAGCTGCGCAACGACCGCGCCTGCGAATACCGCATGGAGCACGAACGCGTAGGCGGCGATCCAGCCGATGAGCCGGCGCCCAAGTCCCAGTCGCGCTCGTCGCCTCACGATCACCGCACGCCCTTTGGTTGCGCAGGCACATCTTCGCGCACCGCGCAAGACACAGTCCAGAAAATTATCGCTTGAAGAACTGGTCGGCGGCCGAACGCTGCGCCTGCTTCTTCATCTTGTCCGCCTCGAGCCGGGCGATTTCCTCGTTCAGCAGCGCGACGCGCTCGTCGAGCTCCTTAACAGAGAGCAAGGTCAGGTCCTGCCCGATCTCGTGCACGAGCTTTTTCTTCGGCCGGTCGTCGTCATCCGTCGCGGGCATCGCGGACCCTCCGCACTGCAGCTTGCCAGGCTTACTAGGCCAACTGGTATGGTGGTGCCAACCCACCTCGCTCCCCCTGATGAGAAGACCATGGCAGCCGAACAATTCCGCTTCGACGACGGCGCCGCCTACGAACGGCACATGGGAACATGGAGCCGGCTGGCCGGCGACGTGTTTCTCGACTGGCTGGCGCCGCAGCCGGGCTTGCGCTGGGTCGATGTCGGCTGCGGCAACGGCGCGTTCTCGGAGCGGATCGTCGAGCGCTGCGCACCTGCCGAGGTGCAAGGCATCGACCCGTCGGAAGCTCAACTCGCGTTCGCGCGCACGCGGCCTGTAGCGCGACTTGCGAAATTTCAACAAGGCGACGCCATGGCGCTGCCGTTTCGAGATTCCAGCTTTGATGTCGCCACCATGGCGCTGGTGATCTTCTTCGTGCCCGATCCCGCGAAGGGGGCCTCCGAGATGGCGCGCGTCGTGCGGCCCGGCGGCACGATGGCGGCCTATGCGTGGGACATGTTCGCCGGCGGATTCCCGCTTGAGCCAATCTTTGCAGAATTGCGCCCGATGAACATCGCGCTGCCGAAGGCGCCAAGCGAGGGTGCTTCACGCATGGAAAATCTCCGCGCATTGTGGTCCGCGGCGGGCGCAACCGACATCGATACACGCGTGATCAAGGTGCACCGCACGTTTGCGAGCTTCGATGAATTCTGGAGCATCGCAATGACCTCCAGTGTCGGAACCATCATCGGCAAAATGTCAGCGACTGATGCCGAGGGGCTGAGGTCGCGTGTGCGCGAGCGCCTGCCGGCCGATGCCGCGGGCGGCATTACCGGCGCGGCGCATGCGAATGCCGTCAAAGGACGCGTGACCAAATAGCCGTGTTGTCACGCCCGCGCTTGCGTCCTATTGACCCCGCACACATCCGAGGACCCGTGCAATGACCATTCCCGCCCGCATGACCGCGATTGCCATCCGCGAGCCCGGCGCGCCGCAAGTGCTGGTGCCACAGGAGCGCGACACGCCGCAGCCGAAGGCGGGCGAGATGCTGGTCAAGGTCGCGGCCGCGGGCGTGAACCGGCCGGATGTGATGCAGCGCGAGGGCAAGTATCCGCCGCCGCCCGGCGCGCCCGACATTCCGGGGCTGGAGCTTGCCGGCGAAGTGGTGAAGCTCGGTGAAAGCGTCACCCGCTGGAAGGTCGGCGACAAGGTCGCCGCGCTGGTCGCGGGCGGTGGCTACGCGGAGTACGCGATCGTGCACGAGACGATTTCGTTGCCCGTCATCCCACAGCTCACGATGGTCGAGGCCGGCGCCATTCCCGAAACCTTCTTCACGGTTTGGCACAACGTGTTCGAGCGCGGCGCGTTGAAAGCCGGTGAGACGATGCTGCTGCATGGTGGTTCCTCGGGCATTGGCACCACCGCGATCATGCTGGCGAAGTGCCACGGCGCGCGCGTGATCGTCACGGTCGGCTCGGAGGAGAAAGCCGAAGCCTGCCGCAAGCTCGGCGCGGACGTGGCGATCAACTACAAGACCGAGGATTTCGTCGCCGAGACCAAGAAGGCGACCGGCGGCAAAGGCGCCGAGGTCATCATCGACATGGTGGCGGGCGACTACATCCAGAAGAATTACGACGCGGCAGCGATGGACGGCCGCATCGTGCAGATCGCATTCCAGCGCCCGCCCAAGGCGATGATCGACTTCCGGCCCATTCTGATGAAGCGGCTCTGGCACACGGGGTCGGGTCTGCGGCCGCGCCCCGTCCCTGAGAAAGCCGCGATCGCACGCGCGGTGGAGGCGAACGTCTGGCCGTTGATCGCGGCCGGCAAGGTCAAGCCGGTGATCTACAAAACCTTCCCGCTGCGCGAAGCCGCCGCCGCCCACGCGCTGATGGAAACCAGCGAGCACATCGGCAAGATCGTGCTCACGGCCTGACCAAGTCCAAAAATCGCCGATTCCGCCTCGGAATCCATTAGCCACAATCCTTAACAAGCCCCTGAAATCCTTGCTCTTGCCTCACTTTCGAGGCTAGTCATCTTCGCCTTCCCGTCGGGGGAATCGCGGAAAACCGGAGGTTTTGCGTTTGCGTCTGTGGCGCGCCGTGATCGCGGTGTCGGTTCTGTTCGGCGTCGCGCTTGGCGCGGATGTCGCGCGCGCGATCGACGCGATCAATGTGCGCATCGACGCCTCCGCGATCGATCTGACCGACGCGATCGACCGCCCAAAGTCCGAGGGCGACCGCATCCAGGTTTCGACCGCGCCCGGCGCCGACGGCATCATCCGCCGCATCGAGGTGCGCGCGCGCGAGGCTGGGAACAATTGGGCGGTGTTTGCGCTCGCCAACAACAGCGACGAGCAGATCGACCGGTTGATCGTCGTGCCGCACTACCGCATGGTCGGCTCCGGACTATTCTGGCCCGACCTCGGCCTCTCGCGCATCGTCAACGTGACGCCAAGCTCCGGCGACCGTCCGGACCGGCAGGCCAATCCGGCCGCGGACATCTACCGCGTCACGCTCGATCCCGGCACGGTGATCACCTACGTGATCGAACTTCGCTCCGACAAGCTGCCGCAGCTCTATTTGTGGGAGCCGGACGCCTACAAGGACAAGATCAACTCGTTCACGCTCTACCATGGCATCGTCATCGGCATTGCGGGCCTGCTCGCGCTGTTCCTGACCATCCTGTTCGTCGTGAAGGGCAGCGTGATGTTTCCCGCGGCCGCCGCGCTCGGCTGGGCCGTACTCGCCTACATCGGCACCGATTTCGGATTCTGGGGCAAGGTGTTCGATCTCTCCGCCGAGGCCGAACGCGTCTGGCGCGCGTCGGGCGAGGCGATCCTCGCCGCCACGCTGGTGGTGTTCCTGTTCGCCTATCTCAACCTCAATCGCTGGCATGTGCGCTACGCGCACATCACCGCGCTCTGGCTTGTGTTCCTCGGCGCACTCACGGCGATTGCAGTATTCAACCCGCCCGTCGCCTCGGGCGTTGCGCGTATCTCGCTCGCCATCGTTGCGACGGCAGGCCTCGGGCTCGTCGTCTATCTGGCGGCACACGGCTTCGACCGCGCGGTGCTGTTGATTCCGACCTGGCTGTTGCTGGTCGTGTGGGTCTTCGCCGGCTACCTCGCGGTCACCGGCGTGGTGACCAATGATATCGTCGGACCCGCGCTGCTCGGCGGCCTCGTGCTGATCGTGATGCTGATCGGCTTCACCGTCATGCAGCACGCGTTCTCAGGCGGCGCTGCGATTGCGATCGTCTCCGATATCGAGCGCCGCGCGCTGGCGCTGACCGGTGCGGGCGACATGATCTGGGACTGGGACGTTCCCAACGACCGCGTGTTCACCTCGCCCGAGACGGAGGCGATGCTCGGGCTGAAGCGCGGCGCGCTCACCGGCTCGGCCGCCGACTGGCTCGAAGTGCTGCACCCGCTCGACCGCGACCGCTTCCGCGCCGCGCTCGACGGCGTGCTCGACCAGCGGCGCGGGCGGCTGTTTCTGGAATTCCGCCTGCGCACCCTCGACGGCCATTACATGTGGTTCGCGCTCAAGGCGCGGCCGGTGGTCGGGCCCGATGGCGAGGTGGTGCGCCTCGTCGGCACCATCACCGACGTGACCGAGTTCAAGACTGCCGAGGAGCGGCTGCTGCACGATGCCGTGCACGACAACCTGACCGGCCTGCCGAACCGCGAGCTGTTCCTCGACCGGCTCGATGCCGCGCTCTCCTTCGCCAAGGCCGACTCCACCATCCGCCCGACCATCATGGTGATCGACCTCGATCGCTTCAAGCAGGTCAACGACTCGGTTGGCATCGCGGTCGGTGATTCGATCCTGCTGACGCTTGCACGCCGCCTCGGCCGGCTCTTGAAGCCGCAGGACACACTGGCGCGGCTCTCCGGCGATCAGTTCGGGCTGCTCGTGCTCTCCGAGCGCGAGCCGCCGCGCATCACGGCGCTCGCCGACACGATCCGCAAGGCGCTGCGCGCGCCGATCACCTTCAACGATCGCGAGATCATGCTCACCGCGTCGATCGGGCTCGCACTCGCCGACGGCACGCCACAGAAGAAAGAGGATATCCTCAAAGACGCCGAGCTTGCGATGTATCACGGCAAGCGCATCGGCGGCGACCGCATTGAGGTGTTCAAGCCCGCGATGCGCACGCGCAAGAGCGATCGCCTCTCGATGGAGAGCGATCTGCGCCGCGCGCTCGAACGCGACGAGATGACGGTACTTTATCAGCCGATCGTCTGGCTCGAAGATCGCACGGTCGCCGGCTTCGAGGCGCTGTTGCGCTGGGATCATCCCAAGATGGGCCGGCTCTCGCCCGCCGATTTCATTCCGCTCGCCGAGGAGACCGGACTGATCGTCGATCTCGGCCTCTTCGCGCTCGACCGCGCGACGCGCCAGCTCGCCGCCTGGCAGCGTGCCACCCGGCTGCGCTACCCGCTGTTCGTGAGCGTCAACATCTCGTCGCGCCAGTTGCTGCGCCACGACCTGATCCAAGATCTGCGCACCGTGCTGTCACGTTCCGCGGTCGCGCGCGGCACGCTCAAGCTGGAGCTGACCGAGTCGCTGATCATGGAGAACCCCGAATACGCCGCGCAGATGCTGACGCGCATGCGCGATCTCGGCGTCGGCTTGTCGCTCGATGATTTCGGCACGGGGCATTCGTCGCTGGCTTACTTGCAACGCTTCCCGTTCGATACGATCAAGATCGATCAGTCATTCGTGCGCACCAACGGCAAAGGTTCGCGGCCCGTGATCCTTCGCTCCATCATTGCGATGGCGCACGATCTCTCGATGGACGTGATCGCCGAGGGCGCTGAGGCCGACTCGGATGCATCCGAGCTCTACCAGATGGGCTGCGAGTACGCGCAGGGCTTCGCGTTCGGCGAGCCGATGGAGCCGGAGGCCGCGATCGGGCTGGTCGGGCACGCGCAGGCCGAGGTACCGCGGCACGTGGAGGCGAGATAGGCCCCGCCGCCATTCCGGCCGAGCGCAGCGAATGATGCAAGCCGCACCATCGCGACTTCAACTTCGGCTTTCGCCAATTCTTCACGACCCGGATCAAGTTCAGATTCGCCGATACCAAGATGAAACGATTGACCGTCTTTTGGTTCGACATTGCCGGAATATCCAGGCCGACACGCTGGCTCGTCATCGCGGCGAGTCTGCTCATTATCCTCGGCGCGAAGATCTCGTCGATCTCGGTCTACGGCAGCGCCACACCTTTTTGGGATCAGTGGGACGCCGAAGCAATTGGAATATACCGCCCCTACGTGACCGGAACACTGCGGTTCACCGATCTGGTCGTACCACATAACGAGCACCGCATCCTGCTGCCGAAACTCGTGGCGCTTGGCCTGTTTGTCGCAAGCGGTCGCTGGGACCCGCTCCTCCAGATGATCTGCAATGCCATGGTACACACGGCCGCCGTGGGTGTACTGCTCATCGTCCTCACTCGGGGGCTGGATCGTGGCGGTAGGCTCGCCCTCGCGTTCTTTGCTGCGCTCGCCTTCGCACTCCCATACGGGGCCGAAAATACGCTCGCTGGTTTCCAATTGCAGTTCTACCTCCTAATCCTGCTCGGACCGCTCGCCGTCTTCCTACTGTACGACGCGGCGGCTTGGTCGGCTCAGTGGTGGATCGGCACGGTGGTCGCCCTCTTGAGCTACTTCACCATCGCGCCGGGCGCACTCACGCTGCCGGCCTTCGTAGGACTGCGAGCATGCAACTTTCGCTCGGCCGCCGTAGTGGACGCGGCGAGTGGATGCGCTCGGTTTCCACCTGCTACTGGGCGCGGCCCTGATTTACGACATACCGACGATCACCATACACGCTGAACTGCGCGCGCAATCTCCGGCCGACTTTCTGGAGGCTCTTACCGCGATTACGAGTTGGCCGGTCGGCGAACCTGAGTGGCGGATCGGCTACCGGCTTGTCGCGGCGGCGCTAATCTTTGCGCCCGTGTTGCTCACCGGCGCGAAGGTCCTCCATCGGCCGCCGCCGCGTAGTGATCCGCAGTGGACACTTCTCGGTCTCGCCGGATGGATCGAATTGCAACTCATCGCCGCCGCCTATGGACGCGGACTGAACGCATTAGCCTCGCGCTATTTGGACATCTTTCTGGTCGGCATCGTGCTGAACGCCGCGTGCCTGTTCCATCTTATTGCTGCCTTGCCTGGTCGCCCGACACGCTGCCTTGCAGGACTGTGGCTACTCGCGGTTTTAACCTCCGCCAGCCAGAAGCCTCTCCAGTTTGCAGAGCAACGGCTCGCCATCCGTCGCGACACCGCTGCAATTCAGACTGAAAATCTAAAGCGCTTCCTTGCCACTGGCGATCGTTCGGCGCTGGAAGGCAAGCCGATCCCCTATCCCTCGCCAGACCGGCTTATCGCGATCACGTCGGATCCCGCCATCCGGGCGATCCTCCCGCCGCATTTGCTCGGTCAAACTGGACGGGGGCGTACACGGGACAGAATTCTGCGGTACGGGCCGCTTCTGATTCCATTCGGCGTCATGCTGTTCATGTTGGCCATGCTCGCGGCTCGGCCCACGCGAGCGGCCGACGAAACCTGAGCGAAAGCGATTGAAANTCGCAAGCGCGGTCCGCCAAAGAAGGGTTCGGGAGAAGTTGGTGTTACTCATCTAAACGCCAGGCCGCGGCTCGATCGAGGTCGGCAAGCTCGCCGACATCGCGGTGCTATCGCAGGACATTCTCGCCGTGCCGCCCGACGCGATCCGGGACACCAAGGCGCTGATGACGGTTTTGGGCGGGAAGATCGTCTATCGGAATGGTTTCTAGGCGAGACTCATCGCCAGCACGCGCGCGACATGCAGCGCGTCCCGCTGCGCGCCGTCGTGGATCTGATGGCGGCAGGAGGTGCCGTCTGCGACAATGAGCGTGTCGGCATCCGCCTTGCGCACCGCGGGCAGCAGCGAGAGTTCGCCCATCGCGAGCGACACGTCGATCGTCTCAGCGCCGTAGCCGAACGCGCCGGCCATCCCGCAACAGCTTGAGTCGACGGTCTCAACCGTGAGGTCGGGGACGAGCTTCAGGATTCGCTCGACAGCGCCCATCATCCCGAACGACTTCTGGTGACAATGGCCGTGGACGAGTGCACGCTTGGCCCCCGCCTTGAGCGGCAGGTTCAGCCGGCCAGCCGCCGCCTCGCGCACGAGGAACTCCTCGAACATCAGCGCGTGCATCGAAAGCTGCGCCGCGCCCTCGGACTTGATCATGGCTGGCACTTCATCACGGAAACCCAGAATGCAGCTCGGCTCCAGCCCGACCACCGGCACCCCGCGTTTCACGAATGGCTCGACCGCCGCAATCACGCGCTCGGCTTCGCGCCGTGCCTCATCGACACGGCCGACGGACAGGAAGGTGCGGCCGCAGCAGAGCGGGCGCCTCGCGTCGTCCACGGGCTTCGCGACGTGCACTTTGTAGCCGGCCGCATGCAGTACAGTTACTGCCGCATCCAGGTTCTCGCGCTCGAAATAGCGATTGAACGTATCGGCGAGCAGCACGACTTCGCGCGGCCGGTTGTCGTTCGCGCTCTCGCCCACATGCCCTGGCAGGTGCGGCAGTGAGGCGAGCGTGTCGTCGAACACATCCGCACGCCACTGCGGCAATGTGCGGCGCCGGCTGAAGCCCGCAAGGCGCTCGGATAACGCCTTGGGCCACGGATACTTGTCGCGCGCATTCGCAAGCGCCGGATACTTCGCGGCCCAAGGCGCATAGCGTGGCAGGTAGCCGACGAGGCGATCACGCAGCGACAGCCCGCGTTTCGCGGCGCGCGCGGCCTGCACCTCGATTTTCATACGCGCCATGTCGACGCCGGTCGGGCATTCGCGGCGGCAGGCTTTACACGAGACGCAGAGCTTCAGCGTCTCGGCCATTTCGTCCGACGTGAGCGCGTCAGGGCCGAGCTGGCCGGTGATCGCGAGCCGCAATGAGTTGGCGCGCCCGCGCGTCACATCGCGCTCCTCGCGCGTGACCCGATAGGAGGGGCACATCACGCCGCTCTCGATTTTGCGGCAGGCACCGTTGTTGTTGCACATCTCGACCGCGCCCTGAAAACCGCCGCCGGCGCCCGGCCAGGCCGACCAGTCGAGTTCGGTCTTCATCTCCTCGCCGGCGTAGCCGGGCCCGTAGCGGAAGTTGGCGCGGTCATCGAACTTCGGCGCGCGCACGATCTTGCCGGGGTTGAACAGGCCTTTCGGGTCGAACGTGTCCTTCACCTCCTCGAACGCCTTCACGAGCTCCTTGCCGAACATGAACTCGTGGAATTCGGAGCGCACGATGCCATCGCCGTGCTCGCCGGAATGCGAGCCCTTGTAGTCGCGCACCATCGCGAACGCTTCCTCGGCGATGGCGCGCATCGCCTTCACGTCCTTCTCCTGGCGGAGATTCAGCACCGGGCGCACATGCAGGCATCCGACCGAAGCATGCGCATACCAGGTGCCGCGCGTGCCGTGCTTCTCGAACACTTCCGTCAGGCGCCGCGTATAGTCCGCAAGGTTCACCAGCGGGACCGCGCAGTCCTCGACGAAGGAGACCGGCTTCCCCGCTTCCTTCATCGACATCATGATGTTGAGGCCGGAGGTGCGCACGTCCGCGATCGCGGTCACCAGGGACGCATCCGTCACCTCGACCACGCCGCCCCACTTCGCGCCGTGTTTGTCGAAGCCGAAGCCGAGATCGCCCATCATGGCGGCGAGCTCTTTGAGCCGCCGCGTATTCTCGACCTCGCCCTCGTCGAATTCGACCAGCAGGATCGCCTCCGGCTCGCCATGCACGAACGCCTTCAGGGTCGGGCGGAACATCGCGATCTCGCTGGCGAGCTCCAGCATGGTGCGGTCGACCAGCTCCACGGCGATCGGCTTCAGCTTCACCAGATGCTGGGCCGAACTCATCGCCTCATAGAACGAGCCGAAATGGCAAGCGCCGATCACGCGCTTGCCCATCACCGGCGAAAGCTTCAGCTCGATGCGCGTCGAGAACGCGAGCGTGCCCTCCGAGCCGAGCAGGATCTGCGCGAGATTGTGTTGCGGCGCATTCGGCGCGAAGGCATCGAGATTGTAGCCGCCGACGCGGCGCTGCACCTTCGGAAAGTGCGCCTCGATCTCGTCGGCTTCGCGCAGCCCAATATCGAGCAGCGTGCGGGCGAGCGGACGCAGCGGCGATCCGTCCGGCAGGTTGGAAAGGCCCGCATTCACCGGGCCGAAATGCGCTTTGGTGCCGTCGGCCAACACCGCGTCGATCGAGCGCACGTTGTCGCGCATCGTCCCGTAGCGGAGCGAGCGCCCGCCGCAGGAGTTGTTCGCCGTCATGCCGCCGATGGTGGCGCGCGAAGCGGTGGAGACATCGACTGGGAACCAGAGGCCATGCGGTTTGAGCTTGCGGTTCAGATCGTCGAGTACGATGCCGGGCTCGACGGTGCAGCGCTTCTCGCCGACGTCGATCTCGTAGATCTTGGTCAGGTACTTCGAGCAGTCGATCACCAGCGACTGGTTGACGGTCTGCCCCGACTGAGAGGTGCCGCCGCCGCGCGGCAGCACGCTGACCCCCTCCGCGCGCGCCAGGGCCAGTACGCGTTCGGCCTCGGGAATAGTGCGCGGCGCGACCACACCGAGCGGCATCATCTGATAATGCGAGGCATCCGTCGCATAGCGGCCGCGGCTGAAGCGGTCGAACATTACATCGCCGGTGATCTCCGCCTTCAGCTTGCGTTCCAGCCCCGGCAGCAGTTGCGCGGCCATTCGTACTCCATACGACCGGCTGCGCCGGAGTTGATTGCCTTGAGTCTCGCATCGCCCCTCAGGAGCGACAAGAGAGAGACTCCACGGCGCGCCGTTGATATGCCAAAAGGCTGACGCACGCGAGGGAACCATGGCTCAGAACTCATCCCGCACCGCCGGCCGCCATTTCCTGCAGATCCCCGGGCCGACGCCGGTGCCGGATCGCATCCTGCGCGCGATGGACATGCCGGTGATCGACCATCGCGGGCCGGAGTTTGGGAAGCTCGGCAAGCGCGTGCTCGACGGCATCAAGACGATCTTCAAGTGCGCCGGTCCGGTGATCATTTACCCGGCGTCAGGCACCGGTGCGTGGGAAGCGGCGCTCGCGAACACCATGTCGCCCGGCGACAAGGTCCTGATGGTCGAGACAGGGCACTTCGCCTCGCTGTGGAAGGCCATGGCGGTGAAGCTCGGGCTGAACCCGGAGTTCATCGCATCGGATTGGCGCACGGGCGCCGACCCCGCCAAGATCGAGGCGCGGCTGCGCGACGACAAGGCGCGCGAGCTCAAGGCGGTGTGCGTGGTGCACAACGAGACCTCGACCGGCTGCGTGACGCTGATCAACGAGGTGCGCCGCGCGATCGATGCGGCGGGACACCCGGCGCTGCTGATGGTCGACACCATCTCGTCGCTCGGCTCGATCGATTACCGCCACGACGAGTGGGGCGTGGACGTGACCGTTGGCGGCTCGCAGAAAGGCCTGATGCTGCCACCCGGTCTGTCGTTCAATGCGCTCGGCGAGAAGGCACTCGCCGCCGCCAAGAACGCCAAGCTGCCGAAGTCCTACTGGGGCTGGGAGGAGATGATCGCCGCCAACAAGGGTGGCTTCTTTCCCTACACGCCCGCCACCAACATGCTCTACGCGCTCGGCGAGGCGATCGACATGCTGCACGAGGAAGGGCTCGAGAACGTGTTCGCGCGCCACGATCGTCATGCCGAGGCAACGCGCCGCGCGGCGCGCGCATGGGGGTTAGAGATTCTTTGTAAGGAGCCGCGGCATTACTCATCATCGCTCACCGCGATCATGATGCCGGCCGGGCACGACGCGGACAATTTCCGCAAAGTGGCGCTTGAGCATTTCGACCTATCGCTCGGCACCGGGCTCTCGAAGGTCGCCGGCAAGGTGTTCCGCATTGGCCATCTCGGAGACACCAATGACCTCACGATCATCGGCGCGCTGGCGGGCGTCGAAATGGGCCTGAGGCTCGCTGCCGTGCCGCACAGACAAGGCGGCGTGCAGGCCGCGATGGATTATTTCAGCGGGGCGGCGAGCCCGGCCCGCGCGGCGGCCGAATAGCCCGTGGCGGAAGAGAGCAAACCAGACCCCTTCCCGATCGTCGATCCGCACCAGCATTTCTGGGATCTGTCGCGCAACTATTATCCCTGGCTGTGCGACCCGAAGCCGGTGCATTTCCGCTACGGCGACTATTCCTCGCTCAAGCGCAACTACCTGCCGCCCGATTATTTGCGCGATGCGGCCGGACTGAACATCGTCAAGACCGTGCATGAGGACGCGCTGTGGGACCCCTCCGATCCCGCGGGCGAGCCGCGCTGGCTGGAGCAGGTCGCGGCGGAATACGGCTATCCGCATGCCTGCGTCGGCACCGCGCACTTTGCGCGCGACGATATCGAGCGCGTGCTTGCCGGACATGCCAAGTCCAAGCTGACGCGCGGGGTGCGCAACTTCCCGATGGCCGCAGCGAAACCCGGCGAGACGAAGCGTGGCGAGCCGGGCTCGATGGACGATCCGACATGGCGGCGCGGCTATGCGCTGCTGGAGCAATACGGCTTCTCCTCCGACGTGCAGACGCCGTGGTGGCATCTCGATGCGTTGGCCGAGCTCGCGCGCGATTTCCCAACCACGCAGATCGTGATCGTGCACACGGCGCTGCCACATGACCGCAGCGAGGAAGGGCTCGCCGGATGGCGCGCCGCGCTGGAAGTCGCCGCCGCGCAGCCGAACATCGCGATCAAGATTTCCGGCCTCGGCCGGCCCGGACTGCCGTGGACGCTCACCGCGAACGGACCGATCATCCGCGACACCATCAACATCTTCGGGCCGGAGCGCTGCATGTTCGCCAGCAACTTTCCGGTCGATGGACTGACCGGCTCGTTTCCGGTGATCTATGGCGGCTTCCGCGCTGCCGTCTCGAACCGACCGATCGAGGAGCGGCGCATGCTGTTCCACGACAATGCCGTGCGCATTTATCGCTTGTGAAAAGGGAGAACGCCGTGGACGAGAAGCTGTACGACAAGGGGATGGAGCTGCGCCGCGCCGTAATGGGCTCGGCTTACGTTGACCGCGCGCTCGCCGCCAACCAGGACGATATCGGCAAGCCGATCCAGGATTTCATCACCGAGCATGGCTGGGGCGCGGTGTGGGGCCGCGAGGGCCTTTCGCGCAAGACGCGCAGCATGCTCAATCTCGCGATGCTCGCAATCCTGAACCGCCAGCATGAGCTGCGCGGCCATGTCCGCGGCGCGGTCAATAATGGCGTGACGCGCGAGGAGATCCGCGAGATCTTCCTGCACGTCGGCCTCTACGCCGGCGCGCCGATCATGCTCGACTCGGCGCGGATCGCGAAGGAAGTGCTGGCCGAGATGGAGAAGAGTACCTGACCGGGCCGGCATGCTCCGTTCACCCTCCCCTGGAGGGCGAGGGTCGACGCGAACAC
>C688J18823_10001230_pt1 | contig 15769 bp, 16 predicted proteins | sample HopSoiMetagenom1_FD_18823 | JGI IMG/M metagenome (IMG submission 18823) | reverse complement strand
TTATGGTCCCTTCCGGGAAGCTGCAGATTCTGCACCACAAAAAGGAGATCGTAAATCCTATCAAATGGATTACAGAAACGGAAATGAGTCCTTAACAGAAGGCTTGTTGGATGAAGCAGAGGGTGCAGACATGCTTATGGTAAAACCTGCTTTAAGTTATATGGATGTAATTTTTAATTTGCGTCAAAACTCCTTGCTTCCCATTGTTTGCTATAATGTTTCTGGTGAATACAGCATGGTGAAAGCTGCTGCAGAAAAAGGATGGATTGATGAGAAATTAATTGTGATGGAAAATATGTATGCATTTGCAAGAGCAGGTGCTAACCTAATTATTACCTATCATACAAAAGATATTCTGGAGAAAAATTGGTTGTAAGTAAAGCCCTCCTCTGAAATTAAATCACCGCTTTAGGTTAACTAGATCAACTTTCATCAAAATATCGGTTTGTTCATCAGCACCCAATTTAAAAACATGTTTGTCAAACTCAACAAAGCCATTCTTTTTATAAAAATGAATGGCTTTTAAATTTTTCTCCCAAACACCTAGCCAGATGTAAGGAGCATGAATTTCAATAGCTCGCTGTAAAGCCGTATTGTAAAGGGTTTTTCCGATATCTTTTCCCTGGAACTGTTTCGAAACGTAGATTCGTTCAATTTCAAGTGCTTGACTATTTTTTAATTCGGTTTGGGCATCTCCTCTGTTAATTTTTAAATAACCAATTATATCATTATTTAAAATTGCAAAGTAAAATTCAGAGTTGGAGTTAGTTAATTCAATTGTTAATTGTGGAAGATTCAGGTTTTTATCCAGATAGGCTTGCATATCTTCCGCTGTATTTTCAGAAGCAAATGTTTCAAAAAATGTTTGTCTGCTAATATCACGCAATGTTTCTAAATCCGATAGCGCTACCTTTTTTATCTGGATCAATCTATAGTCAATTTTTGCTGAGGGTTGTCGATTAACTCTTGAAATAAGTGTCTTCCAGTTTTTTATCAGAAATTACAATTACTGGAATTTCCCCATTCTTATATGCGTAATAAAAAATACCATCCTTGGTAAACTTTGCAACATCTACCTTGTATTTATCATTTTTAAAGGATTGCTGGTTGTTGAAAAAATTAACCATCTGTTTGAAAATATCATTGTAAAGATTGAAATACTCCTTTGAAAATATGATCTCTGTTATTTTTATCTTATCGTTAATAAGGGATAATACTTTTATTTCTCCCGAATTTGGATTTACTGTACTTGCATTTGAATAAAGTGTAGCTCCTGAAAGAGCTATATTTGCAGGTGTTTCAACTTTATCCTGAGTAGGCAGGAAATGTTTCTGCCGCATTTCATCCGTATATACGGTTCTTTTATACATCATGCAGTTTTTTACAAATCCTAATGACATTTGCTGAGCAATAAGTGAGGTAAAACAACCTATAAAAAACACAATAAGAAAGGCAATTCTAATTTTCATTTTTTAAAATATTTATTTTTCAATAACCTTGGGAGCTTTAAAGTAGTCAGAGTCATGTTTCGGTGCATTTTTTAATGCTTCTGCCTGTGTAATATCGTGGATCACTTCATCTTCACGCAATACATTTACTTCATCACTCATGTAAATTAATGGTTCAACAGCTGAGGTGTCCAGTTCATTCAGCTTCTCTACAAAAGCCAGCATATTATTCATATCATTAATAATATCGGTTTTGGCTTTTCCATCAAACTCTAATCGTGCTAAATGCGCAATCTTATCAACTGTAGTTTCGTCTATTTTCATGTGTTAATTTTTTTGTACTAAAATTAAAATTAGGGATTCTTTGCTAAATCATCAGAAATAAGCTGATGCACTTTCGAGCGCAAAGATACTAAATCATCCTCAGTCATACCACTAGTGGGGATAGGTTCATGTATTATAACCCTGGATATACCAGGGCGTCCATGTGCTTTGAAAAAACCGCCATTTTGTAATAATTTCCAGTTGTTCAAAAAGGTAATGGGAACAATAGGTACCTGCAGCTCAATGGCCAGTTTAAATGCTCCATTTTTAAAACCTCGTAAGTTACCAGCGCTGGAAATGGTACCTTCCGGATACAAAAATACACCATGCCCCTTTTTTATTTCATCTGCTGCACGTAGAAAAGCACGATGAGAAGACATTGTACTTTTTCGATCTACCAGAATATTCATATCTCTAAAAAAAATCTTAAACAAAGGAGCTTTGTTCAATTCCTGTTTTCCCATAAAAACAAAGTAGTTGGGGAGTAAAATATAACTCACGACAATGTCTAGATAGGACACATGGTTAGAGCAGTAAATACAAGGCTGAGGTAAATTGTCTGTAGGCGTTTTTCGTTGAATACGAACAAATAATCCAGGTATGAGTAGAATCCATCGAGCCCAGAATTTTTTCAATTTAAAAGCGAGTGGAAACCATTTTTTACGGGATAAAAAGAGGTAAAAAAGAGGGTATAGCACCAGCAGACCCACTACAAAATTCAGTAAGAATAATAACTTCCACAGTGTACGTGGTATGATTAATAAATAATTCATTAGAAGAGTAAAGATAATAAATTTTGACAGATCCTGCTCCCTTTTAAATAAACTGTATCTTTGGAACCTTGATGTATAAACACTTAACACGTGCATTACCTTCAATTTAATAATTTTAACATGTCTCGAATACTTACAGGAGTTCAAAGTACCAATATCCCGCATCTGGGAAATATTTTAGGGGCGATTATGCCGGCGATAGAATTATCCAGGCAGCCTGGAAATGAATCGCTTTTTTTTATTGCCAACCTACATTCGCTTACAACTTCAAAAAATGCAGAACATTTAAAAGAAAGTACAGATGCTGTTGCTGCCACCTGGCTGGCTTTTGGTTTTGATACGGATAAAAATATTTTTTATCGTCAGAGTGATGTAGCCGAAGTATGTGAATTGACTTGGTATTTAAGCTGTTTTACACCTTATCCCATGCTGGCGAATGCTCATTCCTTCAAAGATAAATCAGAACGTCTTTCTGATGTAAATGCCGGTTTGTTTACTTATCCCGTATTGATGGCAGCAGATATTATTCTGTATGATGCACATCTTGTACCGGTAGGAAAAGACCAGGTTCAACATTTGGAAATGACACGCGATATTGCTGAAAAATTTAATAATACGTATGGGGAAACATTTGTGATACCTCAGGCAAAAATTGATGAACAGGTGATGATTGTTCCGGGTATTGATGGACAAAAAATGAGTAAGTCCTATAATAATTTTATCAATATTTTTTTACCTGAAAAAGAATTGAAAAAAGTAGTGATGAGTATTGTTACGGATGCAACGCCGTTGGAACAACCAAAGAACCCGGATACCTGCAATGTCTTTGCATTATATAAATTAGTAGCAAGTAAAGAGGAAATAGCAACGATGCGTGAAAATTATTTACGAGGAGGTTATGGTTATGGAAATGCAAAAACAGTGTTGTATGAATTGCTGTTGACTAAGTTTAAAGCGCAACGAGAAACGTATACCTATTACATGAATAACCGCAATGAATTGGATGAGCGCTTATTACAAGGCGCGGAAAAAGCTAGAAAGATCGCGAAAGCAACGCTAAATAGAGTGAGAGAAAAGTTGGGCTTGAGAAAATACGTTTAGAGATAAGATCATAAACTGAAAATAAAAAAAAGCATATTGAAATTTCAATATGCTTTTTTTTAGTGTATTTTAATTCTAATAGGTTGATCACTACGGATAAATAACGCCATATCCTCTCAGTGTCGCAGCCGTCAATGTTTTCGTATTTCCTTTAGAATCATATAATTTACAGGAAAATTCCGCTTTAACGATTGCATTAAAAGGAAATTGACTTGTATAACTTGTACATTCTGTTATTTTAAATGTACTTCCTGTTTGAGAACCTGTTCCATTTGTTGTTGACCAAAATGTTCCAGCCTCATCTACAAAAGAAACTTCTGCACCATTAATTGTGTGATCTTTATCGGTATACCCTTGTGATTGGACAATAAACATATTATAGATTTCTAAGTTAGTTGGTTCAGCAGCAAACTTTTTTATTAATTCAAATCCGATTTGAACTTTTGTTAAAGGGTTCATCATCACCGAGCCTTGGTCCGCAATATAAGACCCACCTGGTCCGGATCCACCACTATCAGTACCACCGCTATAAAATCCGTTTACACTTTGTTGAAAGGTTGTGACTGTTCCAGCTAGGGTACCTTGAAAGTAATACGAGTTAGGATCAAATTTATTGGGGTCTTCAACCGTTGGTTCAGGTTCAACTGCTTTTTCTTTCTTGCAAGATGTGATAAGCAATCCACTCATCACCACAGCAAGCATCATCGTGCTTAAAAATACTTTTTTCATGTAGGGTTGTTTTTGTTTGTATGGCGCAAAGCTAGGTTAAAGGCGAATTCGGTCAAAGTTTTTCACAACAAACTGAACTAACGGTAGTATCTACACATTTAAAGGTAGATGTAGGTATATGTAACGGAGTAGTTGTTATTAAATAGCTAGTTGAGTTATGCAATTTAGCCTTCGCTAAGTCAGAACTTAGCTCATTTTTTCAAACAAATTAGACGGCAAAAGTGACTGGATAATTAATTCGGCAATTGCGCTTCTAATAATTGTTCTCCAAAACCACCATCAGCTACTACGTGAGAAGAGATGGTTCCGTCTACATAGATATACATATCATAGGTGCCGCTGGGAGAATCCAGGTATAAGGAGACAATGGCGTTACTCTTATAGCCGTTCATATCAGTAGTTGTCCAGACACCAGAAGATATCGGTCCTTCCGATTTCATGGTTCCGTCCGATATCGTATAACGAATTGAAAACGGCGCTGAACCAGGTGTGTTTTCGTTTACTTTATACGTCACCGTGTAGGTTTTATTTTCTTTTTTGCAGGCAGCTGTAATAAGGAGTAGAAAAGAGAGGATATAAATAAAATTTTTCATAATGCATATTTAAAATCAAGAACCTGTATTACTTCAATCCGTATTTCTTTTTGTATTTTTCGTAAAGTGCTTGTTGTTCAGTTGTCAGCTCAAGAACAATACCTTTTATATAAGCATATTCAACATGATTTGTTCGCATATCCAACGCATCACCTGTTGAAATAAATAAGGTTGCATCTTTTCCTTCTTCCAGACTTCCAATTGTTTTATCAATGCCCAAAATTTTTGCAGTATTGAGTGTTACAGCTTGCAAGGCTTGTTCTTTTGTTAATCCATAAGCAGCAGCAGTTCCTGCTAAAAAAGGAAGGTTGCGGGTATGTGTAGCTTCCTGATCACCAGCATTATTCAAACAAAATAAGATGCCCGCTTTCTGCAATAGATAAGGAAGTTTGTAACTTTGATCTACATCATCATCGGCATGCTCAGGAAGTTCATGCAAACGAGTTACTATGACGGCTATATTATTTTCTTTAAGCAAATCAGTTAGCATCCAACTTTCTCTTCCTCCAACAATAACAACTTTTTTTAATTTATATGAATTGCAAAAATTCACTGCTTCAATTATTTCTTTTACATCATTTGAATGAATGTAAGTAATTTCTGTTCCATCAAACAATTTTTTAATTGCTTCAAAACGAAGATTTTTTTCTTCAGGATTTCCAGCTTCTGAATACGCTTTTGCATCTGAAAACAATTTTTTTAATTCTTCGGTTTGTCGGGTATACTCTTTATTTTTTTCAAGAGGTCCGGCAAAGCCCTGGTCTTCGTCAATGAATTTGCGGCTTTGTATGCGAGGCCAGTTAATATGTATGCCATCATCCACTTTGTAAACGGCATCCTCCCAGTTCCATCCGGCTAATTGCACAATACTGGATGTTCCTGAAATGATTCCTCCTCTTGGTGTGGCCTGTACCATCAGCACTCCATTACATCTAATTGTAGGAATTATTTTTGAATCCGTATTGTAAGCAGTGAGTGATCGAATATGTGGTAGAATACTTCCAACTTCTCTAAAATCATTGGATGCACGTGTGGATTCTATTTCAGTTAATCCTACAATAGAATTTGGAGCAATTAATCCTGGGTAAACGTGCTTACCGCTGGCATCAATTACTTCATCATAACTGGATTTATCAATTTTGGCAGTGGTTGCATCAGCCACCAAATTGATTTTACCATCACGAATTCCAATAAGTGAATTTTGAATCACAGCACCTGTTCCTAAATGAGCAGTTGCATTCATAATCAAAATACTTTTTGTTTGCGCGAATGAAAATAAAGGAACTATAAACAGGATCCAATAGCTTTTTTTTATGAGTGTTTTAAGTGTCATCGGTATGGTTACATTTAAATGAGTTTAACGATCAGCAGTCATGTAATTTAATTCGATGGAGTCACACCCATCCAATTTAGGTTTCTTTGGAGTAACCGGTTGTGTTGGCCCTCCCGCTTTTTTCTCTGCTATCATTTTTTGAATGATACGGACACGTTCTTGTTGCATGGTTGCACGGAGCAATTTGTCCTCTTCCGAATCAAAATAAATTTGTCCATCAATAATTGTCTTCTCTACTCTTGCATAAATGGATAAAGGATTGTCCGACCACAATACCACATCAGCATCCTTTCCTACTTTTATACTTCCAACGCGATTGTCAATGTGTAACAATTTTGCCGGATTTAAGGTGACCATTTTCCAGGCATCTGTTTCACTCATTCCACCATATTTTACAGATTTTGCTGCTTCCTGATTAAGACGCCTTCCCATCTCTGCATCATCAGAATTGATTGCTGTAATAACTCCCATTGCATTTAAAATAGAAGCATTATAAGGAATGGCATCTTTTACTTCAATCTTATAGCCCCACCAATCACTGAAGGTACTTGCACCAATACCATGTGCTTTTATTTTATCTGCTACTTTATAGCCTTCTAAAATATGTGTAAAGGTATTGACGTTGAATCCCATTGAATCGGAAACATGCATGAGCATGTTGACTTCAGATTGTATATAGGAATGGCAAGTGATAAATCGTTTTTTATTTAAAATTTCAGCAATTGCTTCCAGCTCAAGATTACGGTGGACAGGTGTGGCACCTGATTTTATTTTTTCAGGTAAGGCAGCAAACGTTTTCATTTTTGCATCGTACTCTTTTGCACGTGTAAAATAATCATAATACACTTGCTCAACACCCATTCTCGATTGTGGAAAACGAACCGTATTTAAATCACCCCAATTACTTTGTTTTACATTTTCGCCCAGTGCAAATTTGATAAAGCCATCTGCTTTTTCAAATTTCATTTTTTCAGGAGAAACGCCCCAGCGCAATTTTATGATAGCTGATTGTCCGCCGATAGGATTAGCAGAACCATGCAATAATTGTGAGGTAGTTACACCACCGGATAGTTGCCTGTATATATTTATGTCTTCGGGATCGATAACATCGCCAATACGTACTTCGGCACTGGATGCTTGTGTAGCTTCATTTACTCCATTCGCAATAGCAATATGTGAGTGCTCATCAATAATACCGGAAGTTAAATATTTACCTGTACCATCAATTACTTTTGCAAATGCAAGTTTAGATGCATTAATATCATCTGCAATACGAACAATATGTCCTTCGGTCATATACACATCTTGATTGGTCAATACACCTTCAGCTTCATTGGTCCATACAGTTACATGCTTAATCAAAATAGCATCGTACCTCTTTTTGAAATTTTGTATGTACTTATCAAAACCTTCGTGCTCATCCAATGGTTTACCGTAAGCGCAAAAAGGATAAATAACTTTTCCAAAAACAGGTTGCTCTTGTTTGGCAGAATCTTTTTTTGCATCTGCCGGAGGTAGGGGAGCTATCGGATTAGAAATAGCAGACCACTCTATCCATTCCCCTTTACCATTTTGCCCTTTTCCTTTCATTTTTATAGGTCCGGCTGAGAAATCACCACTTAAACGAATGGTCTCTTCAGGATTTTTTAACTTAAAAGAGAATGAAATGGAGTTGCCGGCAACAGTTATATTTACAGTAGTTTTAGCAGTATCGATAAGTAATTTTCCCTTTGGTTTATCAATGTCTCCGTCTATTGTTAGCTGCTGTTCTTTATCGCCATATTTTAGATTATACATTCCTCTTATATCAACCAGGTTGTAATCTTTTAACCGATACATTTTCCCTTGTATCCAGTTTTCATAGAAGATTGTTTTTTCATCAAACAAATTACCGGAAGTGATAATGAAATTGGCAAGCATTCCAGGTTTCAATTTTCCAATTTGATCACTCAGGTGAAGCATTTCAGCAGGAGTGCTTGTTAAGGCTTTTAAAGCTTGCTTTTCCGATAACCCGTACAAGATTGCTTTGCGAAGATTTTTCCAAAAATCTTTTTTATCTTTTAAATCAGCAGTGGTTATTGCAAATGGGATCAGATATTTTTCAAGCGCAAAGGGATTCACAGGAGCCATTTCCCAATGTTTTAGTTCGGTAAGTGTAATATTTAATGCATCGTACGCATCTTCTACATCATATGCTGCCGGAAAATTAAGAGGTAAAATAAATTGACAACTACTGGCTTTCAAGTCATCCAAGCGTTGATACTCCGTACCGGATCCTTTGATGATATAAGTTGTTTTAAATTCATCCGCAATTTTATCAGCACGCAATGCATTAAATTTATTGTTGGTTTCAAATATTTGTGGAACAGTTTGCAATTCATTAAATGCTTGGAGCGAAATATTGAATTCCGTTTTTGTCTTGTCATTTTTATACCAATCTGCATCCAGGTATGTTTGACGTAACAAAGCAATAGCACCCATTAAGGAAGAAGGATAATCTTGTGTAGAAGTACCTTTATCAAAGGAATACATTGCAGCAGCTTTATCTTTTATGATCAAATCATTTTCTTTCCCATCTGCAAGTGATACAACAGCAGCAGCGCCTCTGATGATTCCATCCTTCTGAAAAGTAAGCACAGTTCCAAAACCCAACGCACGCATTTCTTCTGCATATTTACTATCCGCATTAAATAACTTAATGGCATCTGTTTCAGGCTTTACAGCCTGGTTCCAGCCAAATGCACCTTTTGTATTGGATTGCATTTGTGGTCCGGGATTCCTGCTTTCACGCTTAGGATCAGGAATTCCGTAATTTGTATACATGTCGACCAGCCCCGGATAAATAAATTTCCCTTTTAAATCATACACCACTGTTCCGTCTGGTAATTTTAAATCGACACCCGTAGCCACAATACGCCCTTCCTTGATCAATAAAGTAGCATTTTGCAGTTGTTGATCTTCACTAACAATTAGTGTAACATGCGTAAATGCATAGGTGGTGTGATTGGGATTCGAAGTGGCATTGACGGGAAATGTTTCCTGAGCGACAACATATTGAGCAGAAAATAAAAACAAAGAGAGCAGGTAGATTTTTTTCATGTAGAGGAATTTGGAATGTGATTAATTACCTAGCGTTAATGTATCCAAAATTTGAATGGTAACAAAAATAGCATTTTAAATGAATTATACTTTAATGGTATAGAAAGTAAATAATGATTATTAGAAATTTGACAAATATCCCATACCGTTATAATGCAATGAAATGGGAAATGCAGTAATGGTCATGGAGGGATCATACCTTTGTAGCAAATTTGACCGATTTTTAGTACTTTTGGGGCGGATAAAAAAGACAGACATGTATAAAGGTATATTTTACACACACTTAATTTCAGTAAATTTATTTTTATTGATTTATTTAATCAAAACCATTTTACTGGTAGCTAATAAAGAAGAAGCACTTTCAAAATTTACAAAGGGGGTCAAAGTACCTGAAATGATTATCAGCGTCTTGTTCTTGATCACTGGAATATATATGCTTACGCAGGTTCCAGCAATAAATGCAATGCTGATTATTAAAATTGTTATTGTATTCGGATCTATTCCATTAGCGGTAATCGGTTTTAAGAAAAAGAAAAAAGCGTTGGCGGTTAGCTCATTCCTATTAATTGTTGCTGCTTATGGATTAGCAGAAATGAGCAAAAAGCATAGCGCTAAGTCTGAACCTGCAGCAAATTCAATAAATGAAAATGCTGCTCAAGTAATTGATGGAAAAACAGTTTTTGAATCGCATTGTGTGTCCTGTCATGGAGCAGATGGAAAATTAGGTTTGATGGATTCCCCTGATCTAACACAATCTGTGCTGGATACCCCGGCACGCATTGAAATTATTAGAAATGGGAAAGGTGTGATGACGCCATTTGGCGGGATACTTACAGATGAAGAGATCCAAGCTGTTGCCACATATGTGGAAACATTAAAAAAATAAACGAACTACTGTGTTTGATACCACAACAAAAAAAGAAACCGCCGTTTTGGTTGGTTTGATAAGTAAAAGTCAGGATGAAGAGACATTGAAGGAATACCTTGATGAGCTTGAATTCTTAGCACAAACAGCCGGAGCAAGTGTTTTAAAACGATATACACAACGTTTGGAACATCCGGATTCACGTACATTTATTGGTTCAGGGAAACTCAACGACATCCAGAAATATGTGACGGAAAATGGAGTGGACCTGGTTATTTTTGATGATGAGCTTTCACCTGCACAACAACGTAACCTGGAGAAGGCCGTTAATGCAACACCTGAAATAAAAATAAAAGTAGTAGACAGAACGCGTTTGATTCTGGATATTTTTGCAGCACGTGCACGTACTGCACATGCAAAAACACAAGTAGAGCTGGCTCAATCTATTTACTTGTTGCCACGATTGACGAAAATGTGGAGCCACTTGGATCGTATCAAAGGAGGTATCGGTATGAAAGGTGCCGGTGAAACGGAAATTGAGACAGATAGACGTATAGTTCGGGATCGCATCTCCTTCTTAAAAGAACGTTTAAAAACAATTGATAAGCAAATGGAAACCCAACGCAAGAGTCGGGGAGAGATGATTCGGGTGGCGCTGGTCGGTTATACCAATGTTGGCAAATCAACAATTATGAACATGTTGAGTAAAAGTGATGTATTTGCAGAAAATAAACTATTTGCAACATTGGATACAACCGTAAGAAAAGTGGTGATTGAAAATTTACCCTTCTTGCTGTCTGATACCGTAGGATTTATTCGCAAATTACCAACTACACTTATTGAATCATTCAAATCAACATTAGATGAAGTACGTGAAGCAGATGTGTTGGTGCATGTAGTAGATATTAGTCACCCCAATTTTGAGGACCAGATCAATGTTGTTAATCAAACCTTAACAGATATTGGTGCAGGAGATAAGCAAACCATTTTGGTATTTAATAAAATAGACGCGTTTACATTCGAAGAAAAAGAGGAAGATGATTTAACGCCTTTGAACAAACGCAATTTAAGTTTGGATCAATTAAAAAATTCCTGGATGAGTAAATTAAACTCTCCCGTGCTTTTTATTTCGGCAGGAAAAAAACAAAACATCGAGGAGTTTAAAAAGGTATTGTACGAAAACATTAAGGAGCTCCATCAGGTAAGATATCCGTATAATAAGTTTTTATATTAATGCAGATTTTTTTTCATTTTTTCATCCAACCCATATACATCACAATAGAAAAAGAGTTCCCCTAATTCATTTACGTGAGCTGTAAAATAGGTAATATAAATGGGGATGGGGCGTCTGATGTAAATATATTTTTGTTTTTCATACGTCAGGTCATGTAATAAAGAATCAACCGGATATTTTAAAGAATCTTCCCGAATCAGGTATTTTGCAAAATCAACGAATTTTTCAAGTCGTACGCAACCGTGGCTAAGTGCCCTCATTTCACGGCCAAATAAATTCCGATGATCCGTATCATGCAAATAAACGCCAAACTTGTTTTGAAAATTAAATTTTAAAACGCCGAGTGAATTATCAATACCCGTTGCTTGTCTTAACCTCCATGGGAAAAAATCTTCCTTGTATTTTTTCCAATCAATATAGCTGGGGTTTACAGGTTGATTGTAGGAATTCAAAACAGCAAAATTATTTTTACGGATATAAGAAGTATCCCGTTTAAGAATTGGAAGTATTTCTTTTGTTGCAATGCTATAAGGAACATTCCAATAAGGATAAATTAAAAAATTGGTAATCCTACTTTTGAGCATTGGAGTTGGTTTAAGGGGAGATCCAACAATTACCCTCGACTTTATAATAAGGCTGTCTTCCTCCATTACTTTCATTTCATACGTTGGAATGTTTACCCAAACATATCTTGTTTCTGAAGGTAGAATTCGCCATCTACAGCGCTCCATGTTTAATTCCAGCTGTGAAATGTAATCAGATTTTGTGCGTTGCAAAGCTTTAAATGTAAGCTTACCCAATTTCCCATCTTCGATTAAATTATTTCTACATTGAAAATTTTTAATTGCTTTGATGAGCATAACAGAATCCGAAACCAATGAATCAACGGCTGCTCTGCTAAAATCATGACTTGCAATTAACCGCTCTTTTAAACGTGCATTGAAACTAGCCGAGTCACTGCTACGACTTTTCAAACTATCCCAGGAAACATCTTTAAACTCTGTAATAAAATTTCTTAACGCAATCTTTAGCTGTTGATATTCCTTATTTTGGGGCTCTATTGCATGAATGGTTCTTTGAATAGTGTTGTGTCGTAATGCCGTAATTAATAATTGCACAAGATTGGTATCCACATATTGGGGATGCCATTCACGTGTTAAACTATCTTTGTTTAACCGACCTGAATGAATATGAACAGCATAGGTAAAAAAGGCATCTGTTAAAAGAAGATCCGCTTCCATTAATTTGTTAGCATCAAATTTTTTCGTTTTTTTCTCTGGTTTTAATAGGCTATCAATTTTTTCCAAATGGTAATCTTTACGAATCATTCCATCCAAATAAGCATGTTGAATGAGTTGCAGAAGGGAATCCCCCTGAAATGTCAACTTGCCCTTATTGGTCCAAGTGGTTACAAATTGTTTTGATTTATAGAATTGATAGAGAAAAGGGTTTGAAAAAAGGCTGTCATCTTCAATAATCAGTGTTTCAGGCTTGGTAGAAAGTGTTTCTGCAATAAGTTTAGCTACATTTTTATTAATTAATTCAGGCTGATCAATTATAACCACAGGTTTTACCTTCTTTTTAGGGACTGGTGCATCACAAGAGAAAATAAACAGTAAAATAATGAGAAAAAGCAGATTACAAAGGCGATTCAGGTATGTCAGGTGAGTCATAAAAATAGAAATAAATCAAAAATTTAACATACTTATATACGGTACTTTGTTAATAATTAAAATTTTGACTTTGGAAACTAAGCAAATTTATTTACGTATTTTGATATATAAAGGTTATTGTTAGGCCAAGCCTCTTAAACATAGCGAGTATAGGTCATGTAGTGATAGTATTACATTGCTAATCGGTACTTAAAGTTACTAACACAAACCTGATATGGCTAAGGACCCATTTTAATTTAAAAATTTAAATTCTATATTTGAAAATAGTAATAATTTAAAAGCTAAAATCCCCTTATGAAATTAAAAAAATCTCTCTCATTTACATTCGTTCTCTTCTTTATTGCAATTATCTCAAACAACATTCATGCTCAAACCAAATATTATAAAGGTCATATAGTGCTTTTAAATGGTGATACCTTGAATGGTGAGATTAGAAAAAATTCAAAAAAGGAATTTGAAAATTTTTCCAAAGCAAGTTTTAAAAATGAAGCAGGGGAAATAAAAACATACCACCCAGACAAGGTAAAAGAATATGTTGTGGATGGCTCAACCTTTATTTCCAGGAACATTGATGGGGATCAAGTATTTGTGAAATGCTTATCAAAAGGAGCGGTGAATTTATATGAGGTTCAGGTAGAGGTAATGCAAATGAATGAAATTAGGGTAAAATCAGATTATTACATGGAAAAGGAAGCTGGGGAATTTGTTAAAATCAAATCTGGTAAATTCAAAAAGCAAATTGTTGATGTAATGGGAGATAACCAGGAAGTTGTAAAAGGAATTGAAGATAAAAAGTATGATTATGATAATATTTTAGAAGTATTTACTGTATACAATAAGCCCGTAAATAATTAAATACTGTAGAAAAGAATTAGTTGAAAAGCCCTGCTTTGGTAGCAGGGCTTTTTTTATACCCCCTTTTATACCAATGAAATAGTAAAATCAACCGTTAATATAATAACGATCTCTAAAAATACTAAAGGTTTCAAATTTGCAGTTTAGGTAGAAGATGAATCTCTCAAGTAGTATAAACCATCTAAATCTGAAAACAATGAAAACGTTGAAATTAAAAAAGCAATTTTCCCTTAAGAAGGAGAAAATTGCATCACTGAATCAAGAACAATTACATAATGTTCGAGGAGGAGGAACAGTTACCTGGGTAGGGTGTGCGCCTCCTATAACAGCTGGTTGTTGGGGTGAGCAAGGCTAAATAGTAAGGCCGCATTTAACGATGCGGCCTTTTTATTTAACAAATTTCCCTAGCTATACTTGGAGATTGTCCGAATGCAATCCCAGTGATTGCTCCAATTGAATATACCGATAACATTTTAAAACTGACCGTAAACTAAGTTGTACTTGTAATAAATAATTTAAAATTTAATTTAGTAATGTCAAACAAATAAGTAACTATTAAACAAAAAACAACACCATAAAAAGATTAAATTTGAAAAGAAGCTTTCATTAAGTAAAGAAACAATTGTGAAATTGAACAATGATCAATTAAATGTTGTCAAAGGCGGTACGAAACTGACTCTTAATGATTGTCCAACTGGCCAAGCCACTAGAACTACTTGTACATTAAGTGGTACAGGTTGTTAGAAAAACAAATTAAGCTGATAAACAAGCCGCCTCATAAGGGCGGCTTGTTGCATATAAAGTTATGTTAAATTGACCGTTAAACCAATTTGACAGCCCGTATAATAAATAAGAATTGTAATCCATAAACTCATAATTACATTAGCAATGTTTAAATAATAAATTAAGTTATTCACCCTTTAAAAATTGTAATTATGAAAAAAATCAAATTTGAAAAAAAACTTTCATTGAGCAAAGAAACAATTGCTAAATTGAATGGGAATCAATTAACGGAATTGAAAGGAGGAGGTACAAATACCTGCCCTTCAGATTGTTTTACTTGTGTCACTTGTCCGACTACTGTTTTACAATGCCCAACTAATACATGTTGTTGTGTTACGAATACCCCTTCTTGCGACTAAAAATAAACAAGCCGTCTGCAAAGACGGCTCGTTGCTTAATAATATGGTTATCTTGAATGTTAAAATTGACCGTTAATATGATTTAACAGCCCGTGGGATAAATAAGAACTGTAATTGATAAACTCATAATTACATTAGCAATGTTTAAATAATTAATTATATACACATTAAAAATTGTAATCATGAAAAAAATCAAATTAGAAAAAAAGCTTTCATTGAGCAAAGAAACAATTGCTAAATTGAATAATGATCAATTAACTGTAATAAAAGGCGGAGGAACTATCGGTTCATGTCTATGTCAAACAGATTATGCAACTTGCTTATGCACAAATCAACCAGGTGGTTGCCCAGCGTTTACGTATACTCCAACCTGTCCTTAAATTTGTAAACGAGCCGTTTAAAGACGGCTCGTTTATTTATATAGAATATCAGTCATCTTAAATGATAAAATTGACCGTTAGAATTTTTTATCCGACCGTAGAATAAAAAGGATTTGCAATTGATAAACTCATAATTACATTAGCAATGTTTAAATAATTAATTATATACACATTAAAAATTGTAATCATGAAAAAAATCAAATTAGAAAAAAAGCTTTCA
>C688J18823_10001229_pt1 | contig 15772 bp, 25 predicted proteins | sample HopSoiMetagenom1_FD_18823 | JGI IMG/M metagenome (IMG submission 18823) | reverse complement strand
TCCCGTGAACGATTTCGTCGTTAAGCGAAATGCAAATGTTGCCGGGGAAGATGCGATGACCGAGCCGATAGCCCAGGAATGCGCTTTTCACGCCCGCTTCCTGCATGAAGTCAGCAGCCGCGTCGTCTACCTCTTTCGTCGAGATCCCCGGTCGCACAATTTCGCTGACACGATCCAGAACCTCACTCGCGGTGCGGCAGGCGAGCCGCATTTTCTCAATCTCTTTCGCGCTCTTAATTGGAATCACGCAGCCTATTTTCCCTCGATCAATCGCGAAATGTCGGCAAAGACCAGCTCGCGATCACGATTCCCCTCTATGCGGTGCAACACCCCTGCCTTCTCATAAAAATCGGCCAACGGTTGGGTCTTGGCTTTGTACTCTGCCAATCGCTTTTGTAACACTGAAATATCGTCATCGGTACGGCGAACCAGAGGGCCATCGCAATACGGACAGACCGGCCGCTCCGAAAATTTTGCGCTACCGGAACTGGTGGTGAACCCGCAACTGCGGCATTGCAGGCGACTGCCGATGCGGTCGCGAACGGTTTCTTCCGAGACATCCAGCCAAATCGCCAGATCCAGATGAGTGTGAAGCCGGTCCAGAATTTCGTTCAGGCTCTGAGCCTGCGGCAACGTGCGTGGAAATCCGTCGAACACAAACCCATGGCTGCCATGCAGACGCAGCCAATCCTCGATAAGCTTTACGATGATCTCGTCAGAAACCAATCCGCCTCTCGCGGTGATTTCCGCTGTCTGCACTCCAAGCGGGGTTTCCAGATCCTTTTCTCGCCGAAGAATTGCGCCCGGTGACGTAACCGGTATTCCGAAATGCCGGGTAATGAGTTCTGCCTGAGTTCCCTTACCGGAACCGGGCGCGCCCAGAAGCACGAGTCGCCTTTTCACTAGCGACCGTAGAGGAAGATCGCGACTCCGGCGATGACCAGAGCAGCGATTCCAACATAGAGCCACATCAAGGCACCCTGACCGGCTGCCTCTCCGCGGCTATAAGGCGTAGTGCCGCGATCGAACGCGCGGCCACGGATTCGTCCTTTGCGAAGAAATCCGTCGTAATGGCGCTGAATCAGGTGCGTTTCGACCTGGCGCATGGTGTCGAGCATAACGCCGACGATGATCAACAAACTGGTGCCGCCAAAGAACTGGGCGGTGATCTGCGGCACATTCAAACCGTGGCTGAGCAGCTGTGGCAGAACAGCGATCAGAGTCAGGAAAATGGCGCCGGCAAATGTCAGCCGCGTCATTGTGAAATCCAGGTATTCCGCGGTGGGTTTGCCGGGCCGCACGCCGGGAATGTAGCCGCCGTATTTTTTCAGGTCATCGGCGATCTGAGCGGGCTGGAACTGGGTCGCCACCCAGAAGTAACTGAAGAAGAAAATCATCGCTGCCAGAAACGCGTAATGCATCCAGCCGGTGGAAAGCATGTCAGCCACCCAGCGCGCAGTCGGGCTCGAAGGAAAGAGGAAACCAACAATGGTGGTCGGGAACAGCAGGATCGCCCACGCAAAGATGATCGGCATGACGCCGGCGTAGTTCACTTTCAGCGGCATGTACTGAGTTCCGCCGCCATACTGCTTACGCCCTACGATCCGCTTTGCGTATTGCACCACGATTTTGCGGACGCCCTGAGTGATCGCGATAACGCCGGCGATAACCATGAACAAAAACAGCACCATTAAAACCAGGACGGCGGGATTCATTTGAGCGCTGGCGCCGGGGCCAGAAGGAACAAATGTCTTCCAAGCCTGGGCCAATGCTGCCGGCAATCGTGCTACAATTCCGATGGTAATGATCAACGATATGCCGTTACCGATGCCTCGTTCGGTAATCTGATCGCCTAACCACATCAGAAACAATGTGCCGGTGGTCAGCGAAACCACGGTCACAATCCGGAATGTCCAACCGGTATCTTCCACCAGTGGAATTCCGAGCGCGCGAATCGTGTCCGTGATTCCAGGCAACATGGTGTGATATGCCTCGGGATGCTGAAAAGAGAGCGCCAGCAGGTAACCTTGGAAAATGCACAGCACCACCGTCGCATAACGAGTGTACTGCATGATCTTCTGCCGGCCGCCATCTTCGCGGGCCAATCGCCCCAGCTGCGGAACCACCGCAGTGAGGAGCTGCATCATGATCGAGGCACTGATGTAAGGCATAATGCCCAACGAAAAAATCGCGCAGTTTTCCAGCGCGCCGCCGCTGAACAAGTTAAATAATGCGGCTACGCTCCCCCCCGCCTTCTCATTCAGCGCGGTGCGGAACCATTCCTGGAGAACGGCCTGATTGACTCCGGGCGTGGTAATTGCCGCGCCTAACCGAACGATCACGATCACCGCGAGGGTGAACAGGATCCGCCGGCGCAGCTCCGGAATCTTAACGGTGTTTAGGAAAGCCCCGACCATCCGCTAGTCCTAATGAATTCGCTTCCGGGCGCTAACCCTTCTTCGCCTTGGTGGATTTTGCCCCTTTAGCGGCGGATTTACGCGCCGGCTTAGCCTTGCTTGAACTCTTCGCTCCGCTCTCGTCGGAACCAGCTTCGGCGGCCTTCTCAGTGGATGCGGCAGGTGCGGTATCGGCCTTACGAAGTTCGACTGTACCGCCGGCTTTATCAATTTTCTCGCGGGCGCTGGTGCTGATCTTGTCGACCTCGATTTTCAGCGCGTGCTTTAACTCGCCGTCCCCTAACAATTTGATCCCGGCAAAGTTTCCGCGAATGAGACCGGCCTCGCGAAGCGACTGCTCGTTCACAACCGATGCAGCCTTAAAGTCGTTCAAATCACTGAGATTCACGACCGCATAGGTCTTGTGGAAAGCGGCGTTGTTAAAACCCCGCTTGGGCAAGCGGCGAATCAGTGGCATCTGGCCACCTTCGAATCCGAGACGGATACTGCCGCCGGACCGCGCCTTCTGTCCTTTGTGGCCTTTGCCGCTGGTCTTGCCGTGGCCGGAGCTTTCTCCGCAGCCGAGCCGTTTCACGCGATGGCGCGAACCGGGGCGCGGGCGCAAACTGTGCAGCCGGATCATGACTGGTTGTTCCTTCCGTCCGGTCCGCGAATTCCGCGAACCTTCAAAATTTCATCGCGCCGGCGCAAAGCCCGCAGCGCTTCCACCGTGGCCTTTACCACATTGGCGTGATTGCTCGAGCCTAACGACTTGGCTAGAACGTCCTTGATGCCGGCCGCTTCCACGACCGCGCGGACTCCGCCGCCGGCGATCACGCCGGTGCCAGGAGATGCCGGACGCAACAGAACCCGACCGCCACCAAACTCGCCGATGGTCTCGTGCGGAATGGTGTTTTCATGAAGCGAAACTTTCTGCATCGATTTGCGCGCAGACTCCGACGCCTTCCGGATTGCTTCGGACACTTCGTTTGCCTTGCCGAAACCAACGCCAACCGAACCGTCATGATCCCCCGCGACAATCAACGCGCTAAAGCTGAATCGACGTCCGCCTTTCACGACTTTGGCGCAACGGTTGATGAAAACCACTTTCTCGGTGGTATCACCTTTCGCCGCAGGAGTTTTGTCGGTATTTCGGTCGGGCCGCCGACCCATGTTCATTTGTGCCATGACTTAAAATTTCAAGCCGCCGGCGCGCGCTGCGTCAGCTAAAGCTTTGACCTTTCCGTGATATTGGAACCCGCCGCGGTCGAAAACCACAGTGTCCGTTTTCTTCGCGAGCAACCGTTCGGCAATCGCTTTGCCGACCAACTCGGCAGTCGAACGATTTGCCGCTGCTTTGCCTTTGCCTAACAACGCCGGTTCGGCGGTTGAGGCCGATACCACAGTTTTACCAAGATCGTCATCGATCACCTGAGCGTAAACGTGACGAGCAGAAAAATGAATGGCCAGACGGGGCCGGTGCGCGGTTCCAGTAACCCGCTTCCGAATCCGCTGATGAACGCGTTGCCGCGCCGCTTTGCGATTAGTGGCCATTGTTACTGGACGGTTTTGCCTTCCTTACGGCGGATCTGTTCTCCGGCATAACGAACGCCCTTGCCCTTGTATGGCTCCGGCGGATAAAAGCGGCGGATGTCTGCTGCCACCTGACCCACCAGCTTCTTGTCGATGCCTGCGATGGCAATCTTCGTTTGGTCGGTAACGGTGACTTTGATCTCTTTGGGGATCGGGAAAAGAATAGGGTGAGAGAAACCAAGGCTCAGGTTGAGGTTCTGCCCCTGGACGGCGGCCTTGAATCCAACGCCTTCGATCTCGAGGTTCTTGGTGAACCCTTCACTAACGCCCTGTACCATATTGTGCACGAGAGCGCGCGACAATCCGTGAAGTGCCTTCACGCTGCGAGTTTCAGCCGAGCGCGCAAACGCGACATGGTTGTTCTCCACTTTGGCCGAGATATCGCGGGGCAACTTCCAATTGAGTTTCCCTTTCGGACCTTCGACCGCAACCGAACCGCTGCCGTCAATCTGGACCTTCACTTTGTCCGGGATCTGGATCGATTTATTTCCGATTCGCGACATAACCGTTACCAGACATAGGCCAGCAATTCGCCGCCTACATTTTGCTTTTTCGCTTCGCGTCCGGAGAGCACGCCACGCGGTGTCGACAAAATAGAAATGCCCATCCCGCCAAGAACCCGGGGAATTTCGTCGGCGCCCACATATCGGCGCAGACCAGGTCTGCTGACCCGCTTCAGGCCGGTGATCGCACTCGAACGGTTAACCAGCTTGTTAGTGACCTTGATCCGAGGATGAGCAGCTTCAGTGTCCACCGCAAAGTCGGTGATGTAGCCTTCGTCTTTAAGAATGCGCACCACGTCTGCTTTGATCCGTGAGTACGGAATAAACATCTCCGACTTCTGGGCCTGGGCCGCATTTCGGATGCGCGCCAGGAGATCGGCAATAGGGTCGGTAACGGTACTCATGTCAGGTGGTAGGCTGCGCGGCCGTTCGGCGTGCTTTATCGCTGAACGGCATCCCCATCTCCGTTAAGAGAGATTTGGCTTCTTCGTTCGTTCGCGCGGTGGTCACAATAGTAACATCAAAACCGATGTTCCGCTTGATTTTATCGAGCTCGACCTCGGGGAAAATGGACTGGTCCGATACGCCCAGAGTGTAGTTGCCCTGGCCGTCAAAACAGCGCGGAGATACTCCGCGAAAATCGCGAATTCGGGGAAGCGCGGCTTTGATCAGGCGTTCCAGAAATTCATACATGCGCTCACCGCGCAGCGTCACCTTGGCTCCGATGGCCTGTTCTTTGCGCAGCTTAAAATTGGCTATGCTCTTCTTGGCGCGAGTCTCGGCCGCGCGTTGCCCTGTAATCAGGGCCAGCTCGGCCTTGGCATCTTCGAGCGCCTGCTTCACGTCCGCTTGTGAACCGACGGAGGTGTTGATTACAACCTTCTCCACCTTCGGAATCTGATTCACGTTCTTGTAACCGTGCTGCTTCTGCAGCGCAGGTATGACGTTATCCTTATAATGTTGGTAAAATTCGTTTTCCATCTGTTAGGCCGCCTTCTTGGCTGACTTCGCCTTCTTCGCCGGCTCCTTTTTCTTCTTGTCCCCTTTTTCCGACTCGATCAAACGCACATTCGAAATGTGAATTGGACCTTCGCGTTCTGCGATTTTGCCGGTCGGATTGTCCTGCGATTTCCGCAGATGCTTCTTGATCAGGCGAACGCCCTCAACCAGGACGCGCTGCTTGCGAGGAAGCACTTCCAGGATCTTGCCAGAGGAACCTTTGAAGTTCCCGGCGATCACTTCTACCTGATCGCCTTTCTTAACGTGAAACTTGATCCGATTCATAACACTTCCGGAGCGAGCGAAACGATTTTCATGAAGTTGCGCTCCCGCAACTCACGCGCGACTGGCCCGAAAATACGGGTGCCGCGCGGATTCAAATCTTTGTCGATGATCACAATGGCGTTGTTGTCGAACCGGAGTAACGAACCGTCATCGCGACGAATTGGCTGCCGGGTCCGGACCAAAACGGCACGCACCACTTCACCTTTCTTCACGGTACCGGTGGCGCTCGCCTCCTTGACGTTAGCGGTGATGATGTCGCCGATTCCGGCATAGAGCGTGGACTTGCCGATTACACCGATCATCGTCGCCATGCGCGCGCCGCTGTTATCCGCAACATCCAACCTGGAACGAATCTGGACCATGGGAATCCTCCTCCACTCTACTTCTGCAATACTTCGACCAAACGCCACCGCTTCAGCTTACTGAGCGGTCGGGTTTCCATGATGCGAACGGTGTCGCCGGCTTTGGCCTTGTTCTCTTCATCGTGGGCGTAAAATTTCTTCATCTGCTTGACGATCTTCCCGAACTTCGGATGCGGAACGCGGGTCACCGTGCGGACCACGATCGTTTTATCCATGGTGCTTGAGATCACCTGGCCGGTTCTGGTCTTGCGGCTGCCCCGGCGGTCGGTCGCAGTCGGAGCTGACGCGCCAGGCGCTGCTGGCGATGCTGTGGTTGTGGAAGTTTCCTGATCGGCCATATCTTATTTCTCCGGTTGCTCCCTGGTTCGCTGACCCAGCACCGTCTCAATCCGGGCTACGTCCCGACGCAGCAGCCGCAAACGGCTCGGCTGTTCCAGCTGGCCACTCTGCTGCTGCAAACGCAGATGCAAACTCTCCTGACGCAGATCGCGCTTCCGGGTGAGAAGCTCGTCCGTGGTCATTTCGATGATCTCTTTGATCTTCATACGTTGTTAGGCAACAGCGACGTGATGCCGGCTTAAAAATTTCGTGCGCACCGGCAGCTTGTCGGCCGCCAGCCGAAGCGATTCACGCGCAACTGATTCGGGAACTCCATCGAGTTCGAATAAAATGTTTCCGGGCCGCACCGTCGCTACCCAGTACTCAGGCTGGCCTTTTCCTTTACCCATTCGGGTTTCCGGTGGCCGCGAGGTAACGGATTTGTCCGGGAAAATCCGGATCCACAGTTTGCCTTTGCGTTTCATGTTGCGGGTAAGTGCAACTCGAGCGGCTTCAATCTGGGTGTTGGTGATCCAGGCGCGCTCCAGCGTCTGAAGGCCGAATTCACCGAAATCGATCCGAAGATTACGTGAAGCGGTCCCCTTGCGACTCCCGCGCTGGGACTTCCGATACTTCACTCGTTTGGGCATCAACGGCATAACAATTTTCCTCTAATCGAACTAAACTCCGGCCGGCTCAGGGGCAGGCGGCGGAGGAGCAGACTGTGCCGTTTCCGGCGGTACTTCCTCTTTCTTACAGATCCAGCATTTCACCCCGATCTTTCCGTAAACGGTGTTCGCTTCGGCGAATCCATAATCAATTGCGGTTCGCAAGGTGTGCAGAGGAACCTTGCCTTCGCGGTACCATTCCGACCGCGAGATTTCCGCGCCATTCAATCGGCCGGAGCTGCGAAGTCGAATTCCCTGCGCACCAAAATCCATCGCGGTCTGCACCGCTTTCTTCATGGCACGCCGATAGGCAATACGGCGCTCGATCTGGAGCGCGACGTTTTCCGCCACCAGTTGGGCATCGAGCTCCGGTGTCTTGATCTCCTGAATATCGATTTTGATCTGTTTGCCCTGGGCCATTTTCGAAATCTCTTCGGTCATCTTCTCGATCTCGGCGCCTTTGCGGCCGATAACGATTCCAGGCCGGGCGGTATGGATCGTTACCCGAATGGAGTTCCAGGCGCGTTCGATCACAATCTTCGAAACCGCGGCATACTGGAGCTTCTTCTTCACGTACCCGCGAATCTGAAGATCGCTGTGTAGAAACTGCGGCAACTCCTGCGGCGACGCATACCAGCGCGAGCGCCAGTCGCGGTTTACGCCAAGTCTGAATCCAATCGGATTAACTTTTTGTCCCATAGAATTACTTCTTCGACTTTTTAGCCGCTTTCTTGGCTGACTGTTTTTTCCCACCGCTCGCCGCCGGCTTATCGCCTTCGGCACCGGCTTCAGCAGCTTTCTTCGCCGCTCTCTCAGCCTGTTTCTGTTTGGCTTTGCGAGTCTCGCGGTTCTCGATCGAAATTTCGTCACTCAACACAATGCGAATGTGACTTGTCCGCTTAATGATTCCGGAAGCGCTGCCTCTCGCCCGCGCCATGATGCGCTTGAAGCTTGGGCCTTCCCCGACTACCGCTTCCTTCACAACCAATCCGTCGACTTTGAGATTGGCGTTGTTCTCCGCGTTCGCCACGGCGCTCTTCAAAGTCTTGCCGATCAGAACCGCGGCTTTCTTCGGGGTAAAGGCAAGCAGATCCAGAGCGGCCGAAACCGGCAGCCCCTGAATCTCGCGGGTGACTTCGCGCACCTTAAACGGCGAAATCCTCGCGTACCTATATATAGATCTTACTTCCATTACATCGTCTCGGTTGAACTGTTAAAGCGTTGGACCGGAACAGCGGAACTCCGCCGTTTTTACGGTCCAACGTTTTAACGCTTCAACGTCTCTTCGTTTCACTTCGCACTAACATCTCCCCTTTGAGCATCGACCTGAAGCCGATCTCCCACCTTTATCTTTTCCCTGGCCGAATCCATTTGTTCAACCACCGCACCGCAAATCTTCTGGCGAACGTCGACGACTCTGAGGGTGGCAATCTTTCGGTCGTCCCTCATCACCCGCAGCGGCATTCCAATCTTAACCCCTTGCATTTCTCCCACGTTACCGACCACAAACGACCACTCATCCTTTACGCTAACGACACTCGCATCCATCAGCCCGGGCTGCGAGGCCGCCGGCGGTTTTGCCGTCGCGTTCGTCACCAGGTCGCTGGTGCTGCGCAGTTGCGTCTCCACATCCATCCGGGCATGCGGATCAGCGCCTTGAGCGGTCTTCAAATAGCCAACGATTGCCTCGTTAAGCCGAAGCATCTGGTCGCGAAATTCATCGCGTTCTTTCTCGGCCAACTGCAGATCGCTCACCGCGGCGAGTAATCGCTGCTCGAGCTTCGCTCGGTCTTTGTTGGCCGATTCAAGTCCCAGCGCTTCCATTCGCAGCTGCAGATCCGAAAACTTCCGGCGGAACAACTCCGCCTCGGCATTCGATTCTGCCAAACTGGTGGTTAGCGTGCGGACCGACTCCTGCGCGATGGACAGCTCACGACGTAATTCGTCGTCCTGCGCCAGCAACGCCGCGTCAGTCACGCCTCGTTCGGCATCTTCAACTCTGGATTCTGACAAAGAACTATCTCCCTGCGCCGCCAGCCTTCCGGCTGAACAGACGCTCCCTACCAACACGATCAGCGACCCGCGACTAACGACTGCTTTCAACAATCGCAAACCGAAGATCGAAGATCGAAAATTCACATCACTTGGTCACCTTCGCCGTATGCGAACCGTGTTTCTTGAACACGCGCGTAGGCGAAAACTCGCCGAGTTTATGCCCGACCATGTTTTCGGTGATAAACACGGAACTAAAGGTCTTTCCGTTGTGAATCAGAAAAGTGTGGCCGACAAAATCCGGCGTGACCATCGAACGCCGCGACCAGGTTTTGATCGGTTTTTTCGCGTTCGAGCTATTCATCTTGTCGATCTTCTCCAGAAGATGCGATTCGACGAAGGGTCCTTTCTTTAATGATCTCGCCATAATTGTCAAATTTGTTGTAGCCGCCCCGCTCTGTCGGGGCGCAGACACGGCGACAAAGCGCCGCGGCTACAGTTACGATTTCTTCTTCGACCGTCTCCTTTCCAAAATGAAACGGTCGCTCGGCTTATGTTTGGCCCGAGTCTTAAAGCCTTTGGCCAGCTGGCCCCACGGACTAACCGGGTGATGACGTCCACCGCCACCTTTGGATTTCCCCTGGCCGCCACCCATCGGGTGATCGATCGGGTTCATGACCATGCCTCGAACGTGTGGCCGACGTCCCTGCCACCGCGTCCGACCCGCCTTGCCACTGGAAACGTTCATGTGATCCACGTTGCCGACCTGGCCAATCGTCGCGTAGGCGTCTTGATGGATCCGACGAATCTCGCCGGAGGGCATCTTCACCAGCGCGTAACCGCCTTCCAGGTTGTTCAGGATGGCCTGCTGCCCGGCGCTGCGGGCAATCTGACCACCGCGTCCCGGCATAATCTCAATATTGTGAATGTTCGTGCCTAACGGAATTGACCGGAGAGGCAATGCGTTACCCAAATCGGGCGCGGCATCATCACCTGCCATCACCCGGGCNCCAACGGCCAGGCCGCTCGGCGCCAGGATGTAGTTGAGCTCTCCATCGGCGTACTTAATAAGAGCAATGCGCGCCGAACGATTCGGATCGTATTCGATTCCGAGAACTTCGGCCGCTACTCCCCGCTTCTTCCGTTTGAAATCAACCTTGCGGTATTTTTGCTTATGCCCGCCGCCGATGTGACGCGAGGTCAGCCGCCCATGAGCATTGCGGCCGCCGCTCCTTTTCTTCGGTTCCACCAAACGCTTCTCCGGAGTCCACTTGGTGACCTCATCGAAGGAAGGCAGCGATTTGAATCGCAGCGCAGGAGTAAGAGGGCGAAAACTTTTTAAGGCCATAACTACACCAGCTCAATCTTGTCGCCCTCTTTCAGGGTAACGATTGCCTTTTTCCAATGCGCGGTGCGTCCATAGTTCTGGGTCCGCTCCCGCTTCTTTTTCCCGCCGTAATTCGCGGTGTTCACACCGATAACCTTCTTCTGAAAAAGCTGTTCGACGGCGCGCTTGATCTGAATCTTGTTCGCGCGACGGCTGACCCGAAAGATGTACTTGTTATGCTTCTCGCCTAACAGCGTCGCCTTTTCGGTCAGAGAAGCTCTCTGGATGATGTCATGCGGTTCGTTCATGGCTTGATCCTCGCCGCTAACTGCTCCAGGCCTTTCTTGGTCACGACAATCTTTTCAAAAGCGAGCAACTGCTCGGCGTTAACCTCGGACGCCGTGACCAGTTTCACCGGCTTCACGTTCCGCCCGGAGATGGCCGTCTTCTCGTCGAACGAATCGCTGATCAGCAGAACCTTTATGGCGTCGGTCTGTTTCCGGACCAGATCGACAAAGCTTTTGGTCTTGATTTCGGATACCGCAAAGCTGTCGACAGTCAGAACGTCACCGTCCTTGATCCGCTCGCTCAATGCCTTCTGGAACGCCAGACGACGCAGCGATTTGGACGTGCGCTTCGAGTAATCCCGGGGTTTTGGCCCGAACACCACACCGCCGCCACGCCAGATCGGCGAAGACTTGTAACCGGCGCGGGCGCGGCCAGTTCCCTTTTGCCGCCACGGCTTGGCGCCCGATAAATCAACTTCGGCCTTCGTCTTGGTATTCGCGGAGCCGGAACGACGGGCCGCGCGCATCGCGACCACCACCTCGTGGAGAGCTTGCGTTCCGCGACCATCTTCGATCAGCTCGATGTTCGCTTCTTTAGCGGCAGCCGCACTGAGAACTTTGGCAGCCATTACTTCTCTCCAGTCTGGCCAGAGGCCGGTTTCTTGATTGCCGGTCTAACGACAACATAGCTGCCATTCGATCCAGGGACTGCGCCGCTGATCAAAATCAACTTTTCGGATTCGCGCACCTGCATCACTTGAAGATTCTGAACCGTCACCCGCTCATCGCCCATGTGGCCGGGCATACCCATGTTCTTCCAAATCCGACCCGGCGTGGAACGATTGCCAATGGCGCCGTTGCGCCGGTGAGTCTTTGATCCGTGGGCGGCGCCTTGTCCGGCGAAGTTGTGCTTCTTCATCACGCCTTGAAAACCTTTGCCCTTGGAGCGACCGATCACGTCCACGAAGTCTCCGGGCTGGAACTGGGTCACATTCAGATTCAGATCGCCCTCGGGCGCGTCTGCAGGCAGTCGGAATTCCCTAACGAACTTCTTCGGTTCGACGCCACCCTTTTTGAACTCGCCGATCATGGCTTTGCTCAACCGCGACTCCTTTTGAGTGCCGAATCCGACCTTCACTGCGGAGTAGCCGTCATTATCCGCCGTCACCCGGCGCATGAGAACGTTATCGCCGGCGGCAATGACGGTTACGGGACGCAAGCGACCGCTGGCGTCGTAAACGCTGGTCATGCCGATTTTCTGTCCAAGTAACCCGATGCTCATGTTGGCTGTGTCGCAAGTTGCTCAAGCTAAATCTTGATCGTGATATCAACGCCCGCGGGCAAGTTCAGCTTCTTTAATTCATCCACCGTCTTGGCGGTTGGCTCGATGATGTCGAGCAGCCGCTTGTGGGTGCGAATTTCAAATTGATCCATCGATTTTTTGTCGACGTGAGGAGAACGATTGATCGTGAATTTCTCGATCAAAGTCGGCAGCGGAATCGGACCGGCGACTCGAGCGCCGGTGCGTTTTGCCGTCTCCACGATTTCGACCGCGGATTGATCGAGCATCCGGTGATCGAAGGCTTTCAGACGAATTCTAATACGTTGGCCGTCTGCCATAACTATTTCGTCTCCTTCTGATCAAGAATTGCTGGCACCAGGTTTGCCGGTACCGGTTCAAAGTGCGAGGGCTCCATCGAATAGCTCGAGCGGCCTTTCGACAAGGACCGAATCGCGGTGGCGTATCCGAACAACTCCGCCAGCGGCACTTCGGCGTGGATGATCGTAAGATTACCGCGCGTTTCGATGCTGCCGATGCTGCCGCGGCGACGACTCAGGTCACCGCAAATGTCACCCTGGTATTCTTCGGGCACGGTATTTTCGACCTTCATGATCGGCTCGAGCAGAATCGGTTTGCCCTGCTTGAACCCGTCTTTCATTGCGAAAATCGCTGCCAGCTTGAACGCCAGCTCATTGGAATCAACTTCGTGGAACGAACCGAAAACGATATCGACTTCGACGTCGACCACCGGATAACCGCCGAGAACGCCATTCAGCACCGCTTCATCGATGCCCTTTTTGACCGCGGGGATGTATTCCCGCGGAATGATTCCACCGACGATTTTGTTCTCAACGACCAGACCGGTGCTTCGCGCACCGGGACGAACGTCCACTTCGACGTGGCCATACTGACCACGGCCACCTGACTGCTTGATTAATTTGCCGACGCCGTGAGCGCCGGCCGTAATTGTCTCGCGATACGCAATCTGCGGTTTGCCGGCATTCGCATCGACCTTGAACTCGCGGAACATTCGATCGCGAATGATTTCCAAGTGCAGTTCACCCATTCCGGCGATGATCGTCTGGCCGGTGTCTTCGTGCGTAAAAACGCGGAAAGTTGGATCTTCTTCGGCCAATCGCTGTAACGCGACCGCCATTTTTTCCTGATCGACTTTGGTCTTTGGCTCGATTGCCATCGAAATAACCGGGTCGGGGAACGTAGGCGGCTCGAGTAGGATCGGATGATCCTCATCACAAAGCGTATCGCCCGTGGTGATATTCTTAATACCGACAATCGCGGCGATGTCGCCCGAGTAACAGGTCTCGATATCCTCGCGCTTATCAGCCTGGATCTGGATCAATCGCGAAATACGCTCGCGCTTGTTCGTGCGCGGATTGTAGACCGTGTCGCCTTTGCTCAACGTGCCGGAATAAACCCGGAAGAAAACGAGCTTGCCGACGAACGGATCGCTCCAAAGTTTAAACGCGAGCGAGCAGAAGTTGCCACTATCATCCGTCGGCGCCTCCATCGGCTCGTGCGTGTCCGGCTCCATTCCCTTGGCGGGCGGAATGTCCAGCGGGCTCGGGAGGTAATCGACCACTGCGTCGACCAGATATTGCACACCCTTGTTCTTGAATGCTGAGCCGCCGATTACCGGCACAAATTTGTTTGCGATCGTCTGGCGGCGAATGCCCGCTTTCAGGATCTCCGGCGTGACCGGCTTCTCTTCGAGCACCACATGGGCGACCTCGTCGTCGAGATTGGAAATTTGTTCGACTAAGTCCGCGTACGCCTTTTCAACGACATCGACGTATTCCGCCGGCACATCCGCGAGCTCATAAGTCGAGCCCATCTGATCGTTGTCGGAATAAATGACAGCCTTCTTATTAACGACGTCGAGTTGACCCTTCAGTTGGTCTTCTTTGCCGAGCGGAATCAAAACCGGCCACGCATTCGCGCCTAACTTTTGACGCATGCTGTCGATCGACATCTTAAAGTCAGCGCCGACACGGTCCATTTTGTTAATGAAAGCGAGTCGCGGGACATTGTATTTGGTCGCCTGACGCCAAACTGTTTCGGATTGCGGCTGCACTCCGGCAACGGCATCAAATACGGCAACAGCGCCGTCCAGAACGCGAAGCGAACGCTCGACCTCCGCCGTGAAATCCACGTGGCCGGGAGTGTCGATGATGTTCACGCGCTGCTTAATGCCTTCGAAAATCTTGTAAACGCCCGCCTCTTTTCGCTGCGTCCACGAGCAGGTGGTGGCAGCCGAGGTAATCGTGATACCGCGTTCGCGTTCCTGTTCCATCCAGTCGGTGACCGTGGTGCCTTCGTGCACCTCACCGATTTTGTGGATCATGCCGGTATAAAACAGGATGCGTTCGGTCAGCGTGGTTTTGCCGGCATCGATGTGCGCAGCAATGCCGATGTTACGCGTCCGCTCGAGCGGAAACTTGCGGTCGGGCGAATTTGGATTCTTCGCTCCTGCTGGAGATTGTTTTTCGGCGGTCGCGGTGGCCATAATCTTACCAGCGGAAATGAGCAAAGGCGCGGTTTGCCTGCGCCATCTTGTGCGTATCCTCGCGCTTCTTGATCGCGTTACCCTGACCATTGGCGGCGTCGCGAATTTCATGAGCGAGCGCATCCGCCATCGTCATACCGCGTCGGTTGTCGGCGTATTGCACGATCCAACGCATGGCCAGCGATAGTTGGCGGCCGGGCGGCACTTCCATTGGCACCTGATAAGTGGCGCCACCGACCCGGCGTGACTTTACTTCGAGACGCGGACGGACGTTCTCCAGCGCCTTGTTTAAAACTTCCAGCGGATCGACTGCGTCCGAGCCTTCGCGCGATTTATCAATCGCGGTGTAAACAATCCGCTCTGCCAGAGATTTCTTGCCGCGCTTCATGACCGTCGAAATCAAACGATGAACGGCCGGGCTCCCATACCGGGAATCGGTGCGCTCCTCTTTTCTGTAAACTTTCCGCCGTCGCGACATTTTCGATCTTTCGAATCAACAAATTACTTTTTCTTTGCCTCGGCCGCTCCAGCAGCTGCGCCGGCCTTAGGCCGTTTCGCTCCGTACTTGGAGCGACTGCGGCGCCGTCCATCAACGCCGAGGCTGTCCAACGTGCCGCGCACAATGTGATAGCGCACGCCTGGCAAATCTTTCACCCTTCCCCCGCGAACCAGCACGATCGAGTGCTCCTGCAGGTTGTGCCCTTCGCCCGGGATGTAGGCAATCACTTCCTGGCCATTCGTCAACCGCACTTTGGCGACTTTTCGCAGGGCAGAGTTCGGCTTTTTCGGGGTGCGCGTCATCACCTGCACGCACACACCGCGACGCTGCGGACAATCCGTCAACGCCGGTGACTTTGATTTCACCGAAACCTTGCGGCGTCCCTTGCGAATAAGCTGATTAATCGTTGGCATTTGAGGCAAAGCGCCGCCCGCAAACAGTCAGAATCCGGGCGACAAAAAAATCCGCTCAAGCCGCGCAAAACTCCTCACGCGCCTGAAGCGGGGAGCGGCACTATAGAGGGGGAAATAAGGGGGTGCAAAGAGTTTTTTGCGCGCAAAACCCCTGAGCAATTCGATTTCGGCGACACTGCTAAAAAAGGGCGTTTCAGACAGGTTTTTTTGCAGCGACACTGAATCTGGCGGAGCAACAAACCAGAGCAAGCGACGAGCGCGCGAGTCCGTCAGCTTACCTCAGGCGGAATCTGTTGGCGTCGCCGGAACAGAACCGCCGCCGTG
>C688J18823_10001228_pt1 | contig 15774 bp, 10 predicted proteins | sample HopSoiMetagenom1_FD_18823 | JGI IMG/M metagenome (IMG submission 18823) | reverse complement strand
CCTGGCTCCGCTCGCTCGGATGCTGGCTCGCGATCATTCTGTTTCTGAGCACTGCCTCCCCCGCCTCTTCCCCGTCCAATGACAAGTCCGACGTACTGCTCTCCACCATGCAGGACGAAATGCAGCGCGCGCAGACGAACCTGGGCGAACTCGATCCCGCACCGTACTTCATGAGCTACTCCGTGTACGACAACCGTATGGCTATGGTCGTCGGCAGCGAAGGAACGCTCGTCAGTTCGATCCAGTCGCGCCGCCGCGCCGCCGACGTCACCATGCGCATCGGGTCGGCCGCGCTCGACAATTCGCACGCGCAGAATCGCCAATCGGCGCGCGCCTCCGGCACGCTCCCGCTCGCGGATGATCGCAACGCCATTGCCCGCGAACTCTGGCGCCTCACCTACGAGGAATACCGCAAGGCCTCTAAAACCTACGCGAACGTCAAGACCGACACGCAGGTCCACGCGCAGGAAGAAGACACCTCGCACGATTTTTCCGACGAAAAGCCCTCGAGCCGCGTCGATTACAAAGATGTTGCCACCACTCCCGACCAGCGGCAGCTCGAGAAACTTGCGCGCGAATACTCCGCGCATTTCCGCAAGTACCCCTACATCTACTCCTCGATGGTGGTGATCAACGCGCAGAACTCGCGCCTTCACTTTCTGTCGACCGAGGGCACACGCGTAGTGACTCCGAACGCCTATATACGCGTGGCGGTTGAGGCCGAAACGCGCGCCACCGACGGCATGGAACTCATGCGGGTCGAGACATTCCAGGCGGAAAGCATCGAACATCTTCCGTCCTCTGCCGAGGTCGGCGCACGGCTTGAAAAGATGGCGACGGACCTGAAAGCGCTCCGGGACGCACCGGTCGCCGAGCCCTTTGATGGACCCGCTCTGCTCTCCGGTCGCGCTTCAGCCGTCTTCTTCCACGAGGTCCTCGGACATCGTCTCGAAGGCCACCGCCAGCGCGGCGAGCAGGAAGGCCAGACCTTCACGAAGAAAGTCGGACAGTCCGTGCTCCCCGAGTTCCTCAGCGTGGTGGACGATCCCACCCTCCGCAAACTCAACGGACTCGACCTTGGCGGATGGTACGAGTACGACGACGAAGGCGTACCCGCCAGCAAGGTGAACGTGATTGACAATGGCATCCTGAAAAGCTTTCTGATGTCGCGCATGCCGATCAAGAATTTCTCAAATTCAAATGGGCATGGGCGCTCGCAGGCCGGATTCATGCCTACCGGACGCCAGGGAAACCTGATCATCTCCTCAACCCGCAAGGTGAAAGATTCGGAGCTTCGCCAAAAGCTGATCGATGAAGTGAAGAAGCAGGGCAAGCCCTACGGCCTGTACTTCGAAGACATCCAGGGCGGATTTACTCTGACGCTCCGCACCATGCCGCAAGCATTTCAGGTGCTGCCGGTGCTGGTCTGGCGCATATATCCCGACGGACGCCCCGACGAACTGGTGCGCGGCATCGACATCGTCGGCACTCCGCTCGCCGCTATGAACCGCATCCTGCTCACAGGCGACAAGACGGACATCTTCAACGGCATCTGCGGCGCAGAATCGGGGCAAGTTCCTGTCTCCGCAGCCGCACCCGCCATGCTCTTCTCCGAGATCGAGGTGCAAAAGCGTGCGCACTCGCTGAACCGTCCGCCGATCTTGCCTGCTCCCACTGACGACACGAAAGCAGGTGCAAAGCAATGAACCGCCTCCGACGATGCGCAACTCACTCGCTGCGGTCACTGCTGATCGCGGCTCTCTTCGTCCCCGGCTTGTTGGCGCAGCAGAAAAATTCCGGCGCTAAAGAAGACATGGTTCTCAATGCCATGCGCGCCGAACTCGATCGCTCTAAATCGCAGTTGAAAATGGATCAGGTCGCCGCGCCCTACTACATCGAATACCGTCTCTTTGATATGGACAGCTACGCCGCCGAGGCCGGATTCGGAGCCATGCGCGCCGACATCCGCACCCGCTTCCGTTTTCTGCGCGTGGTCGTTCGCGTCGGCGACTACAAGCAGGACAGCTACTTCGGCCAGGGCGAAGGCGCTATGGATTTCCTTCCGGTCGACGATGACATGCTCGCGTTGCGCCATCAGCTATGGCTCGCCACCGATCGGGCGTACAAGTCCGCCGCTGAAGCGCTCACCGCCAAGCAGTCGCAGCTGAAACAACTGACTGTCGATCAGCCCGTCGATGATTTCGCGCGTGCTACTCCGGTTCAATCCATTGGGCCGATGGTCACTCTCGACATTGATCCTGAGCCGTGGAAGAAAGTTCTGCAGGATGCGTCGGCGCTCTACAAAGATGATCCGCTGCTTCAATCCTTCGATTCGCGGCTGAGCTTCGCGGCCGTGAATCGCTACCTGGTGAATTCCGAAGGCACCGTCGTTCGCAGTGGGCAGAACCTTTACGAACTGATGATCAGCTGCCGCACGCAAGCACCGGACGGGATGAGCCTTGCTCGTGACAATGATTTCAACGCTACGAGCGTCAAGGAACTTCCGACCGCAGCCGAATTCGTCGCCCGCGCTGCCAAGCTCGCCGCGTCGCTGAAAGAGCTGCGCGAGGCTCCCATGGTTGAAGAAGAATACCGGGGCCCTGTGCTGTTCTCGGGCGATGCCTCCGCCGGCATCTTCGCGGATCTCATCGGCGAAAACGTCCTCGGACGCAAGCCCGAGCTCGGCAAGAACGCGCGCACAACGGGCGCTTTCGCCTCAAGCTATAAAACCCGCGTGCTGCCTGAGTTTTTCTCCGTCGTCGACGATCCGACGATTTCCACGTATCACGGTCACACGCTGCTGGGCCGTTACGAGATTGATGACGAAGGTGTCCCGGCGCAGCGCGTCTCGCTGGTCGAAAAAGGAAATCTGGTGAGCTACGTAATCGGACGCCAGCCTATCCGCGATTTCCCGGCGTCCAACGGACACGGTCGCGCGCGCATTCCCAACAACCCGGCCGGTCCGAGCCTGGGGAACCTGATCATTGCCGCCGACCAGCCACTCACGGCAGAGGCGCTGAAAGTCAAATTCATCGACATGTGCAAGCAGCGCGATCTGCCCTACTGCTATTACGTCGAGACGTTCGGCGGACGAATGACACCGCGCTTGCTCTACCGCATCTACACCAAAGATGGCCACCAGGAACTCGTTCGGGGCTCGGTACTGGGCGACCTCGACATTCGCGCGTTGCGCAGCGGCCTGGTTGCTGCCGGAGATGACGCATACGTTGAAAGCCGGATGCAGGCCATTCCGCACAGCATCGTTGCTCCATCGATCCTGTTCGACGAACTCGAAGTAAAGCGCGCGAACCAGAACAAAGAAAAGCTGCCGGAGTATCCGGCGCCAGCGATCGTGAAATAGTCAGTGCCCTCAGTTGCGCCGTGTTTGGCGAAACAACCGCCATTGCACTCAGAAGCCCCTGGGTGCCGCAACCTCGGCTTCAAATCACTACGCGAATCTCTCTCCTGAACTCCGCAAATCCTCCAGATGCTTGTTGCGATCAGGCTGCCGGAACCGCTCTCCTTGCGGAGGCCTTCCATCCGGCTCGCGGCGGTCGGGCGGACGATCATTGGGAGCGTTCTGCTGGCGCGGTGCGGGTTGATTGCGAGGCGGCTCTGCCTGCCGGCCTGGCTCAGGACGACTCGGCGCAGCCTGCGGCTCGGGGCGATTCTGCGGACGATCGGGACGACCCGCCGGAGGTTCCTGCTGTTCCGGACGACTTACCTCCGGCCGCGTTCCCGGAGCAGGCTGCCCGGGCTGCGGACGGGGGCTCGGCTGCGCGGAAGGAAATCGATCATTCCCGGGAGGTGTCTGTGGCGGGCGGTTCGGCTCCATCCGGTTCGGCTGATTCTCCGGCCGCTCGTTTGCGGGAGGCGGCGAAGGCTCGCGCCGGCTCATGTCCGGACGATTGTCGGGACGATTGTTCTGGGGAGGCGACGCCTGCTGCGGCCGATTTGGTTCCGCCGCTGGAGCACGGTCATTTCGCGCAGGTGGCTCCAACGGGCGATTCTGCTGCGGCCGATTCGTGTCCGGCGTACTTGGCGCAGGCTGCGGGCGGTTCGGTGGATTCATCTCCGGCCGACTGTTCGGGGACTGTCCGGGCGCAGGCCGATTCGGCTGTGCGGATGGCGGACGATCATTCCGCGCCGGCGGCTCAGACGGCCTATTCGGCTGATTCATGTCTGGGCGATTGTTCGGAGCAGCCTGTCCCGGCGCAGGCCGGTTCGGCTGGTTCATGTCCGGCCGATTGTTCGGAGTCGGCTGTCCCGGCTGCGGTCGACTATTCGGCGCAGGTTGATTATTCGGCGCAGGCTGACCCGGCCGCGGTTGCGCCGCTGGTGTCGCACCCGGCCTCTCGTTTGCCGCAGGAGCGCCAGGGCGATTTCCTGGCTGCGGGATGCCCCGATTCACTGCGGGAGTCGGAGTCGCCGGCTTCGCGGGCGGCGCTACTCTCACATTTCTCTGCGACTCCGGACGCGCCGGAGCCATTCGCTGCAACTCCTTCCGTGGAATCGGTACTCCAGGTTGTCGCGCCAGCACCTGCTGCCTTGCGGAGAATGCGGGAGCAAGCGGAGGAGGCGCATTCCTGGCAACGACTGGACGCTGCGCGACGGCGCGCGGCGGCGCGGCAACGCGACCCGCTGTATTCGCATGCACTCCCAACACCGCCTGCCGCTCGGGCTGCACCGCCGCACGCATGCTGACCGGAGTCCGTGCAAACTCATTCGGATTTACGCGAACCGCAGTTCTCGCGACGGGCTGCGCGCTGGCAAACGCCTGCCGCGGCACCGCGGTCACAGCTCCCTGAACGTTGCGATTTACATAATTCACATTGTTGATCGTCGTGTTTTTATTCACGATCGTCGTGTTGTACACGTTCGTGATCGTCGTCTGATTGACGGTGGTGTTCGTGACGTTCACGCGATTTACATAGGTCGGGCTCACGCGGTACGAAGGCACATAGACTTCGCGCGGTCCGAGCGGAAACCAGCCGACATTGCTCCCGACCGCCAAGCCACCTCCAAGAAAAACCACCAGCGCCGGCGCATACACCGGATACACTTCCCGCGGTCCCGGCACCCATCCCCATCTGCCGCCGAAGGACGCCCAGCGTCCGTAATGGAATGGGGCGTATCCCCAGTTCTCGTCATCGACCCATGTCCATCCCCACGGATCGATCCACGCCCAATGTCCAGAATGATATGGCGCCCATCCCGGCCCCACTCGCGGGTACCAGACCGTGCCGTACTCCGGCGATGGCCTCCAGTCGCCGTAGTCATCAAGATCTTCAAAGCCGACCACGTCCCGCGAGCAATATCTGGCGGAAGCCGAGTTGTCATAGCGGTGCCATCGCGATTCACTCCAGCGGTCAAAATCGTCAGGAGAGGCAATCTGCTCCACCTCGGCATTCAGCGATGTCGTTCCGCTGAATCGCACGCGTTGTCCTGCACGCAATGTGTAACTCTGCCCATTGCCGGTGGATTCCCCGGCTCCTTCCCAGATGGTGACGGCCGTATAGTCGCCATTCTCCCCTGTCTCTATGCGATACCGCCCCGGCTCGCTGATAGTGAAGGCCTGGTTCGGAGTGTCAATCTCATACACGTTGTCGCGATTCAGCGACCACACGCGGAGGTTGATCGCGCCCGCGGTGATCTCCGCCTGCACGGTGCGGTCGTCGAGGTTCAGAAAAGAAAACCCGGTATTCGGTGCGAGATTGATCATGGACGATCCAAGCTGCACCTCCGCGCGCGCATCGCGGTCCGCCCACAATTTATCGCCCGTGGTCATGGGCCGGTTGGAACCAGCCTGCACCCACTCGTCTTCGCCCGCTGGCTGGAACGACACTGAGCCCTGCATGTATCCAAGCCGGGCCACCCGCGCCGGCGGATCGTCATAATCCTGCGCGTTGGCCAACGGGGCCACGGAGGCGCTTAGCCACAGAACGAGCATCACGGATGTTCCCAAACGAATCGCGCTCAATACATTCTTGTTCATGAACCGATCGCTCCAATCTTGATTTGAAGGCTCGTGCCGGTGCCGGCGCTTTTTGTGCCGGAAACCCATCACGCGCTCTCGCGACGTGGCCGCGCGGGATACTTCCTAGTAATTCTTGGATGCGTTCCGAAACCGATCTCCGCATACGGTGATTTGCGTAGAGTCGCTGCGTGACCATAGTAAGTCGCTGCTACAATGCCGTGTTCCGGACAGCTTGCATAAAGGGAAACTTCAAGCGCCACACTGACGTACTGTCCGGTAGGCGTTGCCTGGAGTAGTCTCCCGCTGTCCTGGTCCAGGCGAAGCCCTGTCTCAGTACCACAGTGATTTCCGGGGAGTAGCAAGTGGAAGACGTCCAGGTCGTTGCGATGCTGGTCCGGCGATGTATCGCCGGAGACGCGGCTGCCTGGGAGGAAATCGTGCAAACCTACAACCGGCGTATCTACAACATCTGCTACCGCTTCGCCGGCTCCGCCGACGACGCCCAGGACCTTACGCAAGACGTCTTCATCAAGATGTACCGCACGCTTTCCAGCTATGACTCATCCAAGGGCGCGTTCGTCACCTGGGTCACGACCATCACCCGCAACCTGCTGGTGGACCATTTCCGCAAGACCAAGCAGGACCGCATGACTGACTCCATGGACTCAAACGCATCGGACCATGAGGACGTCCAGCCGCTCAGCGAGCAGATCCCGGACCAGAAGCCTACCCCAGACGCCCACGTGCGCAGCCGGGAGGTCTCTGAGACCGTGCACCAGGCCTTGGGCAAATTGTCGCCAGAGCTTCGGGAAGCCGTGATTCTAAGGGACTTACAAGATATGGATTACCGCGAAATTGCCACCGTTTTGAGGGTTCCGGAGGGCACCGTGAAATCGAGAATAAATAGGGGTCGCGCGGAACTTGCCAGGCTCCTGCAACGTACCTATAGGCAGGTGATGTGATGCCAGATCACACCAGTAACGGAATGCAGTGTAACGAGTTCGATCTCGTGCTCTCGGATGCCCTCGACGGCATCCTGACCGGGACCGCGCTCGACCGCTTCCAGGCCCACGCCCGGTCTTGCAAGGCGTGCGGCCCGCTGCTCGCTGAAGCTGAGGCGGGCCGCAACTGGCTGAAGGATCTCACGGAGGTGGAGCCTCCAGCCAGCCTGGTCAACAACATCCTGGCATCCACAACGGGCGTTGACACCCAACGCCTGAGAGTGACCGCGCCCGTTCGCCAGCCGAAAGTCTCATGGCTGGAGTACGTGCAGGCCTTGTTCCTGGAGCCACTCTGGGCCACGGTCCGCCAGCCGCGCTTCGCCATGTCATTCGGCATGGCATTTTTCGCGCTGTCGGTGGGCCTGACGGTTGCCGGCGTGAAGCCGGCTGATCTGAAAGAGATCAGCCTCCGCCCCACTGCGATCCGCCACACGTACTTCGCCACCCAGGCCCGGGTGATCCGCTACGTTGACAACGTCCGCGCCGTGTACGAAGTTCAGGCTGCCATTCGTGGTGTGAAGCGCAACCTGACTCCCGCTGAGCCCGGACAGAAACAGAAGAATCGTAAGAACGACACATCACAGCAGCCCGAGCAGAAGCAGGAGCGCAATTACAGCCAATCAGGGGAGCAGTTAATACTGGCAAGCACTCCGCTGGGTCCATCTCTTCGCGATCTGCCTGTAGTGACGGTGACCACGTACAGGAGGTTCGTATGAACTGCGCCACGCACAATGATCTTGCTGCGGTGGCCTTCTGCCGCACGTGCGGCAAGCCACTGTGTAACCAGTGCACCCGCGACGTCCGCGGAGTGATCTACTGCGAGTCTTGCCTCGCCGCGCGCATGGAAGGCGCGGCCTCGGCCCCGGGCTACACACCTGCTCCGGGATACGTTCCGCCCGGTCAGAGCGTGTATCCACCCATTGGTGGCGCGACGCCTCTGGGCACGGCCCCATTTCAGCCGCCGCTGCGACCCGTTGGCTCGTCGGGCCCGAATCCTGCGGTCGCCGGAATCCTTGCCGGATTCTTTCCCATTGGCGTGGGTTCGGTCTATGCCGGCCAATACGCCAAGGGCCTCGCGCATCTCGTGATCATGGTGCTGTTGATCCTCGGCCTCGCCTCCGACTTGCCGTGGTACGTGATCACCATGCTGGCGATCGCGACCGGATTCTTTTACGTCTACCAGATCATTGACGCCGCTCGCACCGCGAAAGCCGTTTCTGAAGGACAGCCTGCGCCCGATCCATTCGGCCTCGCTGCTACATTCGGCGCGGGCGAAAAACTGGAAGGCACAAAGGTCCCCGCGGGAGCTGCCGTTCTTATCGGCCTCGGCGTTTTGTTCCTGCTGCATACCGCCGGATTGTTCGAATTCGGCATCGATCGGTTCTGGCCGCTGATCCTGATCTTCCTCGGCGTGTGGCTCTTCGCCAAGCAATGGGGCCTGATCAGTTCGAACCGGGTTTTTTGCCAGTGCCAAGCGTGCCGTACGCGCAGGTTAATGGGCCCCGCCATACTGGTGACCCTAGGCGTGCTCTTCCTGCTGAATAACATCACTCCGGTCGGATTCGGAAGAACCTGGCCCGCGATCCTGCTCGTCATTGGCGTGGTGAAGTTGATGCAGAGCAATGCTTCTACCGCCGGGCACGTAGGCCCGCTGCCTCCGGGAGCCCCGGGCTATGAGCAAGCATCTCCGCCTCTCACTCCAGCAGAAGCATCTGGCCCGATTCCCGGGTCAGAATCCGCTCCGTCTTCCGGCGAGGTGAAAAATGTCTAGTCCAGTGATGACACCTCCTCCCATTGCTCCACTGCCGCCGCGCCGTCACCGCTCGTTTGCGGGACCATTCGTGCTCATCGTCGTCGGCACAATTTTCCTGCTCGGGACGATGCGCATCCTATCCGTAGCCAAACTGGCGCACTTGTTCGCGAACTACTGGCCAGTGCTGCTGATCATCTGGGGCGTGATCAAGCTTCTCGAGCACATGCAGGCGCAACGCGAGGGCACACGCGCATCCGGCATCGGCGCCGGAGGTGTCATCTTGGTCGTTCTGATCGTGGTGATGGGTCTGACCGCGACGCAACTCGAACGCGTCGACTGGTCCGGCCTGCGCGAGAACTTCAACTTCGATAATGGGGACTTCCCCATCTTCGGGGGACAGAAATACCATTTCAACGACCATCTCGAGCAGGACTTCCCCGCCGGGGCAGCCCTGAAAGTGCTCGATAACCGCGGCGCCATCAGCATTCACGCGTCCGACGGCAACAAGATCACGGTCGCCGTCCGCAAGCGCGTGGGCGCCGAGAATCAAAACGACGCCGACAAATACAACACCGAAACTCGGCCCACGATCACCAGCACCGGTGGCCTGGTCACGATTGATGCCAAGACGGATGCGGCAGGCGATCACCCTATCGAAACCGATCTCGACATCTCACTACCGCGCAAAGCTGCGGTCTCGATCGTCGCTCGCCGCGGCGACGTAAATGTCAGCGGCCGCGACGGAAACATTGATCTTGCCGCACAGCACTCCGACACCACCGTGGACGACATCAACGGCAGCGTGAAGATCAATCAGGACAAGGGGTCTGCCAAAGTCGAGCAGATCAATGGCGACGTCCGCGTGGAAGGACATCTCAACGAAGTCTCTATCTCTGATGTCAAGGGCTCTCTGCAACTCGAAGGCGAATTCCAGGAAAGCATCAAGCTCGAGCGCATCGCGAAGACAGTCACCTTCAAGTCCTCGCGCACCGACATGGAGTTCTCCCGGATAGACGGATCGCTCGACCTCGATTCCGACGAACTGCGCGCCGATCAACTCACGGGTCCGCTGCGCCTCACCACTCGCTCCAAGAACATCCGACTCGACGGCGTCAACGGTGACGTCCGCATGCAGGATGACAATGGCGCGATCGAGCTGGGCATGAGCAAACTCGGAAACATCCAGATCGACAACCGCAACGGAGGTGTGCAGGTGAGCCTGCCCGATCGTGCCGGATTCCGCGTCGATGCCCGCACCCGCGACGGCGAAATCCAGTCGGACTTTCCGGAGTTGAAGGTAAACAACGACGAGCACGAATCCAAGGCCAACGGCAGCGTAGGCAACGGCGGCGCTCACATCGTGGTCAACAACGAGCACGACAACATCGAGATCCGGAAGGCATCGGCAACGGCACCCCCGGTTCCACCGCCACCGGCAACCCCGGGCAAACTTGGCAAGTCATTGCCAGCGCCGAAGAGCGACGTGCAGACGACAGAGCACTAGAGCTGAAGCAGGTTTCAAGGTTTCAAGGTTGAAAAATTACAAAGTTGTTCGTGGAGTCGCGTTCTCCGCGAAAGCTCTGCGGTCCCTGCGGTGAATTAGTCGCTTCTGCGGTAAGCTCTTGTGGGTGCTCTCCGGTAGGGGTCAACTGCGAGCGGCCCTGTGGGCCACCAAACTCTCAACCCGGGCCAGTACCTCGTCCTCGCTCATCGCGGTCGAATCGATGACAACCGCATCCTCCGCGGCCACCAGTGGAGAAGCCGCTCGCGTCCGATCCCGGTGATCGCGCTCGCGAATCTCTGCTGCCAGGCTCGACGTCATCGTCCCGGCATTCTTATTCTGCGCGAGCCGCCGTTGCTCCCGCGCCACCGGATCGGCATCGAGAAATATCTTTAAATCGGCGTCCGGAAACACTTTCGTGCCGATATCCCGCCCTTCCATGACCACGCCGCCGCCGATGCCCATTTCGCGCTGATGCGCGACCATCCACTCCCGCACCTTCGGATGCACGGACACTTTCGAGGCGCCTTCGGTCACGTCGCGCTCGCGAATGCGCGATGAAACATCTCTGCCGTCAAGCAGTGTTCGGTTTCCGCCCAGAGTAGGTTCCAGCCGGATCTTCGAATCATCGGCAAGTTTGACGAGTGCCGCCTCGTCCTCAAACGAAGCATCGTTGTCGATCGCCTTCAGGGCGAGCGCCCGGTACATGGCGCCGCTCTCGAGATTCACATAGCCGAGCTTGCGCGCGAGCCGCGAAGCAATGGTGCTCTTCCCCGCCCCGGCAGGGCCGTCGATCGCAATGATCAGCTTGCGCGGACTCTTCAGTGCTCCCGATGCATCGTTCATTGTGGCAGCAAAATTGTACACGCTGCCTAAAACCGAAGGTCCCAGCTTGTGTAGCGGCGGACCCTTCGTCCGCCCCGCGAAGCCGCGGTGTGCGGCTTCCTGCAATGATGCGGCGGGCAACCTTCGTGATGCTTACTACCCTGGGGGGCTTACGATTTTGACTTCCGCGGACAAGCTCCGCACCTGCTCCGCACTACACCCCATCTCGCACAATTTTCGGATGCTCAACGAATCATGCCGCTTCGCCAACCGGACTCCAGCGTCATCGCGAACAAGATCGCAATGATAAAACTCCGGAATCGCCCATCCCAGGGCGCGGTACAAGAGAATCTGCCGCGCCGTGGATTTCAACAAATCCGCCCCGCGCACGACTTCCGTAATCCGCATGCCAGCGTCATCCACCACGACAGCTAACTGATAGGCCGGTACATCATCGCGCCGCCACACGATGAAATCGCCGAAATCCTTTCCGGCGACAAAGCTTTGTGGCCCCAGATGCAAATCGCGAAACGAAATCACCTCGCCATCAGGCACCCGAAATCTCCAGTGAACCCCGGCAGGTTGTGTGGGGACAGTCGCCTCATCCGCAGCGCGAAGCTGAAGGCGAGCGGCTTGCTGCATTGAACCCGCAGGCCGGCACCGTCCCGAGTACACCGGCTCATCATCAGAATCGTTAGGAGCTCCCGCAGACGCTGCGACATCCTTCCGCGAACAAGTGCACCTGTAGATAAATCCGCGCTCGCGCAAAAGATTCCACGCGGCCAGATAAGATTCCCGCCGCTCGCTCTGTGTGTACGGCGAGAAGGGCCCGCCGCAATCCGGCCCTTCTCGCCAGGAAATCCCAAGCCACCGCAGATCCACGAACATCGCCTGCACAAACTCCGGCCGGCACCGCTGAGCATCCAGATCCTCATTGCGCAGAATCAACGTCCCGCCCCGCTCGGCAGCGCGTTGCGCAGCAATCCAGAATGTCCGCGCATGCCCAACGTGCAAAAGCCCGGTGGGAGATGGCGCAAGGCGTCCACGATAAGGTTTTGCCGAATCAGACACGGAGAATGATCATCAGGACTGTGAATGTGCCCTGCATAATTCGAGTTTCAGCTGTGCACCGGGAAGTAGCAATTCATCCTCCCGCAATCCGCAGGTGAAAACTAACGTGTCACGGCCCGTGCTGGAGTCGTCACCACCACCTTCTCCGGCGTGATCTGCAGCATCGACTTCCCAGCCACATGCACGAAGCTCAACTCACGCGCCGCGAGCAGCGCGTTTACGGCTTCTTTCACTCGGGACCGCGCCACAAAATTTCCGAGGAAGATCTCGAGCTCTGTCTGCTCCACGGCAATCATGCAATCCACATACTTCGACACCAGAGCCGATAGGGCCTCGGGCACCGACAGCCCAACCCCTTCCTTCACGGGATCCGCAGCCCAGCGATACAACAGATCCCACACCGATCCCTGATTCGCATCGTAGTCCACGCGCGTGATGCGCAGCTTCGACCACAACTCTGTCAATGCCTTGTCGAGCGCGGGCAACGACACGCTCCCGCCCAAGGACTCCTGCAGTTTCTGCTTCGAGAGAGCGCCCTCACGCTGGATCAGTGCAAATGCATCGCAAGCCAGTGCGGAGTATGGGGAGCGCGAACCAGGCTTGGGCGCCTGCTTCGGATTGCGCTCACCCATCAGCGCATAAAAGAAAGGAAACACCGAAGCCGCCACAAGAAATCCATTGTTCTCTTCAAATAGATTGGCTTCGAATGCACTTCTTTCACGTAGCAAGCGCACCATCAACTCGGTCGCCTGGGCCGCACGCGGATCTTTGAATGCATGCTGCCACTCGGGGAGACGATCCTCCCCTCCAACAAAGGCTCCAACGAACGTCGGCACCAGTAATGCCGGACGCTGCGGATACATCAAGCAAAGCCCGACGTCTTCCAAAAAAGCGCGCGCCTCCTCGATCGTCCGGATGGGCTTGCCATCCAGCCGCCACTTCGAGTTCCGCAACTGCTGCAATTCGAGATCAGTCATAGGAGAAAGTTGCGAGTCCTGAGCCCCGAGTCGCGAGCAAAACCGAGGCTCGGGCCTCGCAACTCGGGCGTCGGGGCTCGGGACTAGATCCTCTTAAACGCCTTCTGAATATCCTTCACAGAATACCGCAGCACCACCGGCCGTCCATGCGGACACGACATCGGATGTTCCGTCTTGGCCAATTCCGCCAGCAGCCATTCCATCTTGTTTTGCTCCAGGGGCATGTTCACCTTGATTGCCGCATGGCACGCGATTGACGCCGCAATGCGCGCTCGAATCTTTTCCAGATTCAGCGACTGCTCTTCGCGCGCAAACTGATCGAGGACCTCCTGCAGCAGATGTTCGACCTCTGATGCCTCTACTCCGGCGGGCGCGACTTTGATGGCCACGCTGCGCGCTCCGAACGGCTCGGCCTCGAATCCGTTGTGCTGCAGTTCGTCCGAAATCTCGGCAAACACCGCCTGCTGTGCCGGCGACAGCTCCAGCACAATCGGCATCAGCAACCGCTGGCTCTCAACTCTCTGCGCGGCCCGCTGCTTCAACACGCGCTCAAACAGCACGCGCTCGTGCGCCACATGCTGATCGATAATCCACAGCCCATCTTCATTCACCGCGAGGATGAACGAATTTCGAATTTGCCCCAGCGGCCGCAGCGTACTCAAAGAAGAAAGTGTCGGCTCAGCTTCGCTGACCTCAAGCGCAGGCGAGCATCCATGATCGGGCACCGCATCAAGCTCGCTCGCCAGTACACTCGCTGCAAAATTGGGATGAAGCGGCGCCTGCTCCAGCCCGCGCGCCACAGGAATGGCAGCATTCGCCTCTACGGCAATGCCGCCATCAAACTGGAACCTCGCCGACATCGGAGGCAATTCAAGAGTCCGCAAAGCAAACTCATGTCCGGGAAACGCCGCACCCTCGTTCGGATGCCGAGAACCGGAAACCGGAAGTCCTCCGTCATGCGCCGGCAGCCCGGCTCCCGGTGTCAGTGCCTGTCCCGCTGTTGCATGCGCCCGCATCTCCGTGACAAATTGCGGCACGGGACGCGCCTTCATCAGTGCCGCCCGTACGGTGTCACGCACAAAATCATGCATCGCCGACTGCTGCCGGAACCGCACCTCGGTCTTCGACGGATGCACGTTCACATCGACCTCCGCCGCAGGCAGTTCCAGAAATAGCAACACAACGGGATAAACCGTCGGCGGAACGATGTTGCGATAAGCCTCAGTGAGCGCGTGCTGCACCAGGCGGTCGCGAATCAGTCGCCCGTTCACAAAAATGAAAATTGAATTTCGGTTCAGCTTCTGAATCTCGGGCTTGGAAACGAACCCGTGAATCCGCATTTCGCCGGGATCCTTCGTAGCCGCATTCTCTTCATCCTCTTGTTCCCGGCGCCGCCATGGCGGAGGCTGCGGCAGTCCCACGTGCTCGAGCCCAAGACGCGCGGCTACAGGAATCAACTGATCGAGCGTCTCTTTCCCAAACACCTGATACACGCGCTCGCTATACCCCGATACTGGAGGCGCCACCAGCATCGCATTCGTCGCGGTGTGCAACTCGAAATGCATCTCCGGGTGCGCCAGCGCATAGTGCGTCACCAGCGAAGCAATATGGGATAGCTCGGTGGACTCCGATTTCAAGAACTTCTTGCGCGCCGGGACATTAAAGAAAAGATCGCGCACCGTAATCGATGTCCCGAGCGGCAAGCCCGCATCTTCTACCCGAGCAATCTTCCCGCCATTGATCTCGACGATAGTGCCCGCCGCTTCTTCGGCCGCGCGCGTCTCGAGGCGCAGCCGCGAAACCGACGCGATCGAAGGCAGCGCCTCGCCACGGAATCCCAGAGTCGCCACGCTGAGCAGGTCCACCGCGTTCTTGATCTTCGACGTGGCATGCCGCTCGAATGCCAACAAAGCGTCGTCCCGCACCATGCCGCATCCGTTGTCAGCGATCTGTATGAACTTCTTCCCGCCAGCCTCCACGCTGATCTTGATGCGCGTCGCTCCCGCATCCAGCGAGTTCTCGAGCATCTCCTTCACCACGGACGCAGGCCGCTCCACCACCTCGCCCGCGGCGATCTGGTTGGCAACGGTCTCCGAAAGTACGTGGATCTTTCCCATGAAATTGAATCTTCGGCTTGTGATCCTGAACGCGCGCACATTGCGCGACTCAGGATCTATGCATTCTCCGGCGCCCATAGGCCTGCACGCTCGACAGCAGCGCCGCAGCCAGAACTACCCGCGTCGTCAGTTTCGCAGATAGGGCGGCGACTAGGCAAAGCGCCAGCGCAAAGCTGTCGCATTCTGCCGCCCTTTGCAGGACCTCGTCTCATTCTTATTCCGCAGCCGCGCGCAGCGCGGACCGGGTGCTAGGATTCTGGGGAAGTCTGCGCAATAAAAAAGGCGCTCTCCGCTAAGAGAGCGCCCACATTGCATGAGGCGAAGCCTTACTGCACGCTCAACGTGATGGGTGTCGCCGGACTCGTATACGACCCGGACGTGCCCTTAACATTGATGGTGTATGTCCCTTTCGGCGTCCCGGGATTGCCAGTCGAGCCGCTTGAGTTTCCGCCGCACGACGCCATCCAGAGCGTGGATACGCCCAGCATTGCAATCAACGCCAGCAACTTCGCCGCACGTAGCGAGCGCTTTCGCGAACCCGCCACGAACATG
>C688J18823_10001226_pt1 | contig 15785 bp, 14 predicted proteins | sample HopSoiMetagenom1_FD_18823 | JGI IMG/M metagenome (IMG submission 18823) | reverse complement strand
GCAGGCGCTCGAGCAGGCGGCCGGCGGCGTCGAGATCGCCCTCGGTTAGATAGCTATTGGCTTTCATAGCCACGATTGAGCCATCGTCCGGACTGATCGCCAGTGCCCGGTCAATCCAACGCCGGGCCTCAGCCGGCCGGCCCATCGCGATGAGTGTTTCGCCTATAGTCGTTAGGTTGGCAAGGTTGCGGGGGTCGCGTTCCAGGGAACTCTCGATCAACTCATTCGACTTCTGGTAATTGCCGCGCCGACGCTCGACGAAAGCACGAGCCGCGATGACCTCCGGGTTGTTAGCGGAACGTTTGCCCGCTTCCTCCAGTGCGGCGAGCGCGCCGTCATAGTCCCGAATGCGATAGAGATAATAACCCTTGGCCAGCCAGGCTTCAGTCGATTCGGGAGCCAGGCGCATAGCCATATCCGCTCCGCGCAGAGTCGCGGCGAGGCGCTCCGTAGTGTGGTCGATGGCCTGGAGATAGATCAACCCGTCGACGATCGAACCATGAGCCCACGCGAGCGCAAAATTAGGATCGAGCCTAACTGCCTCGGCATAATATTTCGAGGCGGTCGCCAGTTGTTCCGGACCAAAAGTTTGATTCTCGGCATTGAGCCCGCGAAGATAGGCATCATAGGCAGTAGGATTATTGGTCGGCCGGGCGGCGAGCGCCTTCTCCTCGGCGCCAGTCAGCCTGGCGTTAAGCGCTTCAGCGATGGCTCCGGCGACTTCTCCTTCCACGCCAAAAATATCATCGAGTTTGCGATTGTAACTCTCGGCCCAGAGATGGTCGTCGGTCGCGGCCCGAATCAATTGCACATTAATATGCACCTGATCGCTGGCTTTTTGGACACTGCCTTCCAGGATGTTGGCGACGCCGAGCTGTTGCCCTACATCGCGGAGATTGCCGGGCTTGCTTTGATATTGTTGGGTCGAGGAACGCGAGATAACTTTGAGCGCGCCGATCTTAGCCAGGCGAGTGAGGATCTCATCCTGGATGCCGGAAGCGAAATATCCATTCGCCTTGTCGTCGCTCAGGCTTTCAAAAGGGAGAACGGCGATCGATTTGTTTGTGATGGTGGGCATCGGCGCCGAAGCCGGCGCTGACGATCTCGATCGAACGAACTGAAAGACGAACATGCCGGCTGCGATGACCGCCAGCACAACCGTGAACGCGGCGAGCTTTCGTCCTGTTTGACGAGTGATCGATTTGTTAGGTTCGATTTCCGACTCAAGCTTGATTCCTTCGGGTGTGATCTCGAACGCCCACGACAACACCAGCGCAATCGGAAACCCAATCACAAGGACGAGGATGACAATTTGCATCGCCCATTGCGGCGCATTGAAGGCGGGAAGGAAAATCGATGCCGCCTGAATCGTCAGCCACGCGACCACGGCGTAGGCGACCGCCACCTTGTAAACGTTGCGCCGCTTGAGCTCGGCGAAGAAGTTATCGATCTTCACGTCGGACTTTTTACAGGAGAAAACAGAGGGAACAGAGGGGGATTCTTAGTTTACTAAATCCTTCTCAGTTATCTCCGCTACCTCCTGTTAAATTGTGTGGGTCTTTTAAGGTGATCTCGACCTGGTAGACGTTGCGCCGCTTCAGTTCGGCCAGGAAATTGGCGGAGTTCATGGCATCGTCGGCGTCTTCGGCCCTGTCACTTTCTGAACGAGAGCATCGAATCGAGGCTCTCCGCGTAACGCGTCGAGCATCGGATCTACCTTTATCGGCCCGATGTTGTAGCCACCGCGGTCAGCATAGCTTTGCTCGAGTGATTCTAACGCTTCCTTCTTATCGTCCAGACTCAGATGAAGAAGAGCGACCCAGTAGGCATCAACCGGCCGCTGTTTGCTGATTTCTTCCAAGTCTTTGAGCGCCTTCCGCGCATCTCCGGGCCGGCCCATCTTTGCGCTCAGCTGTGCGCCTAACGCGATTGGTATCGGATTGCCCTTATCCTCCGCTGCTGCTGCGGCGTACTCGCCTGCGGCGCGGTTCGCGTCTCCTTTCACCTGCAACATCTCGCCGAAGTGCCAGTGGGCGTAAGCAAACGTTGGGTCGAGCTGAAGCGCTTTCTCAAAAATTGCGGTGGCGTCTTTGAATCGCCGCGCGGAGAAATAAATCCGGCCCAGGTCTACCAGGTTCACCACCGAGAGCGGGTCGAGCTCGACTGCCCGACTTCCTTCGGCAATTGCCTGATCGAAGTTGCCTACCGATTCCAGCGGGCCTCCGCTATACCAATGATGCGCACCGGCGTAATTCGGATTCAACTCGATCGCACGCTTGAACTGCCGAGCTGATTCGGCAAAGTCGAGGTCGGCATCGTAGGCAAGTTTTGCCAGGGCATTGTGGGCTTCGGCGAGATTCGGATTCAATTCGAGAGCCTTCAGCGCGGCAGCTTTTGCTTTTGGAAAGGTGTCTTTGCCGTCAGCCGCGGTGTATCTCGGCAGCACAATGTAGGCTTCGCTCAAGCCTCCATATGCCGCCGCATAGTTAGGATCACGTGCGATGACCTGCTGAAAGAAGTCGATTGCCCGCGGGAGATTGTCGCCTCGGCGAAGGCCGAGAAAGTAACGACCCTTGATCAGCAGTTCGTGCGCGACCGGGTCTTCGGTGGGCCGGCTGGACATCTCTTTCATCTCGCTGCCGGTCAGTTTTGCCTGCAGCATGTCGGCGACCGATTTTGCGATATCGCTCTCGACCGTGAACATGTCGGTTAGCTTCCGGTCGTAGATGTCAGCCCAGAGATGCGCGTCGGTCATCGCGTTAATCAGCTGAACGTTGACCCGTACCTGGTCGTTAGACTTTTGCACGCTGCCTTCCAGGATGTTCATGACCCCAAGTTGTTGCGCGATTTGCTTCAGATCACCCGATGCGCTCTTGAACCGCTGCGTCGAGGTGCGCGAGATTACTTTCAAGTCGGCCACTTTGGCCAAACGAGTCAGAATCTCGTCCTGCACTCCCTCAGCGAAGTAAGCGTTGTCGGGATCGCGGCTGAGATTATCAAACGGCAGCACCGCGATGCTTTTTTCATTTACAGGCAGGGATGGCTCTCTGAGCAGTCCCATTTCATTTTTAGGGACGCCGGCGAGAGGCGTCCTTACCTGCCGCCACATTTGAAACGCGAACAGGCCCGCTGCGATTGCCGCCACCACACCTGTGACAACGAGCAGCTTCCGCCCGGTATTGCGCCTGGTTGACTCGTTAACCGGAACCTCGTCTTCTCGGCGGATTCCGTCGGGCGTGATTTCAAACGCCCAAGCCAGAACGAGCGCGACCGGGAAGCCAAGCAGTATCAACACCACCACCGAAGTAGTGATGGCATCGTGCAGATGAAGCGCCGGCACGATGATCGAGCACACCTGCATCACCAACCAGCCGACAACAGCATAGGCTACCGCAACCTTGTAAACGTTGCGCCGCTTTAGCTCGGAGAAAAACCTGTCGATCTTCACTGCCTTTCGTCGTCCTTCGAGCAGGGGATCTCCCGCAGATTAAAGCTGGAGAAGGCTTTCGGCTCTGCTCCTTTGGCGATGATCGCGCGCACGACATCGTCGAATTCTTCGGTGTGCCAGTGCCGCCGTACCGCCCACCATTGTTGGACACCAGGATAAGCGATGAGATCGCTCATCGTTCGTTCGACTGCACCCCAGGACGATGCGGTTAGGGTCCCTTGGCAATGAGAGAAATACATTCCCTCGAAAATATTGAGAAGACGGTTGAAGAAGGCGCTGAATCGAAGCTTGGATACGGCGTCGAGATCGTCGAACGAATGCGCGCCGCGCAAAAAGATCGCCGCGGTCTCAGGATTATCGTGCAGGGACTGCGTCAGATCACCCCATTGCTCGGTCAGCGCGTGAACCGCCGATTGGCGGCGTTCCTTCGTTTGCTCCCGGATTTGGACCGCCAGGTAAATCAAAGATGGAATTCCCACCAGCGCAGCAGCCAGTTGGCCGATCGCTGCGAGCATCTCCCAGTTCATTTAGTGTGTGGACGCACTTTAAAGCTCGCACCCTGCTGCCGGTCGATCTCGCGGGCGAGGCTCGCGAGCCAGCAGATTCCAGCACAATAGTGGGGCCGGAGCGACTACAAACTGCACTGCCAGCCGCTGTAAGCTGCTGACTGGCAATGAGGTGCTAATCAGAGGGGCTTTCGGGCAGGGTTTGCTTCCGCGCCGACAAATTCGTCCGACACAACAACCGGTGTTCTGGAGAAGCGAGACGTTCGCACAGTTCAGTCGCAGTCTTGCGATTACGACCTTTTTAGTCGCGGGAGGTGTTCCCCGCTTCAGGGCTGACGACTACTTTCCTTTCCGATGCAAAGTCGCGGCGATGTTGCACTCGCACGCGTAAGGTTTGCACGGATACAATCCGAATCCGGTTTCAGTCAGTGTGTTCCCATCAGCGGAGAGAGTAAACGTGCAACCTGTGCGGCCCGTTCCGGACAGGCTGGACGCGAAGATCACTTTGTTGCCCTTCGACCTCGCGCCGATCTTATATTTTCCCGGGCCGAGTCCTTGCAGCACACCGAACGCGCCGCTGGCAGGGTCGATCACAATGGTGGCATCCATATGTTCGGGCGGCTCCGCTTGCTGCGTGGCGCTAGTGTTGATCGAATAGGTTTCTCTTCCTACCCAAACGCCTTGGAAACGAGGATCCACTTGCGCTGAGGGCTCGGCGGATAATGAAAATGCCGACAGAAATGTGATGGCCAGGATTTTGAATTTCATTCGGATCAAGTTGTTATTCAGCAGGCTTCATGCACCGGTCTAGCACCGGCTGGCGTGTTCTGCACCCGATGTTACCTAACGGGTGAGTCGCGCGACAATTGTTTTTTCCGGAAATCTTTAATCGCGACAAAAGGCGGTCGCGCAACTGCCATCTCGCCCGAGCGGATGCGGCCCTCTAACTTCGAGCCGTTTTCTTTTGTCTGCGTCGCCGGCCGCGGATCGCCTTTTCTCGACGCGCTGGTGCTGTGCGTTCTGCTAATCGTGACGCGATCAGTGCGCGTAATCGTTGTGGCAGTTGCTGGAGTTGCCATCGCAGCTCAAGTTCACCCGAACCCCCAGCGGCCACTACGGCTTTGACTCCATAAATGCAGGGTCCGAGACAGTGGTCAGCCATATGCGCCGTTGCCACCGCGTGACCGGCGGCGCGCGCCGCCGCAATCGCTGCCTCGTTTTTCACAGCACGCGCCGCGGCATGCGCGGCAACCGCGGCCTTCTGCGCGGCGCCGACGGTAATCTCGCCTCTGGCCCACGCTCGGGCTTTCTCGATCGCCTCGTACGGTCGACGATCGGAGCTTTGGTCCTGAAACAGCGGTAACACTCGTTCTGCACAATCCGCAGCCCATGCGGCGAGTAGCCGGTGCGTAGCCGGCTTGAGAGTTCCGCCACGATGCAGGGCAACCAAGCGCCGATCTCTCATGATTGAGTCATGAGCGCACAGAGTCAGCTCAGTCTCATCACGACGCCGGGGATGATCGTATCGCCAGCTTTCGCGAAATTCGCTTCTTCGCGCACGATGACGAAACCCGACTTCTCCAGAATTCGCATCGACGCCTTGTTATGAATAGCGACAAGCGCCGAGAGTGGCCGCGCGGTTTCGTAACGCAGAAACTCGGCGACTGCGCAGCTGGCGATTCCGCGTCCCCAGTACGGTTTGCGGATCCAATAGCCGAGCTCGCGCTCGCCGTTTCGATTAAAAGCGATGACATAACCGGCGATTGCCCCGCCATGGATCACGGTTTGCCGTTTGATCGTTTCATCGGCGAAGATCTTCTTCCAATGCGCAGCGAATGCCTCCGGATCGCGCGAGGTGAACGCAGCCATACGACTGGCCTCCTCATCCGCCTGATCTTCGTAAAATAGCGGAAGGTCACTCTGAAGCACGTCGCGAAGTATCAATGATGTCTCCATTGTGTTGAACTTGCGCATGCCAATTAGACAGACGCTGGCTGCGCAGCCGATCGCAACTTACCAGATTCTGCTATCGGGCTTGAGTTCGGCCCACGCTTTATCAGCGGTATTGATCTCGACTGCTTTGTAGTTCGGGTCGGACTTGACGGTCTCATCGCTGACGCGCGTATGCTCAGCGCGGGCGGTGTTGATGACTTCCCAATATTGCGAACCGCTCCCGCGCGCCACGATCAACGGCTCCCGCCAGCCTATTTCGTCAACGATCATGCCGCCGGTCCCATGCGGCAGAATGAGCGCGTAATTATTCGAACCGCGGACGCGTTTCAGCCGGTAACCGCCGGCAAGCTCACGCGACTCCGGCCCCGCGAGCTTTTCGCACGAGCACATCGCGAAGATCGCGACGAGAATAAAAATGCGCGAGATAATGATGACCACGTGTGCTCTGCGGGCGGTGGCGCAGCCGCGGCAATATTATCCGGAGGGCTACCGGAATTCAATCGGCATCATGGGGCACACCGCCGGAGGAGCTTCTATTGTTTTCTGCCCGCTTTGTTGAACAGCTCCGCCGCCAAAACCAGCTCTTCGATGTTGTGAGCTTCGAGTTCCGCATTTCGAACGATGATTCGCACGTTGTCTCGTGCGTCAACGCTCAGGGTTTTTTCGGTAGCCAGTGCTTCTGCTGCCAGAATAATTGCGCCTAACGGTTCGCGCAATGTGTGACTGACATGCCGTAACAGATGGGATTTGGCGTCTGACGCGGCGGCACCCTTAACGCTCGATAGCTCGGTTTGAATTCGTCGCACCTCCTCTTTCTGGTCGTCGACGAATTGAACGGTGGAATCGATGATGACGTCATCAAAGAAGCGCTCCACGATGCGGCGCGCCATCTTTCTCGTGGCCTCGTCGAACGAATCGTTTCTGGCCGCGAATTCATCGAGCCAGTTATCGAGAAAATTTCTCCGAATCAAACAGATCTCACGAATCAGCTCATCGAGACGATAACCCTGCTCCCATCGCTTCCGACCGTGCGCGCTCGCGTCTTGCGCGATGCGGTGGCGGATTTCCGGAGCGCCCGGTTGTTTCAGGGTGAACGCCAACTCGGCGCAGATCGCCGGAAGATGATCCAGAAGCTGGCGATAGGTTAAGTCTTCCGATGCCGGTACTTCCGGGCTGCGGTCAACCGCCGTGACCCAACGGCGCGTGATTTCCTCCTGGTTGGTCAGGATGAATTCGCCAAACTTCGCTAGTTCGGAGACAGTTTCGGTTGAGCTAGCGATGTTCTCTTCCTCCCATCAGTTTCCAGTCGTTACCCATTTGCAGAACCATTGTGAAGCTGACGAGGCACGGGCAAACCACAGTTAATACTAGCGACTCCCGGATGTATGGCAATGATGTTCAGTCCAAGGGGCGCTCACAAAACCAATTCCGTTCGTATAACTAACGCGACGACAAAGCTATGCATCGCGTTGTTCGTTCACAAATTTAAAGCAGAGCTGCGTTGATAACGTCTCGAGAAATCTTGTTGATCAGCAACTCCACCATTCACGGGGGCGGATACCTGGATCATGTGCACGAGGAAATCGTCCGCATGCTTAAGCCGCGCCGCACCGTTCTGTTCTTTCCCTACGCATTGGCAGATCACGACGCCTACACGACGAAAGCGAGGTCGCGCTTTGCTACGATGGGTTATTCCCTCGCCTCGATCCACACCAGTGACAATCCGAAGGCGGCGGTGGTTGGGGCTGACGCATTCTTCGTTGGCGGCGGTAACACTTTTCGATTGTTGAAAGCTTTGCAGGACTTCGAACTGATTGAGTCGATCCGGCAGAAAGTGCACACCGGCACGCCTTATATTGGCAGCAGCGCCGGATCGAACGTGGCTGGCCTAACCATCAAGACGACTAACGATATGCCGATTGTGCAGCCACGCTCGTTCGACGCGCTGGCCCTGGTCTCGTTCCAGTTAAATCCACATTATCTCGATTCGGATCCGAATTCGAAGCATATGGGTGAAACCCGCGAGGAGCGGATTGTCCAGTTTTTGGAAGAGAACGAAACGCCGGTGGTCGGATTGCGGGAAGGCGCCTGGCTAACGATTGAAAATGGCGTCACTGTCGGAGGAGCAAATGGCGCCAGAATTTTCAGGCGAGGCCAATTACCAACCGAGGCAGAAACGGGAGCCGAAATCAGCTCACTGGTGGAGTAGGGGGACTGCGGCTCACAGTCGCTTTGTTCAGAGAGTTTCGTTAGGAACGATGAGCCAGCTTCAGAATTTCGTTTTGAAGCTCGGGCCAGTTCACCGGCTTCGTAAAATGGCGGGAGAAACCTGCGGCCAGACTGTTGGCGACATCTTCTTTCATGCCGAACCCGCTCAGCGCAATTCCCGGGATCTGTTGATTCTGGGCGACATCGCGCATGAGATCGTAGCCTGAACCGTCCGGCAGACCGAGGTCGCTGATCAGGATGTCGAAATTTGTCTGATGACTGCATTCGAGCGCTTCTTTCAAATTGGATGCGCACGCGACATCGTGACCGGCGCGTTGCAATAGTCGGCGCAATTGCTCCGCGGTGTCGGGATGGTCTTCCACCAGCAGCACCCGGAGAGAAGGCCCGTTATGCGTGTTTACCGCCGGCGACGGCTGTCCGAAATTGACTGCCGTAGCAGGCGCGGCAGCAGTAGTAGGCAGGCGGATCGTCATTCGTGTGCCTGTTCCTTCACCCCCACTGGCGGCAGTAATCGAGCCTCCGTGCAATTCGACGATGGCGCGGCTGATCGCCAGGCCGAGACCAAGTCCTCCAAACACACGGCCACGCGAACGTTCGCCCTGCTCAAACGCTTCGAAAATGCGCGGCATCGCTTCCTTCGAAATTCCGATACCGGTATCGGTGATCTCGACGACCAGATCAGCGACGTGCCGGCCTTGAAAGGTGTCGTTAAAAACGCGGACATCGATCGCTCCTCCGGCGGGAGTGAACTTGCAGGCGTTCTGCAGCAGGTTCCAGAACACCTGCGTCATTCGAGCGCTGTCCGCCAGCACGCCGCGTTCGGTCGCACGGATGTCGACCGACAGCTTTAGATTTTTCTGAGCAGCATGCTGGTTGCAGTAATTCTGCATTGCATGTTCGAGCAATGGACCGACGTCTACGGGTTCGCGGCGCAATTCCAGTTTGCCGCGCAGGATGCCAGTGAGATCCAGAAGATCGTCAATCAAGCGAGCTTCGACTTCGACATTGCGGCGAATGATTTCCAGATCCTGAAGCGTCTGTGGCGGATTAGTCTTGTCCTCCTTCATCATCGCGACGGTGGTCAGGACAGGCGTGAGGGGCGTTCGCAGCTCATGGCTTAACACGGCCAGGAAATCGTCCTTCGCCTTGTTCGCCGCCTCAGCGGATTCTTTCGCGGCGCTCAGGTCTTCAGTCGTCTTCCCGATCCGCTCCAGCATCTGGTTGAACGCATCGGTAAGTTTCCCGATTTCGTCTTCGCCATATTTATTTCCCCTAACCGAGTAGTCCTGGCGTTCCGAAACGGCTTGGGCAACTTTGGCCAGCTCGAGAATGGGCCGCGACACGCCGCGCTGGAGCGTGGAGGCCAGCATCAGCGCGCCCAGAAACGAAGCGATACCGACGAACAACAGGAGCCCGGCGTAAACGCCGATTCGTTTGTACATGGCGCCGAGATCAGCCCGCAGAAAAATGGTGCCGAGCCTGCCGCCTTCCTGTTGCGAGATGGACTGGAACATATCAAGCGAAGCCCCGTGAAACGCATATCCCTGGCGAGCGGGTGCCGACGGGATGGCACTATCCGCGGCACCTTCCGGGAACCGGGCGAATATTTTGCCGGCATCGTCATAGATGGCAGCGGCAGTGATCTGGCGCTCGGCCGAAAGCGCGCTCAGTACTTCCTGCGCGTTCTTAGGATCTTCGAATGCCAGTGCGGCGGTGGTGTTGGAACCTACGATTTGCGCCAGCACAGTCATGTTTGCCGCCAATGTGCGTCGAAATGTGATGACCTCGTAGGCAATGAGCGCGCTGCCCATGAATACCAGCGCGAAGCTGGTTGTGAGCAGGATGAACAGCGTCAGCTTGCGTTTGATCGGCGTGTTCCGCAGTGAAAACGTCATGCTATCCCCTGAGTTCCGCGATCCGCAGCAACTTCGAACTGACATCGACGTTGGCCGAACGCAGGCTGGATTGATTCACCCGGACATGGACTTTATTTCGCTCGGCGGTTAGGGCAATCATTCCGCCGTGATCGAGAAACCCGTCGGTTTCGCCAACGGTAATGATATTTTTGCCGGCAACTGATGATAAGATTTGGTCTACCTGGTCCTCTTCAGAGTGAGTGACAAACAGGATGTGACAGCGTTTGATCTCCCGCGCATTTCGGTAGTGTTCGATTCGAATCGGGCGGCCATGATAGGTTTCGCCTTCCACTGCTTCATTCAATAACTGCCCGAATGGATCGTCTCCGATCACGCCAATGACTAAAGGATCATGCGGCGACGAAAATGCCGACGTGGGCCATTCCATGAAACGGCAGAACTGGTAGAGAAATACCGACTTCAGGCCGTATTCGCTCGCATCAACATGCGCGGCGCTGCCCGCCGGCGCCATGGCCAGAACGAGCGCGATCGCGTACGCAGTCAGTTTCGCCCTCAGAAGTTCCATTTGAAAGTGGCGTAGACCGTTCGCTCGACTTCACGCGTCCCCGTGGTGGTGACAAATTCCGGGCGGCGATCGTCGAATAAATTACGCCCGACGATTGCGACCTCGCAATTTTTTACCGGCGACCAGGCGATTCGCGCGTCAGCCGTCAGGTAAGACTCGGTATGCGGATGTGGCAGATCATCAACGTAGCGAAGGAAAGTATCGAATCGCACATGCCAGGGCAGGTCCATGGCGGAGTGAATCACGAAGCTACATTCCGGATCGTTGCTTTCTGATGTCCCGTTGTTGATGTCCATGCCGCCTTCGGTGCGGCGGATATCGACATGGAAAAGCGAAACGCTTCCGTCCACACGCCACCAGTCGGCAATCTGCCATTTCGCGGCCAACGATCCGCCGTAGGATTCACCTTGCAGCTTGTTCTGAATGTTGAACGTTCCGTTAGGCAGCGGCTCGACACTGCGGAGGTTGCCGTAAACGTTGTAATAACCGGCGGCATCGAATGAGAGATAGGTCGCGGGTTTGATTCGATATCCAAGCTCGTAGGCGACCAGCGTTTCCGAGCCGAAATCCCGGTTAGGCAGGAGCACTGGGGGTCCGAACGCGGGATTGGGCGCGACGAGGTCCTGGTCAATCCGTGTTGGGGTCCGGACTGCGCGCGAAACCGCACCCCAGATGGTTTGGTCCTTGGTCGGCAACCACGTGAAACGGCCGGTCGGTTGAATCTCGAATCCGCTAAAACTGTTCCATTCGAATTTTGAACCGGCCGTGATAAAAAATGTGTCGGGAACAATGCGCCACTCATCCTGGATGTAGCCGCTCACTAAATGTTGAGTGTCGGTCGCGGGGAGGAACGCCAGGCCCGGTCCAATATTTCCAATCTCGTCGTGTGATAGCCGGTAATTCCCGCCAGCCACCAGGTAATGGTCGCCTAACCGGAATTGATATTGCGTCTCGATGTCGAAAGTATTGCGATCTTCTTGAAACGTATCCGGGATAAATCGGTGCGTTCGATCCCAGTAGGCCTGAAGCATGAACGACGAATCGGTAGTCAAAGTGTGGGTCCAACGGCCCAGTACATTCTGGCCGTCCACTTTGATGTCGCCGGAGTTCAGTTGGTCGAAGTTACCGGCGTAAAAGTCACCCTGAAGGGTGAGCGTGTCCTCGGATCGAAACTTTGAGTCGATCCGGAAACCACCCTGGGTCAGGTGCGTGTCGTCTTCGCTCCCGTCGCCCAGCACCGGAAGGCCGTCCGTGCTCTGATGCATGACATAAACCCGGTAATACGTGTCGTCACCGGCTTTGCCGCCGTAACGGATTCCACCAAAGCCGGGTTGTTCGAATCCACCGCCGGCGTAAAGCAGAAAACCCTGAGTTTCGTCCGCACTCTTCGTTCTAATATTGATCACGCCGTTAACCGCATTCGCTCCCCAAAGCGTTGCCCCCGGTCCGCGGATGATCTCGATTTGTTGCAGGTCAGGCAGAAAGGTTTGCTGAACGTCCCAGAACACTCCCGAAAACAACGGCGTGTAGAGACTGCGACCGTCCATCAGGACCTGCATCTTGTTCGAAATCGTGCCGTTGAAGCCGCGAGCTGAAATCGCCCAGGTGTGACCATCTACCTGCGCTACATCCATTTCCGTTCCCAGCCGGAGTGCATCCGGGATATTGGTGACGCCGGCGCGCTCGATGTCTTCCGCGGTGATCACGTCCACAGCCGCCGCAGTTTCGGATAATCGTTCGGGCCGTCGTGAAGCCGAAGTGATCTGAAGATCGACCAGTTCTTCCAACGACAGTTTCTTTAATTCGGAAGGAGATGTTCCCGAAGGCGGTTCAGCCGGTGGCTCAGGAGAACCGGTGTCCGGAGAATGAAGGGCTTCCTGCGCGAATCCGGCAGGCGCGGTTGTGAGGAAAAATGCCAGAACGACCGAACTCGCTAGCCAGACTATTCGGGTGCTCACTTTCGGGGCCGTTTTGTATCCGAAGGAGTATTCGGTGGCAACAATGGGTTGCAGCGATTGGCGGCTTATTTTGCCGCAGCAGAAACTGGATTGCATGGCGGCGTTGCCAAAGCTCCATCAGCCGGTTTTGCGCCAGCACTGGCACGCCAAACGGGAATCGAATCTTCGCTGCGTTTCGGTCGCAAATCAGTGCGGTGAAGCGGCTTCCGAAAATTCGGGCCGGATCGCAGATCCTGAAAGTTGGCTAACTGTGCAACCTGGGGCCGGAGCATTGTCGCTTTTCGGCTCGCCGCTGGACGCGAGACGGCGATGTGCGCGGGCCTTGTCATCCTGACCGAGGCGCGCATAAAGGCGGGACAGATAACGATGCGCAGCCACTGCGTTCGGTCGCATCTTCAGGCCGGCTTCGAAAGCTTGCACGGCGCGCTCGGGCCAATTCAACCGGGCCAGAATGAAACCCAGTTGGAAATGCGCCGCCGGGAAAAAATGTTGGAGACCGATCGCCCGCAGCGCCCATTCGGCGGCATCCGCTGCTCGATCCTGCCGCAACAGTGCGACCGCCAGTCCATGGCAGGCCCGGGCATTGTCGCCATCGATCGCGAGCGCGGTGTTAAAGGCCCGTTCCGCGTCTGCCCAGAGCCTTTGGTGAAGATAAATGTAGCCTAACTGGCTGTGCAGGGTCGGCATTGTGGCATTCGTCGCCTCGGCCCGTTTCAGATGCATCAATGCTTCGTCGACCATTCCCTGTTCGAACTTGATCGTGCCGAGGAGAAGATCAGCCTTGGGCAGGGGCGAGTAGTCAGCACCTTCCTTTTCTTCTTCGTTAGGGAAAGTTCTCCGTTTCAACAGTTCTTCCAGGCGGGAACGCGCTTTGTCCAGCCGGCCTGCGGCCAGACATGCCTGCGCCAGCATCAGCGCGAATCGATCATCACTGTATTCCAGGTAAAGCGATTCGAGCAGGGGAATGGATTCGTTAGGCAAGCCGGCATCGAGGAGGGACACCGCCAGATTGAAGGTCGATTCGCTCCTCGCCATTGTGATTGTGGTTTTTTCCTCGTCGCTGAGCGCAGCCACATACCCGAGGTCGATCAATTGCTGGAGCGCTTCGTCAGCGGCGGTCGAATGTTCCGGCGCAAGTCCGGGCGGATGCATCCCGGCATTTCCGGTAAGATGTTCCCAGCTTGGGATTCGATGAACAGCGGGCGGTTCTACAAATGCATCAGCCAGCACCTTGCCGTCCATGTCTTCGCCAACTGGCAAACCGAGGAAAGTGAGGANCGTCGGGGTGATATCGAGAATGGACGCGCCATAGATCCGCTCATCCACCTGAATACCGGGTCCACGAACAGCCAGGACGCCGTGCGCACGGTGCCAGACCGCCGGCCCCAGTGGTGTATCCGGTGTTTCGCGAGGCCGCAAATGATCGCTGTGGAAACCGTGATCCGAAACGATCATGACGGTTGTGCCGGGGCCGGCTAGTTGAAGCAGCCGTTCCAGCATCATGTCGTGAAAACGGTAAATGCCGTTAACGACGTCCCGAAATAAATCCGCCCACTTGTTGTCTGCCAGATTCTGCGCCGGCGGATGGAACGTCATAAAATCGTGGCACACCCGATCGATCGCATTGTAGTAGATCGCGCAGAAATCCCACGGCTCGTGCTCCATGGTCCACGTTGCCGCGGCGTGCACGGTTGCGCACTCGGCCAGCGCCAGCGCCATCCGCTTCAGTGCCTTCGCCCCGAACTCGTCCGACTGATCAATTTCAGCCGCTCGCGGCATGAAGGGCTGAAGATGGCATCCTTCGATTTCGGTGGGATGAACGCGTAAGGTGTTCAGCGTTTCGTGCAGCCGCTGAGGATGAATCGCTTCGGGCGATAATGGCCATGCGCCATCCAGATCCGGCGGCATTTGGGGGAACAAATTGGAAACGCATACGCCGTTGATCGGCTCTGCCGGGTGGCTCGCAAACCACGAGAACACCTGCGATTTCATTTCTGCCTGCGTCAGCATGTTCCAAATCGCTTTCACTTTTCGCGAGGTGCTCATGACCGGTCGAATTCCGGTGCCGTCCGGCTTCACTTCCACAAACCCGTGAATGCCGTGCTTGTGCGGACGTTTCCCGGTGGCGATCGAGTTCCATAGCATCGGCGACAAGATCGGCTGCAGCGTAGCCAGATTGCTGATCACGCCTTCGCCGATGAAACGCTCAAACGTCGGCATTAAACCGGCGTCAAGCAGCGGATGGATGATTTTCCAATCGGCCGCGTCCCAGCCGATCAGCAATACACGCTTTGCCAGGCGCGGGCCTGCGGAACTAACGGGCATGCCGGAATCACTGCACTCGGCGCGCCACTCTTTACGATTTTTCTTCTCTGCGGGCCCGATGCTGTCGCCAGAGCGCCAGACCGACAGCGCCACCGCCCAAAAGGGCAAGGGCCAGGGAGCTCGGCTCGGGAATTTGGCCGGCCAGGATTGCGCCACCGGTATTATTATATGCCCAATCGATGACGGTGGCGGAGACCATCTGGTTTTGGAAGTTTACCGGATTCAGGCTCACCCGCATCCAGCCATAGTCCGTTTGCCCGTTGGCTGCGACGAACTTGAACCCGATGTATCCGGTGCCTCCNGCTGACCAATTACCGGTGAAGGCTCCGACTGGGGCGGCGGTATTGTAATTGTAAAACTGGTTCGCCAGATCGTTTTGACGGCCGAAAACCATACCTGAGGGAAGGGCCGATCCAATGCTGGTCCCTGCGGTCAGTCTCATGGTGCTCCCAAGGGTAGTGGTCAGGTTGGCCAGCGACATGTTTCCGGTCTTGTTCGGACCCCAGAACGACACCGAATGGTAAAAGGCCTGTTGGCCGTTGTAGGTGCCGGTGCCGTAGACGTCGAAGATGTTGGCGTCGGAACCGTTGGTCCGGGTGAACGAGGCGGTATTTGTGTCGAAATCGAAGTAGATACCGGCGGCGCTCAGGGCCGGAATCGCGATGTTCTGGGTACCACTATATATAATAGCGGCCTTGGCGTCACTGGCTCCGGCGGCGGCGACTGCTGCGGTGGTGGCGGAGCAGGCCAGGAGGTACCGGTCTAGCTTCCGGTGAAGTCCGGCGGAAACGCCTTTGGGACGGGGGATAGAAACGGCGGATGCTTGGTTGGTCGTAGACATGGGTGGTTGGGCGACGGGTACGGGGGAACGGACGGTGAAGACATTCTGCCCGAAACGGCCCCAAAATGTCAATATCTATGATA
>C688J18823_10001225_pt1 | contig 15786 bp, 13 predicted proteins | sample HopSoiMetagenom1_FD_18823 | JGI IMG/M metagenome (IMG submission 18823) | reverse complement strand
CGGACTTGGGCGGACTTGAAGCGCCGCGGCCGATTTCCAATCGCCGCGCTCGACCGCGTAGCGTGCCGGCGACACCGCGAGCGCATAGGGCCCAGGCAAGAACGTCTCGGTGAAGCCTGTGACCCTGGTCATGTTGTCCATGACAGCCTTCGCCTTGGTGTCCTGGCCAAGCTGCAGATAGGCATAGACCTGATAATCCATGGCGTGCAGCTGGTCGTGATAGTCGGCCGCTTGGTGCGCGACGCGCTGCGAAACCTCGTTGGAGTCAATCGACTCCTGCCAGTACCCAACGCGGGTGAAGATATGAGACGGCATATGCTGCGCGTGTGCCGCGTCGGGCGCGATTTTTGCGTAGAGCCGCGCGGCTTTGAGGCCCTTCTCCGCGATCGGCGGGTAGTCGTAGAGATGAATAAGATAATGCGCCACGCCAGGGTGCTGCGGCTGCCGCTCGAAGATCGGCTCGAGAATGGCTGCGCCCTTGAGTTGGTTGGCATAGCTTTTGTCGGCTGGCGATGCCGATGTGTTCAGCGCCAGCGCGTAGTGGATCTGCGCCTCGTCGTCATTTGGATAGCGTTGCGCGACCTGCTCCATCGCTTTCGCGTAGGCTTGCGAGCGGGCCAGATGCGGGGTCTTCTCGAAGTCGGTGTACATCGCGGCGAGTGCGTCGACGTAATCGCGCTCGCGCTGTGTTTTCGCGCCGATCGTTTTCGCCTTGGCGATGGCGGCTGCGCCTTCGCTCAAGTTTTTCGGCGGGGTCGGAACGTGCGGATTCCACAGAAGGCTTAGCGCGATACCCCAATACGCAATGCCGCATTCCGGGTCGGCCTTGAGCGTGTCCTCGAAAGCCATCTGCGAGGCACGATACCAGAATGAGTGCTGGTACAGCATCGCGCGGTCGAAATGCTTCTGCGCTTCCGCGTTGCAGGACGTCTCGAAGTGAACCTTGCCGAGCTTCTGGTCGTTCGCCTGGGCGAGGGCGGGTTGGGTCAGCGAAAATCCCAGAGCGGTCGTGATGGCAATCGCGGCTGATTTTTTCATCTTGGCGCTCCTGCGACAGGGAATGATTCTGCCTGAGGGTAGGGGCCGCGATGCGCCCAAGTCATAAGCGAGAAACGGGATTTCTATAGGAGGCCTGTGCTACCCTTTGCGGGCGGAGAATCCCATGCCGGATCGGGCACTTGCCTTCGGCCGCTATCGGCTTGAACCGCGCCGCGGACTGATGTCCGGGACGCGCGAGGTCAAGCTCACCCCGAAGGCGTTGGCGCTACTCTCGTACCTCACCGAGCGCCCCGGCGAGGTGGTCACCAAGGACGAACTGTTTTCGGCCCTGTGGCCAGACACCACTGTTGGCGATGCCGCGCTCGTCACCTGCATCCAGGAACTGCGCAGCGCGCTCAAGGACGATGCCCGGCAGCCGCGCTATGTTGAGACGCTGCACCGGCGCGGTTACCGCTTCATCGGCAAGCCGGCTCCCGCCGAGAAGGATCAGGCGAATGGCAGGGCCGGTGCATTGCCGCTCCCCGACCGACCCTCGATCGCGGTGCTGCCGTTCACGAATATGAGCGGGGACGCGGATCAGGATTATTTCGCCGATGGTATATCGGAAGACCTGATCACGGGGCTTGCCCGCATCCGTTGGCTGTTCGTGATCGCGCGCAATTCGAGCTTTGTTTACAAGAACCGCGCCGTCGACGTTAAAGAGGTCTCGCGCGCGCTCGGCGTGCGTTACGTGCTCGAAGGCAGCGTGCGCCGCGCTGGCAGCAGGCTACGCATCAGCGCGCAGCTGATCGATGCGACGACAGGGGGCCATCACTGGGCCGAACAATACGATCGCGAGCTCGGCGATATCTTCACCGTGCAGGATGAGATCACCCGCAGCGTCGTCGCGGCGATCGAACCGCGATTGCTTGCCGCGGAAGGTATTCGCGCATTCTCGCGCTCGGCGGACGATCTCGGTGCCTGGGAGCTGGTTGCGCGGGCACAGACGCACGTCTGGCGTCTGACGCGTGAAGATAACCAGGCGGCCACTGCGGCGCTCGAAAGGGCCGTCGCGCTCTACCCGGACTACGCACCGGCGCGGGGCTTGCTTGGCTATTGCCTCGTGTTTGCCGCGCATAACGGCTGGATCGATCGCGATCAGGGTTTACGTGCCGGGCGGGACCACATCGCGCGGGCGGTTGCGCTGGACGATTGCGACGCCTGGGCACAGATCGCACTCGGCTACCTGTGCATGATGGAACGCCGCACGGAGGAGTCGCTCGCGGCCTTCCGACGTGCCGTCAATCTCAATCCAAGTTCAGCCGCAGCGCACGGCTATCTGAGCCACGGGCTTGCCTTCTCCGGGCACGACCGCGAAGCGATCGCGCATAGCGAAGAGGCGATGAGGCTAAGCCCGCTGGATCCCGAGATGGCGATGTTTCTCGGCGCCACAGCGGTGGCTCACTATCTCGCCGGCCGGTTTCCCGAGGCGCTCCAATACTCATCGGAGCTCCTGCGGTTACGTCCCGGATTTCACGGAGCGCAGCGCTTGCGCTGCGCGAGTCTCGCCCAACTCGGCCGCCTCGATGAGGCTCGGGATGTTCTGACAGCGCTCCAGCGGGAGCATCCGGAATTATCGATTGCATGGATCAAGGCGAGCGTTCCCTACCAAACCTCGGAACTCATGGAGCGCTTCCTCGATGGGATGCGCAAAGCGGGCCTGAAAAACTAAGGCCCGTCGCCTGCGCTATTCCGCCCCAATTCAGCCTTACGCAGGCGGGAAATGCGACGCGATTACCCTTGCGTCTAAGGGGGCTCGGGGGCACTGTCCCGCAACATTTGATTTGCCCTTGGAGCTTGATGCCTATGGCCGGCACTTTTCTCTCACTTGGCCGACCCGCGCTCGCGGTCGCCGCGGCGCTGTTTGCTTTTCCGCTCGCCGCGCAGGCGCAACGCGGGCCGGACAAGATCGCCGACGTGTCGGAGGCCGTGATCGACGCGGTCGTCAATATCTCAACCTCGCAGACCGTGACGGCGGGCGGTCCCACGCGACCGGGACAGGGACCCGGACAAGGACCGGGGCAGGGTGGTGAAGGCCCGCAGGCCCGGCCGGGACCGGGGTTGCCGCCCGGATCGCCGTTCGAGGAATTTTTCGAAGAGTTCTTCAAGAACCGCCGTGGGGGCCCCGGGGGTCCTGGAGGGCCGAATGCGGACCGTGGTCCGCGCCGGGTCAATTCGCTCGGCTCCGGCTTCGTGATCGATGCCGAGGGCCTGATCGTCACCAACAATCACGTCATCGCCGAAGCCGACGAGATCACCGCCGTTTTCAACGACGGCTCCAAGCTCAAGGCGGAGCTGATCGGCAAGGATTCCAAGACCGACCTTGCGCTGTTGCGCGTGAAGCCCGACAAGCCGCTTAAGGCAGTGAAGTTCGGCAATTCCGACAAGCTGCGGCTCGGCGAATGGGTGATCGCGATCGGCAATCCGTTCTCGCTCGGCGGCTCGGTGACGGCCGGCATCGTGTCGGCGCGCAACCGCGACATCAATTCCGGCCCCTACGACAACTACATCCAGACCGACGCCGCGATTAACCGCGGCAACTCGGGCGGTCCGCTGTTCAACCTCGACGGCGAGGTAATCGGCGTGAACACCGCGATCATTTCGCCTTCCGGCGGCTCGATCGGTATCGGTTTCGCGGTGCCGTCGGTTACCGCAATGGCGGTGCTCGATCAGCTGCGCGAATTCAAGGAAGTGCGGCGCGGCTGGCTCGGCGTGAAGATCCAGCAGGTGACTGATGAAATCGCCGAGAGCCTGAACATCAAGCCGGCGCGTGGCGCGCTTGTCGCCGGCGTTGACGACAAGGGACCGGCGAAGCCCGCCGGCATCGAGCCGGGCGACGTGATCATCAAGTTCGACGGCAAAGACATCAAAGAGATGCGCGACCTGCCGAAGATCGTCGGCGACACGCCCGTCGGCAAGGACGTGCCGGTGATCGTGGTCCGCAAGGGCAAGGAAGAGACGAAGACGGTGCGTCTTGGGCGGCTCGAGGATACGCCGCAGCAGGCCTCGGTGAAGACCGATCAGCCCGCGGAAGAGAAGTCGGTGGTGCAGAAGGCGCTCGGCCTCAACCTCGCGGGCATGAACGACGACCTGCGCAAGAAGTTCAAGATCAAGGACTCCGTGAAGGGCGTGGTGATTACTGCTGTCGATGCAAACTCGGCCGCCGCCGAGAAGCGGCTCAATGCGGGCGACGTGATCGTCAAGGTGACGGACGAAGAGGTCACCAATCCGGCCGATGTGCAGAAGCGGATCGACCAGCTCAAGAAGGACGGCAAGAAGACCGCGCTGCTCCTGGTCGCGAATTCCGACGGGGATGTGCGCTTCGTCGCGCTGACGCTGCAGTGATCGTCATTCCGGAGCGCCGCGAAGCGGCGAGCCCGGAATCCATAACCATGGGCGGTGCATGATCGCGAGGATCGGGGTTATGGATTCCGGGCTACCTCGCTGCGCTCGGTCCCCGGAATGACAAGCCCATGAAAGCCACCCTCGACGGTCACGTGCTCGCCGAGAGCGGCGACATTATCTCGGCCGCCGGTTACGATTATTTCCCAGCCGCGACGGTGCACACCGAACTCCTGGAGAAATCGCCGAAGACCGCGAAGGACCTGGAATGTCCGCACGGTGTGCAGTTCTATGACGCGGTGGTCCAGGGTAAGCGCTATTGGCGCAGCGCCTGGGTCTACGAGGCGCCGCAGCCGAAACTCGCCCACGTCGCCGGGCGGTTCGGCTTCTGGCAGGACGTCAAGATCGGCTGATTGCCGCTCGCCAATGCGAGCGAAGCGAAGCAATCCAGGTTACAAAGCTTCCGGATTGCTTCGTCGCTTGATGCTCCTCGCAATGACGGGAAGAGCAATTTTCTCCAAGTCCCTTCGCAGTCCTCCTCCTACCTTCCATGTTTATGACGGGGTGACGCTTCGGCTTGAGCCGTAGCGTTGCGTCTTGCTGCGCGGCACATTGCTCAAGAGGAGAGGGCGCGTGGCGAAATTCTACGGATGGCGGATTGTCGGCGCGGCCTTCGCGCTGGCATTTTTCGGCTGGGGCCTCGGATTCTACGGGCCGCCGGTTTACCTGCATGCCGTGCGTGAGGCGCGCGGGTTCTCGCTCGGCGTCGTTTCGAGCGCCGTGACCCTGCACTATCTCGCGGGCGCGATCGTCGTCGCCAATGTGCCGGCGCTCTACCGCCGCTTTGGATTGCCAGCCGTGACGATCGCGGGAGCGGTTTTACTCTCCGCGGGGGTCGTCGGATGGGCCGTCGCCTCCGAGCCTTGGCAACTGTTCGCCGCAACGCTGGTAAGTGGCGCTGGCTGGGCCGCCATGGGTGCGGTCCCGGTGAACGCCGCGGTCTCGCCCTGGTTCGTGCGAACGCGGCCCGCGGCCCTCGGCACCGCCTACAACGGTGCGAGCTTTGCCGGTCTCATCTTCTCGCCCCTGTGGGTGACGGCGATCGCGATGTTGGGCTTTCCGCTCGCGGCAGGAATTATCGGTGTGGCAACGATCGTGTCAGTGACGGCACTGGCTCTCCGTTATTTCGCGCGCACGCCACAGCAGATGGGACTCGAGCCCGATGGCGATGCGGTCGGCACCGTCGTCAGCGTGACCTCGCCGCACGCGCGTCCGCTGCCGGGGCCCGCGCTCTGGCGCGACTTCGCCTTCATCACGCTTGCGACCGGCTCTTCACTCTCGCTGTTCGCCCAGATCGGGCTGATCACGCACCTCTACTCGCTGCTTGTGCCAGCGCTCGGCGCCGAATGGGCTGGCCTTGTGATGGGCGTCGGCACTGGCGCCGGCATGGGCGGACGGATGCTGGTCGCTTGGCTGATGCCGGCTGACGCCGACCGGCGTCTCGTCGCCTGCGTCAGCTACACGGTGCAGATCGTCGGCACGCTCCTGCTGATCGCGGCGGGAGGAGAGAACATTCCGTTGCTGCTCGCGGGGGTATTGCTGTTCGGCGTCGGCATCGGCAACGTCACTTCGATGCCGCCGCTGATCGCGCAGGTCGAGTTCGTGAAGGAGGACGTGCCGCGCGTCGTCGCGCTCAACGTGGCAATCGGTCAGGCTACGTATTCGTTTGCACCCGCGGTGTTTGGTTTTATCCGCGAATTTGCCGGAGCCGGCACGGTGTTCTTGGTCGCTGCGCTGATATACGCCTTCGCGATCGGCGCGCTGCTGATCGGGCGCTACGGCATGACGAAATCGGCGCGCGCATATCCCTGAAGGTAGAGCAGCGCGGTCAGATCGCCGTGATCGATGCGCGCCTGCGCGGCTTCGGCGACCTTCGGCTTCGCGTGATACGCCACACCGAGGCCCGCGACCTCAATCATCGCGAGATCGTTCGCGCCGTCCCCCGCGGCCAGCGTGTCCTGCGCCGAGAGATTGAGGTGATCGCGCAGCTCGATCAGCGTTGCGCGCTTTGCCTCACGGCCGAGCACCGGCTCGGCAACACGGCCGGCCAGCTTGTCATCCTGCACGATCAGCGTGTTGCCGCGATGTTCGTCGAACCCGATCATCCCGGCAACGGGACCGGTGAACAGCGTAAAGCCGCCGGAGACGAGGCAGGTGTGCGCCCCGTTCGCCCGCATGGTCGCGAGCAGGGTGCGCCCGCCTGGCGTCAGCGTGATCCGCTCCGCAATGACTTCGTCAAGGACCGCAACCGGTAAGCCTTTCAGCAAGCCGACGCGCTCGCATAGCGCGGGCTCGAAGGCGATGTCGCCGCGCATGGCGCGGTCTGTGATCGCCGCAACGTGCGCTTTCAGCCCGACATAGTCGGCAAGCTCGTCGATGCACTCCTGCTCGATCATGGTCGAATCCATGTCGGCGACGAACAGCTTCTTGCGCCGGCCAGCGAGCGGCTGCACCACGACATCGATCGGATGGTGTTTGAGAGCGGTGCGTAGCCGCTCGGTGACCGCTTTGTCGTCCGCGCCGCCCGGCGTAAAGGGAATGTCAACGGCGATGCCAGCGTCGAGGACGTGAACATCCATCGCGGTCGCCAGCACGCCGACGGCAAGCGCGACCGCGGCATCATCGAGTGCGGAACCTGCGGGATCGGAGATGAGAGTGGCGACGTGAGTCATCGTGGACCGGAAATGGCGATGCTTATCGCAGGGCCGACCGCGAGCGGCAAGTCGGCGCTTGCATTGGCTCTCGCCGAGCGGCTCGGTGGTACGATCGTGAATGCCGACTCGATGCAAGTCTATCGCGACCTGCGCGTGATCACGGCGCGGCCGACGCCGGACGAGGAGGCGAGGGTGCCGCACGTCCTCTATGGCCATGTCGATGCGGCAGTGAATTATTCGGTCGGTCGCTGGCTTGCCGATGTCGCGCCGGCGCTCGATCAGGTGCGCGCGGCCGGGCGCGTGCCGATCCTGGTTGGGGGGACCGGCCTTTATTTCAAGGCGCTGACACGCGGGCTCTCGAACGTGCCGCCAATCCCAGAGGATGTGCGGGCGAGCGTGCGCCAGAGGATGGAAACGGAGGGTCCGGCGGCGCTGCATGCCGTGCTCGTCACCCGCGATCCGTCATCAGCCGTGCTCAGGCCGAACGACCGCACGCGCATCGCGCGCTCGCTGGAAGTGCTGGAAGCGACCGGGCGGCCGCTTCGTCAATGGCACGATCAAGGTCTGCCGCCGCTACTCGATGCCGCACGGGCCGTGAAGGTGTTTCTCGCGCCGGACCGCCCGGAACTGCGGCACCGCATCGATGCGCGCTTTGACGCGATGCTGGGTAGCGACGCGCTTGACGAGGTGCGCGCCTTAGCTGAGCGCCACCTCGATCCGCTGCTGCCCGCCATGAAGGCGCATGGCGTGCCGTGGCTGATCCGACATCTCAATGGCGAGATCACGCTCGCGCAGGCGGCTGAAGGCGGGAAGAACGACACCCGCCGCTACACCAAGCGGCAGTTCACCTGGGTGCGCCATCAACTGGCGGACTGGACCTGGATGGCCCCCGAAACGGCTCTCGGGGAAGTCTTGCGGGCGCTCGGGCGTTGAAGCTTGAGCAACCAGAGGAACGACCCGAGCGTTACACTCAGGCCGACAATCAGCACCCAGTGGGCTGGCCGGAATGTCAGGCTCCAGAGATCCCAATCGACATTGGCGGAGAGCACGCGTGTCCACATCACGCCGGTGGTCGCGCCGTACCAGGCGGCCTCGGCGACCGCGGTCAGCACCGCAGCGTGAGAGTGAGTGCGAGGGACCAAACCGGCGTCACCGCTCCCACATAACGGTGCAGCAGCCGGTAGCCGAGCAGCCAGAACACGAAGCCTGCGACCATTACCGAGTCGGAAATATCGAGCTTGGTCTGCATCAGGAAATGGATGCCCCCGAGAATCGCGATGGCGTAGACCGCCTTGTGCAGCCGGTTCCAGCGCGCGCCGCCGAGCCGCTTGATCATGCCATCGGTGGAGGTTGTGGCGAGCGCGCTCAGGCCGATCAGCGCGACGAAGCCGATGGTGAGATAGATGCGCAGCACGATCTCGCTTGCGACCTTGAGGAGGTCGTACTTCTCCTGCACGATGTAAAGCATCAGATGCAGCATCGCGTAGCAGAACGCCGTGACGCCAAGCGTGCGGCGCATGTTGATCAGCTTCGGTGCATTGAACAGCCGGCGCACGGGTGTCACCGCGAGCGAAAACACGACGAACAGCATGGTCCAATACCCGGCCGCGTGGATCGCCTCGTTCACCGGGCGCGCCGGATTGAGCTCACTGTTCCACGCGCGCCAGGCCAGCCACAGCGCCGGAATGCAGCCGCCGACGAAAGCAACAATCTTTTCCGGCGACCAGCGGCCGGATTTTTCGCGCAGGAACGGCATCAGGTTTCCTCAGCCTCGGGGCACAATACCGAGGAGCGCGGCCAATGCGATGCAATTCTGATGACGAATGGGTGAGGCGCGCGTGAAGCTCATGCCCCGAGCTTGTCGGCGAGTTCCGTGAAGCTGCCAACCGCGATGTCCACCGGCACCGTCGGCTTCGGCTCGCCCTTGCCGGGCCCATGCTCGTTCGGGCGCGCGACATGTGTTGTCTTCAGTCCGCACGCCGCGGCGGATGCGAGATCGTTGGAGTGCGCCGCGACCATCACGCATTCGTGCGGCTTGCAGTCGAAGGCCTCGGCGGACTTGAGATAAACGACGGGCTTCGGCTTGTAGTCGCCGGCAATCTCGGAGCCGAGGATCGCATCCCACGGGAAATTGTTGCGTCGTGCGATGCCGCACATCAGCGAGATGTTGCCGTTCGAACAGGGCGCGATGAGGTATTTCTTGTGCAGGCGCGTCAGCGCCTCGGTCGCGTCTGGCCAGCCATCAAGCCGATGCCAGGCCTTGTTGAGGTGCTGCGTCGTGGCCTCGTCCAGACCCGACACCTTGAAGCGCGGCAGGATGCGCTCAAGGTTGCGCCGGTGCAGGACGTCCAGCTTCGAGAACGGGATCTTGCCGGAGCGCACCTCCTCCATGGCGGGCTGATACTCGTTGCGCCAAGCGTCCGCGAAGGCGAGCCAGTCGAGCGTATAGCCCTTGGGCTTGAGTACCAGTTCGCTCTCGCGCGCGATCGAGGTGCGCCAGTCGACCACCGTGCCAAACACGTCGAAGATAAGCGCTTTGACGGAAGCTGGGTCGAGCATGGGCGTTTTCCTGATGGTGTTTCGGCGCACGCTCCCTCTATCATAGCGGCAGCCTTTAAGCCCGCCAGACGAGTACCTCATGGACATCACGCAACTGCCGTTCGACGCCGAAGTCATGCTTGCCGGCCTCAAGCCTTGGGTGGAGATCGAGAGCCCGACCTTCGATGCCGCGCGCGTGAACGCGATGCTTGACCATGTCGCGCGCGAGTGCGCGGTGTCGGGCGCGACGGTCGAGCGCATCGCCGGCCGCATGGGCTTTGGCGACTGCTTGCGTGCGACGTTTGCGTTCGGCCACGAAGCACAGCGCGGCATCCTGATCATGGGGCACCTCGACACCGTGCATCCGGTCGGCACGCTTGCGAACGGGCTGCCGTGGCGGCGTGAAGGCGAGCGCTGCTACGGGCCCGGCATCTTCGACATGAAGGGCGGCAATTTCCTCGCGCTCGAAGCAGTGCGCATGCTGGGGTGGCTTGGGCTCTCGCCCGCGCTGTCGGTGACATTCCTGTTCACCAGTGACGAGGAGGTCGGCAGCCCTTCGACCCGCGACCTGATCGAGGCGGAGGCGAAGCGCCACAAGTATGTGCTGGTGCCGGAGCCTGGCCGTGCGGATGGCGGCGTGGTCACCGGCCGCTATGCGATTTCGCGCTTCAATCTCAAGTCGATCGGGCGGCCGAGCCATGCGGGCGCGCGGCTCAAGGAGGGCCGCTCCGCGATCCGCATCATGGCCGAGATGGTCCCGCAGATCGAGAGCATGACCACGGATGCCTGCACGTTCAGCGTCGGTGTGATCCACGGCGGGCAGTGGGTGAATTGCGTGTCGAGTGTGTGCGATGCGGAGGCGCTCAGCATGGCGAAGCGCCAGGCCGATCTCGACAACGGCGTGGAGAAGATGCTGGCACTGACGAAGGGCGACGATCAGTCCGGCCGCTGCATCGTGACGCGCGGCGTGACGCGGCCGGTGTGGGAGTCGAACGACAAGACGATGGCGATGTACGGGAAGGCGAGGGGGCTGGCGAAACAGCTCGGCATCGACCTGAAGCACGAAAGCTCCGGCGGCGGCTCGGATGCGAATTTCACCGGCGCGCTTGGGATTGCGTCCCTCGATGGACTTGGCGTGTGCGGCTCGGGCGCCCACACGCTGCAGGAGCACATTATCGTGGATAGCCTGCCGCAGCGCGCGAAGCTATTTGCCGGACTCCTGATGGAGCTGTCGTAATCGCCCACCTTGCCGGAATGGCCGATTTCTGCTTGACGTTTGCAGCGCGGGAGACATATAAGCCTCACGCAAGGAAATGACTGGCTGGGACAATGCTGCGCAATATTCTTATCGTAGTCATCACGCGCACCGCCGAGGGTAGCTAGCAGCTACCCGCGATGAGGCGGTGCGTGCAAGGGCCCTTCAGGGGCCTTTTTTGTTGCCTAACCAAGGACTTGGAGAAGGTGGAGCGAGTGATGAGCCAGGAAATGACCGGGGCCGAGATGGTGGTGCAGGCGATGCTCGATAACGGCGTCGAGCATGTATTCGGCTATCCGGGCGGCGCGGTGCTGCCGATCTATGACGCGCTTTTTCAGCAGGAGAAGCTCAAGCACATCCTGGTGCGCCACGAGCAGGGCGCAGGGCACGCGGCGGAAGGCTACGCACGCACCACCGGAAAGGTCGGCTGCATGCTGGTGACCTCGGGGCCGGGCGCCACCAATGCCGTGACCGCCTTGACCGACGCGCTGATGGACTCGATTCCGCTCGTCTGCATCACCGGACAGGTGCCGACCCATCTCATCGGCAACGACGCGTTCCAGGAGTGCGACACGGTCGGCATCACGCGCCCCTGCACCAAGCATAATTATCTCGTGAAGAACGTGAACGATCTGTCGCGCGTGCTGCACGAAGCCTTCCACATCGCAGCCAATGGGCGGCCGGGACCTGTNGTGGTCGACATCCCGAAGGATGTGCAGTTCGCGAAAGGGACCTATCAGGGCCCGAANGCGGTTTCGATGAAGACNTACCGGCCNAAGGTCAAAGGCGACATCGAGAAGATCAAGGTCGCGGTNGACATGCTGGCGAACGCCAANCGCCCGATCATCTATTCGGGNGGCGGCNTCATCAACTCCGGCAAGGAGGCGAGCCATCTGCTGCGCGAGTTCGCGCGAATGANCGGCTTTCCGGTNACNTCGACGCTNATGGGGCTCGGCGCCTATCCGGCCGCCGATCCGCAGTGGCTTGGCATGCTCGGCATGCANGGNACCTACGAGGCGAACTGGACGATGCACGATTGCGACGTGATGCTTTGCATGGGCGCGCGGTTTGACGACCGTATCACCGGGCGGCTCGATGCGTTCGCGCCCGGCTCGCGCAAGATCCACGTCGACATCGACCCGTCCTCGATCAACAAGAATGTCAAGGTCGATCTCGCGATCGTCGGCGATTGCGCGCATGTGCTGGAAGACATGATCCGCATCTGGCGTGCGGAGTCGCGCCAGCCGAACAAACAGTCGCTCGCCGGCTGGTGGAAGCAGATCGACAAATGGCGTTCGCGCAATTCGCTCGCCTATCGCCCCTCGAACGAGACGATCAAGCCGCAATACGCAATCGAGCGGCTCTACGCGGCGACCAAAGACCGCGACGTCTACATCACGACGGAAGTGGGCCAGCATCAGATGTGGGCGGCGCAGTTCTTCAAATTCCAGGAGCCGAATCGCTGGATGACCTCAGGCGGCCTCGGCACAATGGGCTACGGTCTGCCGGCCTCGATCGGGGTGCAACTCGCTCATCCGAAATCGCTGGTGATCGACATCGCCGGCGAAGCCTCGGTGCTGATGACCATGCAGGAGATGTCGACGGCCGCACAGTACCGGCTGCCGATCAAGATCTTCATCCTGAACAACCAGTACATGGGCATGGTGCGCCAATGGCAGGAGTTGCTGCACGGCGGACGCTATTCGGAGAGCTACACGGCGGCGCTGCCGGACTTCGTGAAGCTCGCGGAGGCGTATCACGGCGTCGGCATCCGCTGCGAGAAGCCGGGCGACCTCGATCACGCCATCAAGGAGATGATCGACGTCGACAAGCCGGTGATCTTCGATTGTATGGTCGATCAGGCGGAGAACTGCTTCCCGATGATCCCGTCGGGCAAGGCGCATAATGAGATGCTGCTTGGGGATGTGGCCGGCGACATCCAGAAGGCGATCGACGAAAGGGGCAAGGTGCTGGTGTGAGCAACACAACGCCCGCAAGCGCGAGCCATTATCCGGCGCAGACCGTCAAGGAAAAGATCGAGCGCCATACGCTCTCGGTACTGGTCGATAACGAGCCCGGCGTGCTCGCGCGCGTGATCGGCCTTTTCTCCGGCCGCGGCTACAACATCGATAGCCTCACGGTCTCCGAGACGGAGCACGAGAAGCACCTCTCGCGCATCACCATCGTGACCAGCGGCACGCCGATGGTGATCGAGCAGATCCGCCATCAACTCGAGCGGCTGGTGCAGATCCGCCGCGTGGTGGACCTGACCGACAGCCATGTCCCCGGGATCGAGCGCGAACTCGCCATGGTCAAGGTGCGCGGCAAGGGCGAGAACCGCGTCGAGGCCTTGCGTCTTGCTGATGCCTTCCGCGCGCGCGTGATCGATGCCGGCATCGAGAGCTTCATCTTTGAGATCACCGGCGCGACCGAAAAGATCGAAAGCTTTATCAGTTTGATGCTGCCGCTCGGATTGGTTGAAGTGTCGCGGACCGGCGTGGTCGCGATCTCACGCGGTGCGGAGGGGATGTAGGCGTCAGGTTCGGAGCACTGCGGTGCCGGGAAAGCGAAACATGCGCTTCGGTCTGTTCTGCACGGCACAAGCCGACAGTGGCAATTCTGGTCCGGAAACCGGCCAAGGGTTTCGCGATTACCTCGATTTCAACATCGAGGGTGAGGCGCTCGGCTACTATTCGAGCTTCCTGGTCGAGCACCATTTCAGCGGCTGGAATCAGGTTTCGGCGACGCTCACGCTACTGACCTGCCTCGCGATGCGAACGACCACCTTGCGGCTCGGCAGCGCGGTCATCGTATTGCCGTGGCACCATCCCGTCTTGCTCGCCGAGCAAGCGGCCACCCTCGACCTCATGTCGGGCGGGCGGCTCGATTTCGGCATTGGAAAGGGCTACCGGCACAGCGAGTTCAAAGGCTTCGGCATTCCGCGCGAGGAGGCGGAGCCGCGTTTCGAAGAGGCGCTCGACGTCATCCTGCGCGGCTGGACGACGCGTGAGCGCTTTTCGCATCGTGGCCGTTTCTGGCAGCTCGAGGACATCGTGGTCGAACCGCCGCCCGCGCAGCGCCCTCATCCGCCGATCTGGATCGCGGCCGGAAGCGCACCGTCGATCAAGCGTGCCGCTACACGCGGATTCAACCTCATTCTCGATCAGTACGCGGCGCCCGACCTCATCGGTGAACGCATCGCCCTCTATCGCGCCGAACGCGAAGCGAGTGGACAGAAGTTCGATTCGATGCAGGTGGCGGTCGCGCGTCAGGTGTACGTCGCGAAAGACAAGGCCGACAAGGAAGCCGCGCTGGAGCGGCTCGCCAGGTTCACGCAGCGCACCGTCGCGGTGTCGCGGGCGCCGGATGGGAAGGCGGGTTCGCATGTTCTGGCGTATGCCGATCAGGCAGGCGCAACGGAAGCGAATGCCCTCTACGGAACGCCGGACGAAATTTGCGGCAAGCTCCACGCCCTGGAGCAAGCCGGCGCGGAGTATCTGATGCTGACGATTGCCGGTGGCTCAAAGGAACAGCTGCAACGTTTTGCGCGCGAAATCATGCCGGAGTTTTCGGACGCCCGAATGCCGCTGCAACGGATAGATCCGGGGCTTGTTCCCGTCACCCAATCCACCTAGAAGCACCAGCACAAAACAAAACGGCCGCGGGGGCCGAGGAGTAGGGGTAAGAGAACCATGCGTGTTTACTACGATCGCGACGCCGACCTGAACCTGATCAAGGGAAAGAAGGTCGCCGTCGTCGGCTACGGCAGTCAGGGGCATGCGCATGCGCTGAACCTGCGCGATAGCGGCGTGAAAGAAGTCGCGGTCGCGTTACGCAAGACTTCGCAAGGCGTCAAGAAAGCCGCGGCCGAGAAGCTCAAGGTGATGGACGTAGCCGAAGCCGCGAAATGGGCGGACGTGATGATGATGCTCACGCCGGACGAGCTACAAGCCGAGATCTATCGCGATCACCTTCATGGCAACATGAAAAACGGTGCCGCGCTGATGTTTGCGCATGGCCTCAATGTGCATTTCAATTTGATCGAGCCGCGTCCGGACATCGACGTGCTGATGATCGCGCCGAAAGGCCCAGGCCACACGGTGCGCTCCGAATATCAGCGGGGCGGTGGCGTGCCGTGCTTGCTCGCGATCCACAAGGATGCGTCGGGCAACGCGCACGATCTTGGCCTGTCGTACGGTTCGGCGATCGGCGGGGGTCGCGCCGGCATCATCGAGACGAGCTTCAAGGAGGAATGCGAGACCGACCTCTTCGGCGAGCAGACGGTGCTATGCGGGGGCCTCGTCGAGCTGATCAAGGCGGGTTACGAGACCCTGGTGGAAGCCGGCTACGCGCCCGAGATGGCCTACTTCGAGTGCTTGCATGAGGTGAAGCTGATCGTCGACCTGATCTTCGAGGGCGGCATCGCGACGATGAATTACTCGATCTCGAATACCGCCGAATATGGCGAATATGTCTCCGGCCCGCGCATCATCAATGCGGAAACCAAGGCCGAGATGAAGCGCGTGCTCGACGACATCCAGTCGGGCAAGTTCACCCGCGACTGGATGCTGGAGAATCGCGTCAACCAGACTTCCTTCAAGGCGATGCGCGCCAAGCTCGCCCAGCACCCCATCGAAGAGGTGGGTGCGAAACTGCGCGACATGATGCCGTGGATCAAGGCGAAGGCGCTGGTGGACAAGGCGAGGAACTGATCCACGTCTTGCTTTTGCTTTGACGGGCTCGCTGGGCGAGCCCTATGGGATCAAGGCGAAGGCGCTGGTGGACAAGGCCAGCAACTAGTCATCCCGGCACGTCCTCGGGCCCGCTCTGCGGGCCCGTTTCGTTTTCGCTGTCGCGGATCTCTGCCAGGTCGAAGCCGGCCTCGATCGCGTTGACCCG
>C688J18823_10001224_pt1 | contig 15789 bp, 12 predicted proteins | sample HopSoiMetagenom1_FD_18823 | JGI IMG/M metagenome (IMG submission 18823) | reverse complement strand
TCATACACGAAGGTAGACAAGAAACGCCAATGGTTTTTAAAACCTTTGACGTTTTATTGATTTAGTTCTGTAACCAATATAAGAAAACGCCAAAGGTCTCAAAGACCTTTGGCGTTGTATATTTTACATCCTCTCCGCTGTCCAATCAATAGCTGCTTTTAATTCTTTATGCTCAAAACCTTTGAATTCTCCTGGCATAAAAAAACTAAAAATGTCTGTGAATTTTCGAATGATAACAGAATCGGAAACAATGGCCGCTCTGTTCCACTTAGTGAGATTTTTTATTCCCAAAATGGTATCTTTTAGCCAGGCTCCTGTTGTAAAATTCTTTACAGAGGTATCCAGAATCAGCATATAATTCAGCTTTCCTGCTTTTTCAACCTGCGCTTTCACTTGTGGAATAACCAAATGTGTAAAATCGTTTTCCGTTACTTCTCCTGTTGCCCGGAAACCAACCATATTGGTCGGTAAATTATCTATTAAGTGCATCATGGGGTAAATTTTTGAGGGTTTAACCTTTATTTTGTACAAAAATTTCTCCAAAGTACCTAGCTAACTATTTAATAATTAATAGTTAACATCTTATTTTGAGATACGAACATTTTTTCTTATATTCTATTAACACCGGCTCAAAAGTGTTAAAAACTTTGCTTTTTGAGTGTATATAGGTTTTGTATTTTTACAAGAATGGCAAAGGAAAAAGCAGTAGCGAACGGGGCAGTTGCAGAAACACCCTTAATGAAACAATACAATACGATAAAAGGAAAATATCCGGATGCATTGCTGTTGTTTCGGGTAGGCGATTTCTATGAAACATTCGGAAGTGATGCCATAAAAGCTGCCCATATTCTCGGGATTATCCTTACTAAACGTGCCAATGGCTATGCATCAACCATTGAGCTTGCCGGATTTCCACACCATTCATTGGATACCTATTTACCTAAACTAGTACGTGCCGGTCAGCGCGTCGCTATTTGCGACCAGCTCGAAGATCCTAAATTGACTAAGACTATTGTAAAACGTGGTGTTACCGAACTTGTAACTCCAGGCGTATCTTACAATGATAAGGTGTTGGATCATAAAAAAAATAATTATTTAGCCAGCGTTTATTTTTCCGAAATCTCTTCAAAGAAAAAAAATGTAGAAGCGGGTATCTCTTTCTTAGATGTTTCTACCGGAGAGTTCTCGATTGCAGAAGGCAGTATAGAATATATTGATAAGTTACTGCAAAGCTTTACTCCCAGCGAGGTCTTGTTTCAAAAAAATAAAAAAAAATTATTTACCGAACATTTTGGTGAAAAATTCTACATCTATGGGCTCGATGATTGGGCCTTTACAACTGAGTTTGGAAGCGAATTGTTATTAAAACATTTTGGCACGAAATCTTTAAAAGGGTTTGGTGTTGAAGCATTGGATCATGCCATTGTAGCTGCAGGTGCAGCATTGCATTACCTTGCCGATACGCAACATGATAAAATAAAACACATCAGTACCATTTCCCGCATCGAGGAAGAAAAATACGTATGGCTGGATCGCTTTACCATCCGCAATTTGGAGTTGTTTGGTTCACATAATGACAATGCAAAAACTTTAATTGATGTGATCGATCAAACGGTTTCACCTATGGGGTCCCGGATGATGAAACGCTGGTTAGCTTTGCCATTAAAGGATAAGGCACCTATTGAAGAACGCCTGGAAATTGTTTCTCATTTTCTATCCAAACCTGAAACAATTGAACAGGTGCGTGAATATATTGAATCTACAGGCGATTTGGAGCGTATCATTTCCAAAGTAGCAACAGCTCGTATTTCACCCAAAGAAGTGGTACAATTAAAACGTGCACTTTCTGCAATTGGACCGGTTAAAATACATTGCGAACAAACAACGAATGCTTCCCTAAAAAAAATCGCGGAACAACTCAATCCTTGTCAGTCTGTTATTGATCAAATAGAAAAACAGCTTACGCCTGATCCACCTTATTTAATTGCGAAAGGAAATGCAATTGCCGAAGGTGTAAATGCAGAATTAGATGATCTTCGAAAAATTTCTTATTCAGGTAAAGACTACTTATTGCAAATTCAGCAACGTGAAAGCGAACGCACAGGGATTTCTTCTTTGAAAGTAGCCTTTAATAATGTATTTGGTTATTACCTGGAAGTTACCAATTCACATAAAGATAAAGTACCAGGCGACTGGATGCGCAAGCAAACGTTGACCAATGCTGAACGATATATTACACCGGAATTAAAAGAATACGAAGAAAAAATTCTTGGAGCTGAAGAAAAAATACAGGCCTTGGAAACAAAATTATTTGGCGAGTTGGTCATGAGCCTTATGGAATACATCCCCGTTATACAGCTCAATGCCTCGCTCCTGGCACGCTTGGATTGCTTGCTTTCTTTTTCCATTATTGCACAAAAAAATAATTACATACGTCCACACATTTTTGAAAATGATGTGTTAGACATTAAGGATGGTCGTCATCCGGTGATTGAAAAACAATTACCCATTGGAGAAGTTTATATCACGAATGATGTATACCTGGATAATGAAACACAACAAATCATTATGATCACAGGGCCGAACATGAGTGGTAAATCAGCCCTATTAAGACAGACAGCACTCATTGTATTGATGGCACAAATCGGAAGCTTTGTTCCTGCCAAACATGCAAACTTAGGTTTAGTAGACAAGATATTTACGCGTGTGGGTGCATCGGATAATATTTCTTCGGGCGAATCAACATTTATGGTGGAGATGAATGAAACAGCCAGCATCCTGAACAATCTTAGTAATCGCAGTTTGATTTTACTGGATGAAATCGGACGTGGTACCAGCACGTACGATGGTATTTCCATTGCCTGGGCCATAGCAGAATACATTCACGAGCATCCTACGGCAAGAGCAAAAACATTATTTGCCACGCATTATCATGAATTGAATGAGATGGAAAAAACGATGCATCGCATCAAAAATTTTAATGTATCGGTAAAAGAGTTGGAGAATAAAGTGATTTTTATGCGCAAACTTATCCCTGGTGGAAGTGAGCATAGCTTTGGAATACACGTGGCCAAGATGGCAGGAATGCCTCGAAAAGTGCTGGATGTGGCCAATAAGTTATTGGCACAATTAGAAGGGCAGCGTGAAGGAAAAGCAGAACAGGGAAAGATAAAGACAAAATCAACTGCTGCAATAACATCAGCAGCTCCTGCAACAAATGATTCCGGTATGCAGCTTAGTTTTTTTCAATTGAATGATCCGGTTTTGGAAAATATTAAAGAAGAGCTGGAGCGGACAGATATCAATACTCTCACGCCTGTTGAGGCCTTAATGAAATTGAATGAAATCAAAAAAATGATTGGCGGGTAAAAAAAATCAGAGCGAGAGTGGAGAGCGAGAGCGAATCCACTCGAACGAAGATTTTTCTCTGTAGCAACTGTAGCAGCAGCGTAAGTTGCGGGACTTGCTCTCACACTCACTCTTTAAAAAACGTCAAAGGTCTTAAAGACCTTTGGCGTTTCTGGGTAGAATTCAGGAAATTTGCGCACATCATAATTTATCATTAACTTTCATATTACCTAATCGACATTCCCATGCTTGAACTCATCAAACAACCCTGGCCTTGGTATGTAGCCGGCGCCATCATCGGGTTAACAGTACCTGGCCTATTGATTCTCGGAAATAAAGCCTTTGGTCTCTCCTCCTCATTAAGGCATATTTGTGCAGCTTGTTTTCCTTCCAATTTAACCTATTTGAAATACAATTGGAAAACTGAAATCTGGAATTTATTTTTTGCTTTCGGAATATTGATCGGTGCCTTTATTGCAGCATACTTACTTAAAGACCCCAACAGTTTTAAACTAGCAGAAGATACCAAACAGGTTTTAGAAACGAATGGTGTGAAAGATTTTGATCACCCCTTGCCAACCGATTTGTTTAATTGGGTATCACTATTTACAACAAAAGGTGTACTTCTCATCATTGTAGGTGGCTTTTTAATTGGCTTCGGAACACGCTATGCGGGCGGTTGTCCAAGCGGACATGCCATCATGGGAATATCCAATCTTCAATGGCCCTCATTGGTTGCAACTATCTGTTTTATGATGGGTGGCATTGTGATGACCTGGTTTATTTTACCATTTATTTTAAAACTATAACATGGAAAAGAAAAAAATCATAAGTGATGAGTTTGCCGAACAAGAGCAAGCAAACGAAAAAATAAATTATGCGCAAAACATAAAATTCGTAATCGTAGGTATACTATTCGGTATTACACTGGTAAAGGCCGAAATGATGAGCTGGTTCAGAATTCAAGAGATGTTTCATTTCAGTTCCTTTCATATGTATGGCATCATGTGCACGGCTGTTGTAATAGGTATTATTTCGGTTTGGCTCATCAAACGATTTAATGTAAAAACGATAGGTGGTGAAGAAATTAAAATTGAACCCAAACAATTTAACAAAGGACAGATATACGGAGGCTTACTTTTTGGATTTGGATGGGCATTGACGGGTGCATGTCCGGGGCCATTGATAGCTCAGATAGGAAGTGGTTTTACTGTAATGGCCATTGGTTTTTTTAGTGCTATTTTTGGGGCTTGGGCTTATGCTTTTTTGAAAGATAAATTACCGCATTGATGAACTAATAAAATTTAGCAGTCAACGCATGACCTGTCATTTCGAAAAAATAACATTATTTTTTCTCCAGAAATGCATCACGTATTGCCTTCTGTTTTACTGCATCAATTCCTAATCCTTCTGTAAAATAACGATCCATATTACCATATACACGGTTTACTTCTGTAAATGCAGCTTCCAGGTAAATAGCCTTTACACCAAGCACTGCAGGCATGATTCCAGGTTCACCACCGGCCTTCACAAAATTTTCGATCACCGTTTTTTGCGCCGGTAAAATATAATCATTGCTTTTTTCAAAATCTTTAATGATCTGTTCTTTGGGTACGCCCAACAAAGTCAGCAGTACCGCAGTAGCCCAGCCTGTTCTATCTTTCCCTGAAGAACAATGAAACAACGCAGGTGAGCTACCACTTTGAGCAAGTGAAGTCAAAAATTTACTCAATGCAGTTTTGGAGCTAGGTAATGTTACCATATCACAATAAATTTGTTTCATTGCTGTCTCCGCTTCTGCTGTTCCCCCTCCTATTGCAGTACTCCTTCTTTTAGGATCACGCGTTAATTCATCTAGCTTCACGTAAGCCTCTTCTGATTCATCTGCTAGCATATCTAATGATACATTGCGTACACTTGTATTCACCTCATCGGGTTTGGCTTCACGCTCTCTTGTTGTACGTAAATCAAAATCATATTTTAATTTTAATGCTTCTAATTTCTTCTTATCACTTTCACTCAAACGATAAAGTTGGCTGGAGCGATAAAGTACCGCACGGCGAATAGATAAACTATCCTTTGTCTTGTATCCTCCAAGTTCACGCAGGTTGGGCAAAGATTCGAAACCCAAACTCGCACCTGGTATTTGTGCTTGTAGAGAATTATCTGCATTTGAAATGAATAAAAACAAAACAAGCCAGGTTATTATTCTTATTTTTTTGAGTGTCATTTGTTTTTTCATTGGGTAGAGGTTGCTTTATAAGTGCTAGTACCAATCAACCAGTAACATAGCTCAAAATTTGAGTTAACAAGATACAGCGAAAATGAACAAACAGGCATGTCTTATCCGCATAATGGGTGTATTTCCTTATAAAATTGGGGGCTAACTTTTTTCCAAAAAAATTTTGCAAAGTAAAAAAAATACTTACTTTTGCAATCCAATATCCGCCTTCGCTCTTGAGCTTTGACGGACAAATGCGAAAGTAGCTCAGTTGGTAGAGCGCGACCTTGCCAAGGTCGAGGTCGCCGGTTCGAGACCGGTCTTTCGCTCTAAGAGCTCCCTCTCAGCAAGAGAGGGTGTTTTTTTAAGATCCTTTATCAGATCCTTTTAAGGATGGTAGGTAAGGATGGAATGCCCAGGTGGTGGAATTGGTAGACACGCAGGACTTAAAATCCTGTGATCATTGCGATCGTAGCGGTTCGACCCCGCTCCCGGGTACAAAGTTAGAGTAAGAAAAGCCGAGATTTAATGTCTCGGCTTTTTTGTTTCTTTTCTTTTGGATTAAACATAGGTTAAACATTCCCCAAATATATAACCTTTGGAAGTTCACGAGTGCAGAGTGCAGTAACTGCCTTCTAAGTAGTAGGTCAAGCGTTCGAATGCTTCGGGATCACCAGTCTTTGGAAAGTGCCGACATTTCCCAAAGCGCTTTTCTTTCTATTAGGTCCAATCGAACGAAAACCATCAGCATCTGATAATCGTTCAAGAGTTGACAAAGATGTATCAATATCCGAAAGCTATAGGATGTCACGGAATGGTTCGCATTTATGGATTAGTATTTTACTAATGTAACATGCCCTGTATACTGATGCTGTTTTTTTAACACATCCTTGCAAATAATTTTCCACACATATATTCCTTGCGGTGCTACATTTCCATTCACAGTTGCATCCCATCCTTTATTGAGATCGTTACTTTCAAAGATTTCATTTCCCCAGCGATCAAAAATTATGATATTAAATTCGATGATATTTCTTCCTTTTGGTTGGAATGTTTCATTTAAATCATCTTGGTTTGGAGTAAATGCATTTGGAACGTAAAGATTAAACTGGGGCTTGTAAATAATAGTATTACATGTACTATCTACACAGGTAGTTACAGAATCTGTTACTTTCAAGCAAATATTATAAGTATCCGGTTGAAAATATGTATAATTTAGATCTTTCGATCTGAAAAAAACGTTCGGATTATTTATATCACCAAGATTCCACTCATACTTTAAGTTAGCACCCACTGACAAATTATTCAAAGAGACTGTTGGTTCATATTCAGTCAATTCTTTTGGACTCATGGAAAACAAACCCTTTGGTTTTTTGTTCACCTGAACCGTTGTTGCTAATTTGTGAAAGCAATTATCTTTAATTCCGGTTACAATGTACGTGCTTGTTGTTTTTGGACTTACTGTAATGGAATTCGTAGTAGCGCCGGTTGACCACACATACTTTACTCCTCCTGTTGCTGTTAATGTGATCTGGTTTCCCTCGCAAATGGTTCCATCGTTAACTGTAATGATAGGAGGTAAATTTACATTGACATGTGCAATAGCAGTGTCCAAACAGTATTTGGTGGTACCCGTAACTGTATAGGTAGTATTGGTTGTTGGAACAACAATAACCAATGCCTTATTAGGTAATTTCGAACTATCGGAAGCTGTCCAAACATAGAAGAAAGCATTGCCGTGTGCTTCCAATTTAAATTCATCTCCTAAACATACAACACCGCCATTTGCAACCACGTCAGGTATTGCATTTACGGTAACTGTTCCTGTTTTTGTATTTTTACAACCATTTGAATCTGTACCCACAACCGTATAGGAAGTTGTTGTAGTGGGTGATATTGTCAGAGATGAGGTATTGGAAAGAATGGTTCCGTTTGGTCCGAGCCACGTATAGTTATCAGCTCCTTTTGCATAAATGGTTGTTTTTACACCAACGCAAATCATCGTATCACTTACCTGTATAACTGGCAAGGGGTTTACAGTGACACTTACTTCTACTGTGTCAGCGCAGCCTTTATCCATACCTATAACCGTATAAGTTGTAGACTTATCAGGACTAACATTAACGCTTGAACCTGTAAGAATTCCTGTAGGAGTGATCCATTGATAATCGCTAGCTCCGCTTGAAGTCAATACCGCTTTTTCTTTTTCGCAAATGATCGCACTGGTTGCGGTAACAATTGGCCGCGCATTTACCGTTACAACTACTTTTTTTGTATCAATGCAATTTCCGGAAGAAATGGTGACGCTGTATGTTGTAGTTATTGCAGGACTTGCAATAGGATTTGCGATTGTCGGATCAGACAATCCTATAGCAGGTATCCAGATATATTTTTTACCGCCGCTGGCGAGTAATTGAACTGATGATCCACCGCAAATGGATGTGTCAGCACTGATTGTTGTAGCAAAGGTATTGCTGACCGTTACTATCGCTGTCGTCGTATCACTGCATCCTGCTGAATACGTTCCGATAACCGTATATGTGGTTGTGACGGATGGAAAGGCAATAGGATTTGCTGATAAAGAATTAATTAATGTTGATGTCGGTGACCAGCTATAACTGTCTGCTCCGGTTGCGGAAAGCTGAGCAGAATCAGAAGGACAAACGTTAGCGCCTGTTGCTGTTATGATGGGATTTGATTTAACAGTAAGTACAACTGTTTTGCTATTTTTACATCCTATACTATTTGTTCCAGTTACCGTATAGGTAATGGTTACATCGGGATGAACGGTTATACTCACTCCGGTTTGCCCTGTCGACCAGAGATACATTAAATTATTATTGGAAGCTGTTAATACGCCCGTACTGCCTTTACAAACAGCAGGAGCAGCGATGGTAAAGAAAACGGAATCAACTGTAACCAATGCAGTATCTGTTGCTCTCTTGCCATTTTTATCTGTGAGTGTTAATGTATAGGTAGTATTTATCAAAGGACAAACTTTTGGACTTGCATCCGTTAGATTACCCGGTTGCCATGAATACGTGTAAGGTCCAGTTCCTCCATCTGCTGTAGCATTTAAATTAAGACATGAGCCTTTGCAGACATTTCCTCCGATTGCTGTTGTAGTAAAGCAATTGTTCTTTACAGTTAAAATAACCGTACGGGTTGTTGTTGTGCATCCTGTTGTAATGGTTACTGTGTAAGTGGTTGTACTTGTAGGAGAAACAGTAATAGAACTTGTTGTTTCTCCGCCAGGTGACCACTTATAACTTGTACCACCAGTTGCAATAAGATTTAAACTATTGCCCACGCATATTGTTGTATCTGAAGTGATGGAGACTGGAGAGGGATTAGCAGGTCTTATGTTATCTATATAAAAATATCCTGTAGTATCAGCACTGTAAGGATGAAATAGGAGAGAAGTATAATCCGCAGTTGGAGTAAAGGTAAATGTTACTGATTTCCATGATAATGTATCACTACAAAAAGAGGAAGATGCTACAAGTAATTCTGTTTCATCACAATTTGAATTCCCTCCATATATCTTTAGGCCCAATGCTTCACCGGGAAAATAACTCCATTTATCAAGTATCCAATCAAGTGTAAAGGCGTACGTTATACCCTTTTTAAGCGGTTCACATAATATTTGCTGTGCTGATTCAGTTGTCCAAAAACCTAAGAAAGTTTTTCCCTCACTTGGAACCGGCACTCTAGTGTATCCAGGCTCGGGCTCGGTATCAGGTGTGCCAAGACAAGCTGTCCAATTTGGAGGCACTGTACTAAATTGTGGTATTCCCTCCAATCCAGGATTAATAAACCCTGGGAATTGTTGTGCTAAGCCATTGAATCGAAAAATAATAATAAAGAGCAATAATATGTAGAAATGCTTTTTCATTTTGTTTATAGATTTATCATCTGTATAGTAACAATGATAACCCCTTTTACCTTTTTTTAAAAGGACATAATCGCATTATTCTTAGGATTCTAATATTATTTTTCCTTCATTATCTCCATCATGCTTTTATTTTCCATTTTACTCTTTATCCAGCAGGATAAATCGAAGGTATTCCAAGCTAGTTGCTCATATTCCCCAGGAGGTATTCCTTTAATCACCTCATTCATTTCTTTCAAAATCTTTTTAACATCTACTCCATCACTGTTATGCAAGCGCTTTAAAAGATTAAAAATTTTATTTTCGTAAGTATACAATTTTTGCTTTCGCCGTAAAAAATGCTGGCTGGACATTGCCAAATTATCGAGTATAAGGATATTCCCCAATTCATAATGAATCAAAATGTTCAGTAAACGCGCGTGCGGTTGAAGATCAAGACGAATACTTGCAGCATTTAATACTTTATTGATGGAAGCAAGTGCTTTTTTAAATTCACCAGCGAAAAAAAATGTGGTTGCAATTTCCAGGTAATAATCCATTTTTCTGCTTTCCGTTATCACATTAGCTTTCACCTCCAAATAACTTTCAATAGCATCCCCAACTTTGAGAGCTTGTTGAATCATATTGTTACGTCTGTACACATTTAGTTCAATACTGTATGAAAAAATAATGGCCCAGGAAATAGTAGTGCGAAAGAATTCACTTTTTGATTGAGAAAAACTTTTTAATTTTTTTGCGTAATAAAGACATTCTTCCATCTCATGTAACTCTTCCAATATCAACGCAATGTTATAAAGCGTGGAAATATAACGTTGAGGCTCTTCAGCGATAAGTAAGGGCTGTTTTTCAAACAGTAATAAAGAATTTTTGGCTGCGACATATGCATTTTTATAATCACCTATCGCCCGATAATAATGTATATGGGAAAGCCAAAAATGCCATTGTGCATCCAATCCCAGGGTTGAAGGATTTTTTAAAAGTAATGGATGTTTAAGTAATTTATTAAAAACCGCTGATTCGGAGCTGTCCCTAATTTTTCCAGCTTTTTTATAAAGCAATGCAAACTTTATAGCAAGAATTTGATAATCTGTTAAAATTTTAAATTGTGTAGCCTTCTCAGTGATTGTCCTTGAAAGTTGAATAATTCCAGGATTTAAATCAAACGAATAGATTCTGCGCTCCCATTTTAATAGTTCCAAAAGTAATGCATACCGTTCCAACTGTTCTGCGATCTTTTTTTCCCGCTCTATTATTTTTAAGCATTGCTTGAATAAATTTTTAAAAAAAAGGATTTCTACCTGGTTCAATGCGGTACGTATTCGAAAATCAACCGTTCGATCAGAATGGTAGGCACTTAAAACTTTTAGAATTAAAGCGTATAAATAATTTTTAGCGACCGATAATTGCTTTATAAAAGCTTTATCAGAAAAAACCTTCTTTATCTTTAATTCATCATATTGCTTTTGTTTGTCTATAGTGTCAAATAACTGAATATAATTTCTATTTCCCTGATTTTTAATCTGCAATTTGAAATATCTTTTCTCATTTTTACTCATGGATTTAATGAGCAGGAAAAGATCAGTTGTTGGAATCATCTTATTTTAGAATTTGGCTATAATCTAAGGTAGTGAAAAGAGATAAGAAAGTCGAAATTCGGGAATGGTTTGTTTTTAAAAACAGGTACTGAAAACGTATAAAATTGAGTATTAGCGTTTGCAGGAAACAATTATTTCTTAGTTAGACTCCTAAGAATAGGAACACTTCGTTGCAGTAGATGCTTCGAAGTGTTTTTTTATTGGATGTATGTGATGAATTTTTTTTTTTATGATGACCAATTGCCTGTATTTTAATCGATCTTTTTTCAAACTCAGTTTGTTTTTGAATCAACTTCCTGTTATACCTATTTTTTCTTTTTCAATTCTTGCATAACCACCTCAGCTATTTCTTTTGAACTGAATGGATTTTGTCCTGTTATTAAATTTCCGTCAACCAGCACTTTTGAGGTCATTGGTATAAAAGCCTTTTCGTAGTCAGCGCCTCTTTCTTTGAGTGATTTTTCAAGGTTAAAAGGCACCTCTTTTTTTCTCCTGGCAAGACTTTCTTCAAACCAATTAAATCCTGTAATTGTTTTGCCTTTGATCAAATATGTTCCATTGGATAGCTTGACATTTAAAAGCCCGCCAACTCCATGGCAAACAGCTGCAACGATCTTGCTGCTTTCATACTGTTGTCTGATAATAGTTTGAAGTACCGTATCATGAGGAAAATCATACATTGTCCCGTGCCCTCCAGTTAAATAAACAACGTCAAACGTTTGCTCTGAAATCTCTCTTAAACTTTTTGCTTGCTTCAATAATTCTCTGAATGAACTGTCTGCCCAATAATTTTTGGTTACTTTATCCAACACCATGGGTTTTAGGCTTTCCGGATCAATCGGTGTATTGCCACCTTTCGGGCTTGCAATTGTGACACCATAACCTTGTTCCTTTGCGCGATGATAGAGGTGTGTCAGTTCGCTAAGCCATAAACCTGTTTTTAACTTGCCATTTTCATACCTATCAACGCTGGTAACTACAATTAAAATTTTCATACTTATTGCTTTTGTTCGTTCATAATTCTAATAATTCCTTCCTGATACGTTGTTCGTTTAAAATCAGGAAATCGTTTTTTGAACTTATCTGAAAGAAATACATTGTTGTATTTGTAGCGTGGTAATAATTCCAATAATTCCAATGCTTGTTTATTGAATAAACTAACAACTTTAAATATACACATTTTTATAACAGTGTAACTGAATTTTTTACCGTATACTTTTGAAGTAAGATTTATTAATTGTTTATAGGTAAGTCTGTCGTCGTCGCAGGGTAAGTGCCAGGTTTCACCGTAGGTATTCGGTGTGTTTCCAATTAACGCCATTGCCCGGCTTGCATCAGGTGTCCAAATAAGTGTTCTTAATGTGTTATCTTCCAAAGGAACCTTTAGCTTTTTCCCTTGCTTGATGTTATCAAAGATCATCGTATTTGTGATACTTTGTGTCTTACCGGGTCCGTAAAATTCGGGAGCTCTGCAAATAACAGCTTCGATGCTTTTTTTATTTATCTCTTGTAATAACATGGATGCAATCTTTGCCCGGACCGTTGATTTTCGTCCAACGGGAACAAATGGACTTTCTTCCGTCTGCGGCTCACTAGTCTTGTTGTACATATATGTGTTATCAAAAAATACCAGTTTGCAATGATGTTTTTTGCAGGATTCAATAACATTCTTCATCATCACAGGGAACTGCTGCTCCCACATTCGAGTGTTCATAGGCAGCCCAACGGTGAAATAAACAATTTCGCTTCCTTCAACCGCTTTGTCTGTTGCCTTTGCATCCAATAAGTTTGCAGGAAATAGCTTATCCGTTTCATTAACCTTTTTAGGTTTCCTACTTACTAACTGAATATAAGTAGTGTAATTCCTGTGAAGTTCCTTTGCTAACTCTTCTGCTATTTGACCGTTTGCGCCAAGTATTGTTTGCATATTTTCCGAATGATTTTCATTATTAATAATTACACAAAGCAATTTTCATAATTCGTTTCCTAAAGATACGTTTTCGGTCTCAAACGTCATCTTAGCTTTTTAAACTTTTGCTTATTGTAAAAGTAGAGAGTAAAGGATAGTGGGTAATTTTGAAGTTTAATTCAATACAATATCGTGTAATATTGGGGGCAAATACCTTTTCATATTGATTTTGAACGCTCTGCCACCTCTATCATTTTATGAAAATCATCCACCAAAAAGTTAGACTTTTCCCCGCTCCCGGGTACAAGAAATCAGAGTGAGCGTGAAGAGCGAGAGCGATCACTCGAAACTCTGATTTTTTTCTTCTAATAACTGAAGCGATTCCATCTTCGCTAAAGCTTCGATGGATGAAAAGCGTAAGTTGCGATACTCACGCTCACTCTGAAAGGTTGGATTTTCCAGCCATCATACAACTACTGAGAGCTTCCAAGTCTCAGTGGTTTAGCATAGCCTTGTTATCGTAAGATAATGAGGTTTTTGTTTTTTTACGTGTTAAACAAATTGATCAACAATAAACGATTAATTACGAAGAGTATCCTTCAGCTTCATGTTAAACACCACCACCGATAGTTTAAGCAGATTTAGCAAAACTAATAAAGAAATTTTTTTCATTATGACCCGATGATCTGCATTTGATTTACTTTTTTTTAACCGCATTTAATCTTTTTTACAAAAAAACTTGCGCAAGTGATTATTTGCATATATATTTGCAAACGATTGATTGCGCAATAAAAATCAACTAACATGAGAAGAGATATATACCAAGCGATAGCAGACCCAACAAGACGAGCGATATTAAGCCTCATCGCCCTTCAAGCAATGACCCCAAATGCGCTTGCAGAGCATTTCGACATATCAAGACAAGGGGTATCAAATCATATTAAGATATTAACGGAATGTGAACTTGTAAAACAAGAGCAGCAAGGACGAGAAATATACTATACACTTGAAATCGAAAAAATGAAAGAAATTGATAATTGGTTAAACCAATTCAGAAAAATTTGGGAAACCCAATTCAATCAACTCGACAACGTATTACTAACAATTAAAAAACAGAAAAAATGAAAAACAATTTAGCATTTGATTTTACCGTTGATAAAGCAGCGAAAACGGTATTCATCACAAGAGAATTTGATGCCGACCTTTCGTTGGTATGGGATGCATTTACCAAAGCAGAAATCCTTGACCAATGGGTAGCACCCAAGCCCTGGCTATCAAAAACAAAATTTATGGATTTTAAAGTTGGCGGACGCAGATTTTATGCAATGGTAAGCCCGGAAGGACAAGAGCGTTGGGCAATTCAAAAATACACTTCTATTAGCCCAAAAACCAATTTCAAAATGTTTAATGTTTTTTCAGACAAAGATGAAAATCCTGAATTACCAGGTTCTGATTGGGATTACACTTTTAATGAACAAAACGGTATTACAAAAGTGAATATTACCATTTATAATGAATCGCTTGCACGTTTGGAAAAAATGATTGAAATGGGCTTCACAGAAGGATTTAAAATGTCAATGGAAAATTTGGAAAATCTATTAGCATCCCGACAGCTATCAGCGTAACAACAAACTAATTCTATATGAACGTACAAGAACAAATCAAAAAGTATATTGATAGCCAACCTGAACCGAAGCGTAGTGAAATGCAAGAGTTGCACCGAATCACGCTTCAAGTATCACCAGGATGTAAATTATGGTTCTTCGATGGTAAAAACAGTGAAAATAAAATTGTTTCTAACCCTAATATAGGATATGGATTTCAGATACTAAAATATGCTGATGGAGAAACCAGGGAGTGGTTTCAAATCGGTATCAGTGCAAATACAACCGGAATCTCAGTCTATATCCTTGGTATCAAGGATAAGACATACTTAGCCCAAACCTATGGAAAAAAGTTAGGCAAGGCAAGTGTGACAGGTTATTGCATTAAGTTTAAAACGCTAAAAGATATAAACATTACTATTCTTGAAGAAGCCATGCGATACGGGTTTGAAAATAAGTAATCAAGCGAGGTGGAAAAGTCAGAACAATTTTTTTTGACCACTCACAAAAAATTAAAATAAAAACTCCTTTAACCATTTTAGTTAAAGGAGTTTTTTTATAACAAATCTTAAATTATTGAATCACTAATTTTTTGAAGGAGCTTGCTTCACCTACATTCATTTTTACAAAATAAATTCCTTTTGCCAAATTAGAAATGTTAAACTCTTTTGAAATTTCTTTCACAGAACCTAAATTTTCTTTATACGCAACACGTCCATCAAGTGTGAGGATGGTCATTTCAGCGGCGCCCGTATTTGCTACTTTAAATGACAGATAGAACGCATCCTTGGCCGGATTCGGATGAATGTTAATGTTGAAGTCATTATTCTCATTCTCCATTATTCCAGTTCCACATAATGCATTTAAAACTAATACATCAGAAGATATACATCCTTTGGTTGCACCATTAGAAATGGTATATACCACATTGCCAACTCCGGCGGCTGTTACTTTTACCTTCGCTACACTTGCTGCAGAGCTTCCAACAAAGTTTGCAAATGCAACGGTTGTGGTCCAATTCGCAGTTCCTACAACAGGTGTGTTTCCATTAAGTGTTACGGTGTCACCACAATTCGCGTTGATGTCTGTTCCTGCTAATGCCAATGTTGGTGCAGCATTCACCGTAAACATCATACTGTCTTTTGAAACCGGGCAAGTACCCAATGCAAGTGTATACACCATTGTATAGCCTCCGGCAGTTCTTAATCTCGCACGTATGG
>C688J18823_10001223_pt1 | contig 15807 bp, 17 predicted proteins | sample HopSoiMetagenom1_FD_18823 | JGI IMG/M metagenome (IMG submission 18823) | reverse complement strand
CTCGGCCGCGAAAGGAGCTCGAGCGGGTTCGGCGGCACGGGGCCGGCGGGCAATACCGCCAATCCGGTCAATCCTGCCACGGGCGCGGCCACCGACAGATCGGCTCTTCCNCTGAGTACCGACGAAAGGCCGAACCGGTCGGCGATGTTGAAGATGCCCTGCTGGCGCGGCGAGCGGAAGTCCGCATCGATGAGCAGCGTGCGCTGGCCGAGCTGGCTGAACGACACCGCGAGATTGGCGGCAATGAAGCTGCGGCCTTCGCGGGCCGACGGGCTCGCGATGGCGAGCGTGCGGCGGCCGGCGGCCGGGTTGAACCAGCGGATGAGAAGCTGGGTGCGCACGGCGCGCAGCTCTTCCACCACCGGGTGGAACGGATCCCAGGCGGCGACCAGCTCCTTGCTCACGCCGTCGGGGCCGGCGACGAGATACGGGAACTCGTACTGCTTGGCGAGCGCCTCGCGCAGGTCGCTGTCGGTGATCAGGTTGAGCTCGATCGCCGCCTCGCCGAAGCGCCAGCCCAGCTCGCGCTGGCGCTTGAGCACTTGCTCCGCGTCGGAGGGCGTGATCTTGCCCTCGTCCATCAGGATGGCGCCGATGTGGCGGCCCGTCAGGCGGGCATTGCCCTCGATGGGCAGCACGTTGTCAGTGGGTTTTACGAGCATGGCTGTCCTCTCTTACCAGGGGCGCGGAAGCGCATTGCGAACGGGTGAATTCGGCGACGGCAGGAGGCGGGCGCCGGCCGGCGTCCAGCGCGAAAGCACGCCGAGCGAGGGCACTGCGAGGCGCGACTCGAGGTCGGAGCGCGAGCGAACGCGGCGGTCCATATGCTCGAACACGTAGACCACGCCGGCCGCGAGCAGCAGGCCGATCACCACGGACAGCGCGGAGATCAGGCCGACCTTCGGGAACGCCGCCTTGAGCGGCTCCAGCGCAGGCGTGAGCATGGCGAGGTTGGTCTGGCGCACGCGGCTGTCGACCTTGACCGCGATCGCGCGCTGCAGGGCGCCGTCGTAGGCGCGCTGCGCGTTCTCGAGGTCGCGCGACAGCACCGCCATGTCGACGCGCGCGGACTTCATCTCCATGATCCGCGCCTGCTGCGCGGCGAGCGCCGCTTCGAGGTCCTGCACGCGCTTCTGGCTCTGCTGCACGCCGTTGCCGAGGCCGGCGACGACCTTGTTCGACTCCGCCGTGAGGCGCGCCTTCAGGCTCTCCACTTCGGCCGCGGTGCGCTGGTACGTCGGATGGTTCTGGCCGAGCACCTCGGACTGCTCCTTGAGGCGCTGCTCCGCCACCTGCAGGGCCTGCTTGATGGTGATGATGTAGCCGTTGCCGAGCACCTCCGGGAAGGCTTCGAGCGACGTGCCGCCGGCGATGATGTCCTGCGCCTGCTTGTAGCGCGTCTGCGCGTCCATCGTGGCGGCGCGCTGGCGGTTGAGCTCGCCGGAGATCTCCGCGAGGCGCGAGTACTCGACGTCCAGGCGCTCCTCGACCGCGGCGACGCCCTTCTCCTTCTGGTAGGCGGTGAGCTTCGTCTGGGCGCTGGTGAGGTCGGCGCGCAGCGTCTTCAGCTGCTCGTCGAACCACTGGCCGGCTTCGCGCGAGGGCTCGGTGCGCAGCTCGAGCGCCGTGTCCAGGTACGCCTTGGCGAACGCGTTGGCGACGGCCGCCGACTTCTTCGCGTCGTTCGACGAGAACTTGATGGTGATGATGTTGCTCGCGCCGGAGTCGACCTTCAGCTTCTCGAGCAAATTGGCGGCGACCCATTCCTCGACGGTGCCGACGCCGCCCGTGTCGCGCTCCCAGTCTTCGCGCACGCCGGGCTGGCTGGCGAGCTTGAGATCGCGCACCACGCGGTTGGCCACCTTGCCGCTCTGGATCAGGTCCATCTGCGTGAAGATGTAGCCGGCGCGCTCGCGAGGCGACATGCCGCGCGGCGCCATCGTCTGTTCCTCGCGGGCATCGATGAGCACGGTGGCCGTGGCGTCATAGCGCTTGGGCAGCGCGAGGGCCACGACGACTGCCGTGAACACGGTCACGGCCAGCACCGTCACGAAGGCCTTCTTGCGCGCTTTCAGCGCCAGCAGGTATTGGTTCAAATCCATGGAGGGCTCTCCCTTTCCTTAGAAAATCGATTCGCGGACGAAGATCACGTCGTTCGCCTGGACGCGCTCGGTCGGCTTGACGTCGTACTCGAGCACCTTGCCTTCGGCGTCGGCGCGGCGCAGCTTGATGCGCCGCTCGCTGCCGCGCGGGGTGATGCCGCCGCCGAGGGCGATCGCCTGCATCACGTTCATGCCGTCGGTCACCGCATAGCTGCCGGCGCGCACCACCTCGCCGTAGATGTAGAACTGCGGCGCGCGGTCGACGTACACCGTGTCGCCGCCCTGCATCTCGAAGTCCTTCGAGATCGAGTTCACCGGGATGGGCTTGCCGGAGCGGATCACCGTCACCGTCTCGTTGCCGCCGGGCGCGATGCCGCCCGCCGCGGCGATGATCTGCGACACCTTCATGCCGGGCGTCTCGAGCGGGTAGAGCCCGGGGCGCACGACCAGGCCGAGCACCGAAACCTGGCGGCTCCTCACGGTGGTGAGCGCGACGCTCACCTTCGGGTTCTTGAGGAACTCGCCCTTCTTCAGCGCGTCGGCGACCGCGTCGGCCGCCTCCGAGGCGGTCATGCCGCCGACCTTGACGGTTCCGACCAGCGGCACGGCGATGGTGCCGCCCTCGGTCACCCGAGCGTCGGTCGTCATCTCCGGCTGCTGGAACACGGTCACATGCACCGTGTCGCCGGCGCCGAGCTTGTCGCTACTCTGCGCAAGGCTCGGTACGGCCAGCGCGCTCAACAGGATTGCCATCACTATGCGGATCATCGTCACCTCTTCACTGGACTGGTTCGCGGGTTACCTTTTGACCTGGGCTACGTATTCGATGCGCGCGCCTTCGCGCAGCTTCTTCACCTCGGCGGCAGCGATCTCGAGGCGCTTGCGGCCGGCGAGAAATTGCTCGATGAGGGCCTGGGCCTGCTCGCGCGCGAGCGGAGCGTCCTCGGCCTGGATCAACTGGATCGCCGATGCGCCGCCGGGCGTGGAGAACACTGCCGTCTCGCCCGGTTTCATGCGCGAGAGCTTCGGCAGGAAGGCGAGCGGCAATTCTTCGGCGGGCTGCGTCTGCGTCGTCAGGCTGAAGCGCGCGCCGCGCGCGCGCAGCGAGGCGGCGATCTGCTCGAGATCGCCTTCGACGAGGTCGGCGGGCGACGCCACGGTCAGCTCGCGAATGCGGTAGATGCGCCGCTCGGCGAAAAGCGCCGGATTCTCGTCATAGAACGCGCGCACTTCGTCCCGGCTCGGCTTTACGCCGCTAGACGCCACGCGCTCGACGTAGGCTTGTGCGAGCACCTGGCGGCGCGCGTTGTCGATCGTCTCGGCCACCGCCGGGTCCTTGTCGAGGCCGGCCTCGAGCGCCTTCTGCACGAGGAGCTCGCGGTCGATCACCTTCTCGAGCGCGGCCTGCGTCGTCGGCGCCTGGCGCGACGAGATCTCGACGCCGTTCACGCGCGCGAGGGCATGCTTGTTGGCGGGCTCGCAGGCCATCAGCAAGAGCGGGAGGCAGAGCGCGACGATGACTCTCATAGCGGTCGCGTCAGGCGCCGGTGCGCGACCCAGGCGGCCGCGGCGAGTCCGGCGAGGAGGAGCGGCCAGCGCCCGGGTCCGGGCACCGGCGTGATGGTGAATCGAAATTCCGAAGCGGCGACAGGCTCGGTGCTTGCCCCCCGCTGCTCGCGCGCCTCCGCCCGCGGCAGCGAGGCGCCGATCGGCTCGGCAAGGGCGCCGTCGACCGTCAGTCGATAGAGATCGTTGAACGAATAGAGTGCCGGTCGGGCATCGTCGGCGGCAGCGCGAGTGGCGCAGCCGGCCGCGAGACAGAGGATCACGAGGCGGTGGAGGATCTTCATTGCAGGCGTCTGGGCATCCTAGGGACGGTCTGTTACGACCCTGACTCGTCGCCGCCGAGCGCCAATGCACCGTACGGACTAGTCGAGTCGCCGGGTCTTTCGCCGTGTCGCTCGTCGCGTGACACGAAAAACAAATCGGGGCCCGCAGGCCCCGAGTTTTGGCGTGAAAAAGTGCTGCGCTTACGGGTTCAGGATGCGAAGCTCGAGCGACTTGCCGATCGCCTGGGTGCGATTGACGACATTCAGCTTGCGCAGGATCTTCTGCACGTGGTTCTTCACCGTGAGCGGGCTGATCTTGAGGATCGCGCCGATCTCGAAGTTCGACTTGCCGAGATAGATCCACTTGAGGATGTCGAGCTCGCGCACGGTCAGCACGCTGCCGCCGGCGGCCTTTTCGCCGCCCGCTTCGGCGCGCTTGGTGAGCTGCGTACGCACCCAGGCCGCATGCAGCGAAGGCGCGAGGAGCTGCACCAGATAGGCCTGGCGCTGGGTGGCGCTGCCGGGGCGGCAGGCAAAGGTGAAGAGGCTGATCGCGCGGCCCTCCGAATCATGGATGCCGTGCACGAGGAGCTGCGTCGCGCCGAGGCGCTCGAGCTCGCGCTGGAAGCCGCCGCCTCCAATAGTGGTGGTGGGACCCAGGTCCAGCACCACGGGCTGGTAGCGGCGCTCTTCCCAGGCCTTCAGGAGAGCGGGCGCCACGCCCGTGTCGCGCAGGAACATGTCGCTGAAGAGATTCGGCTCCGGCGTGGTCATCGAGAAGCCGTCGGCGCGGAACGCGGGCGGCTTGCCGAGGCAGAGCGTGCAGATCAGGAGCTCGTGCCGGATCAGGCTTTGCAGCAGGCCCTGCGTCCAGCTGAAGAAGTGGGCGCGTGCATGCACGCGCAGCGACGCGTCCAGGTTGAGCACGATCGACTCGATCTGCAGGAAGTCGGTGGCCGCCGAACGGGCATCGGAGGAAGTCTTGGCCTCCGCACTGCCCGGCAGAATGGGCGCCTGTGCGATGTCGGCCGAGGGATGTGCTGCTGTGAGTGCGGTGGTCATAGGGGAGCACTATAGAGTGGTTAATAAGACCTAGTTCGAACGGCGGGGGGGTCAAACGGTAGTCCGCTGAGGCTACAAGGAAGGGCCGCGCGCAACATCGTGGTTGAACCCGCGTGCCCTAACCTCGTCGAGCCTTGCAAGCCAATCCGCTTTCTCTCAAACAATCTCGCCTGCTGCACAGCCAACCCGGTTCGGGGGCGCTGCTGCATGCGGCGATCGATCCCGCCGTCGCGATAGCAACGCTGGCGGCTTCGGCGAGCTTCTTCGGGCGCTTCGACGGCGCCTGCCTGATCCTCGCCCTTCTCGTTTTTGCGCTCACTTTTCCCGGCAGCCTCGCCCGCGAGGGCGCGACTGCGGGCGAGCTCGCCCTCGACATCGTGACCGGCTGGATCGCGATCGTCGGGCTGCTGCTGCTCCTCGGCTGGGCGTCGCGCACGCTGGGTGCCTTCGACCCGCGCGTGCTCCTCGCCTGGGCGTTCGCCACGCCGCTCGCGCTTTTTGCCGCGCATCGCTTCGTGCCGCGGCTCCTCGCCGCCGAAGGCCTGAGGAAGACCGCGGTGATCGCCGGTGCCAACGATCTCGGCCGCGGCCTTGCCGAGCGCTTGCGCTCCAACCCGCTGCATGGCGTGCGGCTCCTCGGCTACTTCGACGATCGCGCGCCGCAGCGCATCCAGGAAAAGAGCGTCCTCGGCTCGATCGCCACGCTGCCCGATTACGTGCGCACGCACAACATCGACATGATCTACATCGCGCTGCCGATGGCTTCGCAGCCGCGGATTCTCAACCTGCTGGAAGATCTGCGCGACACCACGGCCTCGATCTACTTTGTGCCGGACATCTTCGTCTTCGACCTGATCCAGGCGCGCGTCGACTCGATCGGCGACCTGCCCGTGGTGGCGGTGTGCGAGACGCCTTTCTATGGATTCAACGGCCTTCTCAAGCGCGTCAGCGACTACGTGCTCGCCACCGCGGCGCTCATTTGCCTCGCGCCGATCATGGCGGCCATCGCCATCGGCGTGAAGCTCTCCTCGCCCGGCCCGATCCTCTTCAAGCAGCGTCGCTACGGCGTCGACGGCCGCCAGATCTACATCTACAAGTTCCGCTCGATGAAGGTCACGGAGGACGGCGAGGTGGTGAAGCAGGCCACCCAGAACGACCCTCGAGTGACGAAGTTCGGCGCCTTCCTGCGCAAGACTTCCCTCGACGAGCTGCCGCAGTTCATCAACGTCCTGCAGGGGCGCATGAGCGTGATCGGCCCGCGCCCGCATGCGGTCGCGCACAACGAGCTCTATCGCAAGCTGATCCGTGGCTACATGATCCGCCACAAGGTGCGCCCCGGCATCACCGGTCTTGCCCAGGTGAACGGCTATCGCGGCGAGACCGAGACGGTCGAGAAGATGAAGATGCGCATCGAGTACGACCTCGCCTACCTGCGCAGCTGGTCGCTGCTGCTCGACCTGCAAATCCTGCTTAAAACCATTCTGGTGGTCCTGAAGAAGCAGAATGCGTACTGACCGCTTCGCCTGCCTCGCGGCGGCGGGCGGCATCATGCTCGCGCTGCTGCTGCTGCGCTCGGACCTGGTGCCCGGCGGCTGGGACAAGGTGGCGCACGTTTGCGCCTTTGCCATCATTACGGCGCTCCTCTGGCACGGCACGGCCGGCGCCGCGCCGCTCGCCGTCGCCGTCGCGGTCATCGCCTTCGGCGCCCTCGACGAGCTGCACCAGCTGATCGTGCCCGGCCGAACCGCCGAGCTTGCCGATTTCCTCGCCGACGCGGCCGCCGCTGCGGCCGTGTGCGGCCTGCTATCCCTACGAAAGAAAACGCCATGTGTGGAATTGTCGCGGCCATTGCCAGCCGCAACGTCGTCCCGATCCTGATCGAGGGGCTGAAGCGCCTCGAGTACCGCGGCTATGACTCGGCGGGAGTCGCGGTCATCAACGGCCGCTTGCAGCGTCTTCGCTCGTGCGGCCGCGTCGCCGAGCTGGAGAAGCTGGCGGTGCAAAGCGCGCTGCACGGCACGATCGGCATCGGGCACACGCGCTGGGCGACCCACGGCGTGCCCTCCGAGCGCAACGCCCACCCGCACGTTTCGGGCGGCGTTTCGGTGGTGCATAACGGCATCATCGAGAACCACGACGAGATGCGCGCGCGGCTGAAGGGCCTCGGCTACGAGTTTTCCTCCGATACCGACACCGAGGTGATCGCGCACCTCGTTCATTCGCTGCTGCAGGCGAGCGGCAACCTGTTCGACGCCGTCCAGGCGGCGACGAGGCAGCTCGTCGGCGCCTATGCCATCGCCGTCATTTCGGGCGACGACCCGCAGCGCATGATCGTCGCGCGCATGGGCGCGCCGCTGCTGCTGGGCGTCGGCGACGGCGAGAACTTCGCCGCTTCCGATACCGCGGCCCTGCTCCAGGTGACGCGGCGGATGATCTACCTGGAGGAAGGCGACTGCGCCGAGGTGAGCCTCGAGCGCGTGCGCATCGTCGATGCGCGCGGCCACACCGTCGAGCGCCCGCTGCACGTGAGCCAGCTCGCCGCGGACGCGATCGAGCTCGGCACGTTCAAGCACTACATGCAGAAGGAGATCTTCGAGCAGCCGGCCGCCGTCGCCGCCACGCTCGAAGGCGTGGCGAACGCGACGAGCATCCAGCCGCACGTCTTCGGCGCCGAGGCCGAGCGCATCTTTGCCGACACCCAGTCGGTGCTGATCCTCGCCTGCGGCACGAGCTACCACGCCGGCGTCGTCGCTCGCTACTGGATCGAGAGCCTCGCCGGCGTGCCGGTGAACGTGGAGATCGCGAGCGAGTACCGCTACCGCGATTCGGTGCCGCATGAGAAGGCCCTGGTGGTCGTCATCTCCCAGTCCGGCGAGACGGCCGACACCATCGCCGCCCTGCACCACGCACGCGCCCTCGGCCAGGCCAATGCCCTCGCCATTTGCAACGTTCCCGAATCGGCGCTCATCCGCGCCGCCAACTTGAGATTCCTCACGCGCGCCGGCCCCGAGATCGGCGTGGCTTCCACCAAGGCTTTCACCGCCCAGCTGTCCGCGCTGTTCGTGCTTGCGCTGGTCCTTGCCAAACAAAGGAACAAGCTGAGCAAAGCAAAGGAACTCGAGTACCTGGAGGCGCTGCGCAGGCTTCCCAACTGGCTCGCCAACGCGCTGCGCGTCGAGCCCGAGATGGCCGGCTGGGCGGCGAAGTTCGCGCGCTGCGAGCACGCGCTCTTCCTGGGACGCGGCGTGCACTACCCGATCGCCCTCGAAGGCGCGCTCAAGCTCAAGGAAATCTCGTATATCCACGCCGAGGCTTATGCCGCCGGTGAGTTGAAGCACGGGCCGCTCGCCCTCGTCGATCGCAACATGCCGGTGGTGGCCATCGCGCCGCGCGATGCGCTGCTCGACAAGCTGAAGTCCAACCTGCAGGAAGTCCGTGCGCGCGGCGGCGAGCTCTACGTGCTCGCCGATGCGAGCGCCGGCCTGACGAATGGCGAAGGGGTGGATCTCGTGCACTTGCATGATGACGCGGGCATCCTCTCGCCCATCGTCAGCACCGTGCCGCTCCAGCTTCTCGCCTACCACGCCGCACTCCTTCGGGGTAACGACGTCGATAAGCCGAGAAACCTGGCGAAGTCCGTCACGGTGGAATAACCAGGCTCCGGGTGTAGCCCCCGCCGGCGGCGGGGGCTCGTTCTCTTTCTTGAAACCTACGCGGCGATGTTCGCGGCTTGCAGATCCGGCTTGAAGCGATAGCCCGTGCCGCGCACCGTCTCGATCAGCTTGTCATGACCGGTCGGCGCAAGCGCCTGGCGCAGCCGGCGGATATGCACATCCACCGTACGCTCCTCGACGAACACGTGCTCGCCCCATACCTCGTCCAGCAACCGCGCCCTCGAGAACACGCGCCCCGGATGGGTCATGAAGAAGTGAAGAAGGCGCAGCTCCGTGGTCCAGAGGTCGATCGGCTTGTCGCCCGCGGTGACCTGGTGCGCGGCCGGGTCGATGCGCAGGCCGGCGATCTCGACCACGTCGTCGGCGAGCTGCGGCGCGCGCCGGCGCATCACCGCTTTGATCCGGGCCAGCAATTCGCGGGCGGAAAAAGGCTTGGTGACATAGTCGTCGGCGCCGGACTCGAGCGCCGTGACCTTGTCCTGCTCCTCGGCGCGCGCCGACAGCAGCACGATCGAAATATCCTTGGTGCGCTGGTCGCCGCGCAGGCGCCGCGCGAACGTGAGCCCCGGCACGCCGGGCAGCACCCAGTCGAGGAGCACGAGGTCGGGCCGCGACTCGCGCACCAGCGCTTCGGCCTGCGGCACGTCGCCGGCCGTCATGACTTTGTAGCCCGCGCGCTGCAGGTTGGCGGCGAGAAGGTCGCGAATCGCCGTTTCGTCTTCGACTACCAGGATGGAACCGCCCATGACTTCTCCCATGTTTGTTAGGCGGGGCCATGGTAGGAGGAGCCCGTTCGGCGGCATATCGCCGACCCCTTATTTAACAGTCGTGTCATATTGGCGTCATGTCGTCGTTTACCGACACGCTCATGTCATAAACGGCTCCGGTACAGGCGTTGCAGCAGGGGGACCTTCATGAGGGTGCTCGTCATCGAGGACAACGGCGATATGCGGGACATCCTACGGGTTGCGCTGGAAGGCGCCGGGTACCACGTGGTGACCGCTTCGCACGGCCAGGAAGGATTGGGCTACCTGAACGGGCACAAGGTCGACGTCGTGCTCACTGACCTCTTCATGCCTGAAATGGACGGCATCGAAGTAATAGCTGCGCTGCGTCGGTACTTTCCGGGCGTCAAGGTGGTGGCCATGTCCGGCCGGCCCGGCGTGGATTACCTCGGCGTGGCGAAAGAGCTCGGCGCGGCTCGCATCTTGCGAAAGCCGTTCGCAATGGACGAGCTCCTCGCGGCGGTATCGGCGTGACGCGGCGCCCGAAGGTCTACCACATCATCGGCTCCGGCCGCCGCCACGTCGCAGCGGCATCGGATCTCGTCACGCGCGGCAGTCGCGTGGCGGTCGAGCTCGACCCCGACATCGTGCACAGCAAGGGCGTGTTCGTCGAGATCGATCCCGGCAAGCTGCGCAGGCTCGACGAGGAAGGCTGGGTGTTCGGTTATCCCGAGCGCGTCGACCGTCGCCAGCCGCAGCCGCGCCGGCGCCATTACCAGGCCGAGCCTAAGCGCTCGCCGGGACGCCGGGCAAGCGACCTCAATCGCCGCGCCTAGGCCGGCGCCGTGTTGTTCTTGAGCCAGCGCGCGGCAAGCAACGCCACGACCGCGAGCACCACCACGGCCGCCGCGAGGATGCCGTAATTAAGATCCGAGTGCCCTTCCAGGGCGGACGAGATCTCGGAGCCGAACACGCTCGTGGCTAGCAGGCCCGGCGCCATGCCGAGCACCGTGGCCGCGCTGTACTCGAACACGTTCGAGCGCGCCGCGCCGGCGAGCACGCTGCCGACGATGAACGGCGCGAGCGGCGCGATGCGGATGGCGAACATGGCGGCGAAGCCGTGATCGGCCAGCAGCTGGCGAACGCGGTCGAAGTGGTCGCCGGCGATGCGTTTCACGCGCTCCGGGCGTACGAAACGACCTAGGTAGTACGTGACCAGCGCGGAGAGAAGCACGCCCGCCATGGCGTAGGCGAAGCCGACCCATGGACCGAAGGCGATCACCCCGATCAGCGTCAGCACGGGCCGCGGCAGCATGATGAAGGCGGTCGGGACGTACGCAAGCACGAGCAGGGGAGCCGACGCCGGGTGCTCGCGCACCGCGCGCGCCCAGTCGACGAGGCGCGGACCGGTGATGTATTGGTATAGGGGCGTATAGCGCCACGCCGCCGTGAGGGTGGCGATGACGAGCGCGATCAGAACGAGCTTGCCCCAGGCGGGCCGGCGCTGCTTCAGCTGAATGCGAGAGCCGCTTTCAGACTCTCCAGCGAGAACGGCTTGTGCAACGTCGCATCCGCGCCGACGTGCACCGCGGCTTTGAGGTAGTCCATCTTCGCGCGCTCGCCGCCGCCCGACATGGCGATCACGCGCACGAAAGGCCACTCGCGCTTGAACGCGGCGATGGTCTCGATGCCTTCCTTGCCCGCCATGAAGATGTCGGTGATCACGACCGCGACGGCGTGCTCGCGATGCGCGGCGAGCGCTTGGTTGCCGTCGGCCGCGGTCTCGACCTCGTAGCCGAGCAGACCCAGCAGCCGACCGAGCGAGACGCGCATGTCGGCGTTATCGTCCACCACCAGGATGCGGCGCGCGGCGCTCATGTCTCCTGAGCCGGCTCCGAATCCGACGCGGACTGCCGTCTCGCCGCGCGCTCGGGCTTCTCGGCCAGGCCGAGCTCGCGCTCGAGCTCGGCGGCGCGCTTGCGCGGATCGGCGCACAGTTGCCATGAATAATGCGTGACGTCGCCGAAGCCGCCGCCGCTCTCGTGCGACAGATGGCTCTCGAGGCGCGAGCGCACCGTATCGGAGCCGCCGAGCGCGTGGCCCACCGCGAGCGCGACGGCGCCGCTCCACAGGACATAGACGCCCTTGTGGTCTGGCGCATCGGCCACCATCGACTCAACGAATCGCCACTTGTGCATCGGATTTTTCCGCTGCGGATGTTACGGACGCGATACGCGGTTGTCGTGTCGCACACTCGATGAAAATGTGCGTCGCATGTAAGCGACGCGACTATTGTTTGTGGACGCAATGCGACTTGTGTCGTGCGGTTACGGCAGCTTCTCGATCGGCGGCGCCGCCCGCGCGCGCAGCGCGCCGACAAGCGCCCGCTGCGCCACGTCTTGCCGGCGGTCCTGGCAGGCCCGAGCGATGTCGTCCGCGAGCACGAGGTCGACGACGGCAAGGAACACGCGCTCGGGCGGCGTGGCGCGACCGGCGAGCCAGAACTCGAGGGCGTGCGCCTCCACTCCAAGGCGCTCGGCCAACCGCTCGCGGCTGCCGACGATGTCACAAGCCCGGCTGAATAGCCGCGCCTTCAACTCACGATGCATGGCAGGGGGTCACACGCAAGCCCCATGCCCGAGGCTCTACCGGGGTCGGGAGAGGTGCACCCGCTCTTGCATCGTGCTAGGGCGGCGCCCTTCGCGATATTGATTTAGCACGGCGACGAGCGAGGCCGGGTCGGCCGGCTTCTGGAAGAAATGGTCGAAGCCCACCATGATGGCGAGGAACCGGTCAGAGGGCCGGATCCACACGCCGGAGATGGCGACGAGCATCGGCCGGTCTTCTATGCGGACGTCGCGCAGCTCGCGCGCGAGCACGAAGCCGTCCTTGCCGGGCATCTCGATGTCCAGGATGCAGACGTCGGGGTCGAAGCCGCGCACCAGCTCGCGTACGCTGGCGCCGTCCTGCAGCGTGCGCACCTCGTGCCCCTCTTCCTTCAGGATGGCGTCGAGCGTGACGAGGGTGTCCTGGTCGTCGTCGGCCAGGAGGATGCGAAGCGGTGGCTGGAACTGGACTACCTCGGACATTGCACCTTCACCGATCAATGGCCATCGTGAGCACGCTCGCTGCCTTTGCCAGCGATGCGCCGGCCGTGCTCGATCGCCTGCTGGATCTGGCGCGGATCGGTCGGCTTCACGAAGTGATAGTCGAACCCCGCTTCCATTGCCCGCTCGCGGTCTTCCTTGCTGCCGTACCCCGTCATGGCGATGAGAAGAGCGTGGCTCGTGTCGCCCTGCTCGCGCAACCGCCGTGCCACGGCATAACCGTCGATGCCGGGCAATCCGATGTCGAGCACGATCACGTGCGGCGCGAAGACGCGCACCGACGAAAGCGCCTCGCCGCCGTCGAACACCGTCTTCACTTCGTGCCCTTCCAGGCGCAGGAACGCCGCCGTGCTTTCGGCCGCGTCGGGGTTGTCGTCCACCACCAGCACCCGGCGGCCGTAGACCTGCGGCGAGGTCACTTCCACCGGCGCGCCGCCCGGCGCTTGCACGGCGCTGATCGCGGGCAGGCTGACGCGGAACACTGCGCCCTTCCCGCTGCCTGCGCTCGCAGCTGCGACCTCTCCCTGATGCAGCTCGACCAGGCGCTTCACCAGCGTGAGGCCGATGCCGAGGCCGCCCTGGCTGCGATCGAGCGCCCGCTCGCCCTGCACGAATAGCTCGAACACCCGCGGCAGCAGCTCGGCGTCGATGCCGCTGCCGTTGTCCTCCACCGTGATGGTGGCCTTGCCTTCGCCGCCCGAAGCGACGAGCCGGATGTGGCCGCTTTCGGGCGTGTATTTGCACGCATTGTTCAGCAGATTCGCCACGACCTGCGAAAGGCGGGTGAAATCGCCCATCAGCCAAACCGGATGCGCGCTCACTTCGACCGACAGCCGCTGGTCGCGCTGGTCGATCATCGGCCGCACGGTCTCGACGCTGTGCGCGACGATCTTCGAAAGCTCGACCGGCTCCTTCTTGAGCACGATCTTGCCCTGGCTGATGCGCGACACGTCGAGGAGCTCGTCCACCAGGCGCGCGAGCTGCGTCGCCTGCCGGTCGATCACGTCGCGCGCCATGACCAGCCGCGCTTCCGAGGAGCCGACGCGCCGCATGAGCTCCACCGCATTGCGGATCGGCGCGAGCGGATTGCGCAGCTCGTGCGACAGCATGGCGAGGAACTCGTCCTTGCGCCGGTTGGCGTCCTGCAGCTGCTCCTCGGCGGCGCGCGAGCGGGTGATCTCGCGCTTGAGGCTGCGATAGAGCCTCGCGTTATCGAGGGCGATGGCGGCCCGGCCGACCATCTCGTCCAGCATGTCCTGGTCGCGCGCCGCGCGGCCTGTGTATCCCAGGCCGAAGGCGCCGATGATGCGGTCGCCCACGCGCAGAGGATAAGCCAGCGTGCCGGCGAGCCCCTGCGCCGCGCCGCCTTCGCTCGGCTTGCCTTCATGCAAGGCGTCCTGCACCGCGGCCGAGAGCGGCGCCGGCACGTAGTCGGCTTCGGGCAGGCTGAGCGTCATGAACCGCCCCGCCTCCTTCTCGATCGTCACCGTGGCCACGTCGCAGACGTGCGGCACCACGAGCTCCAGCAGCCGGCGCATCCCCTGCTCGAGATCGAGCGAGGCGCCCAGCTCGTGGCTCGCGTGCGCGAGGAAATTCGAGCGGCGCGTGTTCTCTTCCGCCGCGAGGCGCGCGGCGTCGGCCTCGGCCATCGTCTTGATGCGCTGCTGCATCTTGTACAGCTCGACGAACACCTTCACCTTGCTGCGCAGGACGTCGGGCCGCACGGGCGACAGGATGTAGTCCACCGCGCCGAGCGAGTAGCCCTGGGCGGTCTGCATCTCGTCGGCGTAGGCGGTAATGAAGATGATCGGCGTATGCGCCGACTTCTTGTACTGACGGATCAGCCGGCCGGTCTCCAGGCCGTCGATGTCGGGCATGTTGACGTCGAGCAGGATCACCGCGAACTCGCGGTTCAGCACCTCGCGCAGCGCCTCCGACCCCGAGCGCACCATCACCAGGTTCTCGCTCAGCTCTTCGAGGATGCTGCTGAAGACGAGCAGCTTCTCCGGAAGGTCGTCTACGACCAGGATGTTGGCTTTTTCTTCTTTTTCCAAAACGCTCCCCTAGCGGTGCAACCAGCCGCGAAGGACCGCCAGCATGTGCAGGCGATCGACCGGCTTCGACAGGTAGTCCCAGGCGCCGGCCTCGATGCACTTCTCGCGGTCGCCCTTCATCGCCTTTGCCGTGACGGCGATGATGGGCAGGTCGATGCCTCGCGGCAGCTTGCGGATCTCCTTGATGGTGGTGATGCCGTCCATCTCCGGCATCATGATGTCCATCAGCACGATGTCGATGTTGGGATCGCGCTCGACGATGTTGATCGCCTCGCGGCCGTTGTTCGCCGACACCACCTCCATCCCCTCCTCGTCGAGCACGGTGGCGAGGGCGAAGATGTTGCGCATGTCGTCGTCCACCAGCAGGGCGCGCTTCTTCTCCAGCACGCGCTGCGAGCTGTGCAGCTCCTCGAGCGCCCTGCGCTCCTCCTCCGACATCGAGGCGGTGGAGCGGTGGACGAAGAAGTAGATGTAGTCGAGCAGCCGCTCAGTGGTGCGCGCCTCGCGCAGCGCAAACGCACCCTTCCACCGGGTCAGCATCTGCTCGCCCTTCGCGCCGAAGAACACCACCGGCAGCATGCGCATCATCGCCTTCGACTCCATTGCGTCGAGCACGTCCTGCGGCCCGAGGTCCGCGGAGGTCTCGTCGACCACCAGGCAGTCGATGGTCTGGTTCCTGAGGATCTTCATCGCCTCATCGCGCGACCAGGCCACCAGCATGCCGATGTCCGCCGCGCCGAGGTGCTCGATGACCTGCTTGCGCGCCTGGCCGTCGGGCATCACCAGCAGCACCTGCCGCGTCTGCCGGTTGACGAACTCCTTCAGCTGCTCGAGGGCCGAGTCGACGAGATCGCGCGAGGTCAGGGGCTTGGCGATAAAGCCGAGCGCACCCGAGTTGAGCGCCCGATCGCGTGCGTCGTCAGTGCTTACTACGCAGACCGGGATGTGCCGGGTAGCGAGGTCCGCCTTGAGGCGCTCGAGCACTCGCCACCCTTGCATGTCGGGCAGGTAGATATCCAGCGTGATGACCGCCGGCTGGTACTCGCGGATCATCGCGAGCGCCGCCGCGCCGGTCCCGCTCACCACGCCCTTCAGGCCTTTCTGGCGCGTGGCATCGAGCAGGATCTTGGCGAAGCCCAGATCATTCTCAACGATCAAAACCACCTTGTCGCCGGGCTGGATGTCGTCGCGATCGTCGTCCGCTTCGTTGGCAAACTGGACCGCTTCCTCCTCCTCCGCCTGCACCGCATCGAC
>C688J18823_10001219_pt1 | contig 15823 bp, 12 predicted proteins | sample HopSoiMetagenom1_FD_18823 | JGI IMG/M metagenome (IMG submission 18823) | reverse complement strand
CCATGGCTTTGCTACGCACGCTGGGCTGCGCCATCTGTGACTTCATGCTGGAAAATTGCGCTGACGTTTCCGTCCAGCGGCCCGGCTCGACACAAAAGACGCCAAGGTCAACGGGATCACTTTCGGCAGGAATGACTCGATCTTTCGCGATCACGCGATCCTGCTTGCCACCGGTGACGATTTCCCCTGCCAGCAGAATGAGCGGACGTTTGGAATTGTTCACCAGAACAAGACTGTTTACCTGGGCTCCCGAACTGATCGGTACATGCCTCTGCGGACCGCGAACCAGCCCGCCGATGCGACCCGCCTCAGTAACAACGACCTCACCCGAGCGGATGCCCTCATCCAAGGTGATGAAGCCGCTGGTGTCGTGCGTGCTGGCGGCAACGACTGGGAAGATGGTGAGATTGCCGTGGGAGATGGGACTGAGGACTTTGTAATTTGATGGTAGGTTGCCACCCCACGTCAGCGACGAACACGCGAGCATCGCAATCAGCAGGGCCACACCAAAACGGGACAAGAGGGACTGGAACATAGCTCTCTCCGTCGGCGAGAAATATTTGGGGAATTCTTCTGCCCCTTAGGGAAAGAACGTCGATTCGCGTCCGGCTTGCAGCAGAAATTTGCTACCATCCGCGTGGGTTCGCAGTCTTGTTGAATGTGGGTTCCCAGTCTTGTTGAATCATGCCCGTGACTGACTCCAGCACCCCCGCCAAGGCCGATAGGAGAGTGCATATAGGTGCACGCCACGCAGACGAGCTGTATGCGCGCAGCGGCGCCACGGCCTACGGTCTTTCTCTGGAGCAGTTCACGGCCATTCTTGGAACGGTAGTGGCGCGAACCGAGGACATGAGCGGCTCCAGCAAAGAGGAGATTGCAACCTTCCTCTCCGGACTCAAACTGGATGAACTCGCTTTGGCGCACGGCTGCGCGGCAGGCAATCAGCATGCCTGGGATGTGTTCCTGACAAAATACCGCGAATCGATCTACCAGGCGGCGCGCAGCATCACTCGCAATGAGAGTACTGGTCGTGAACTGGCCGATTCGCTGTACGCGGAGTTGTACGGCATCGGTCCGGCAGAAGAGCGCCGCTCCAAACTGGCGCTGTACTCGGGCCGCGGCTCCTTAGCGGGATGGTTGCGCATGGTGCTTGCGCAAAGCTTTGTAAACCAAATCCGCGCGGGCAAGCGCCTGGTGAGCATTGAGGAAGAAGAGGAGGAGCACGGTACGCAGTTCGCTGCTGCCGCGCCTGAGAGTGTCGCTCCGGCAGATCCGCGGCTTAAGGGAAGCGGTCGACCAAGTGCTAGGGGAACTCTCAGCCGAAGAGCGCTTTCTGCTCTCGTCTTACTTTCTCGATGGCCGCCGGTTGGCCGAGATTGGACGCACTCTGGGCGTGCACGAGTCCACCATCAGTCGCAAGATGGAAAAGTTGCTGGGCGAAGTTCGCAAGCGTCTCCGCAAAGCACTGGAACGACGCGGCATGAGCCGTCGCCAAGCGGAAGAGGCACTCGAAGTAGACGTGAGAGATCTGGAGCTGGACGTAGCTGCCGGATTGCGTCCTCCAGCAGAAAAAGGTCCTTAATGGTTGCTAGAAGCGCAAGGATATGAGTTTCTGTCGTTCAACTGACAAGGATCAGAATTGAGGTAGTTTGGATCTTTTGAGCAACATCCTGAAGCAGGGGCTCGCAGCTACGCAGTCAGCGCACGCGCAGCATCCCTCGACCGACACGCTGGCCGCCTTTGTCGAGCAGAGCCTGAGCAGCGGCGAACGACAGACTGTTCTCGCGCACTTGGCGGAGTGTGCGCTGTGCCGGCATGCGGTAGCGCTGGCGGCGCCAGAACGAGCAGCCGTGCCGAAGGGGACTATGGCAGCGCCAGGGTTTAGACTGCAATTCCCGAACGCAATGCGATGGGCATCATTAGCCGCCGCATTGGCAGTCGCTGTAGGCGTGGGCGTGCTTTCGTACGAGCGCGGCACCGCTCCAAGGCAGGAGACGACTGCAGTAGCGTTACCACCTGCAGACAACGTTCAATCGCAATCCGCCGCAATGGCAAAAGACAAGGCCCAAGGCAAGAAAGTTCCAGCACCCGCGATCTCTGCCCGCAAAGATGAGTACATCAGTCAGCCGCTATTCCGCGATAAATCAGAGCGACAACAGGAAACAAAGCAGGCGCGAAGCTCTGTTGGGCAAGGCGGTAGGGGCGGCATGCTGGGAGGAATCGTATCCGGTGCTGTGCCTTCTACTTCTCTGAAGGCAGATAAGACTCAGTCAGCAGCGCCTTTGGAGGCGAGTTCACCTCTTCAACAAACAGCTGATGCGAAGGCAGAACAAAGCAACGTGCTCACATCAGCTCCCGCCGCGCCGCCTCCTCCGCCCGCACCGGCGGTAACTGTGACAGCGAATGCACGGGAGATTGGACGCGAACCGACTGCCGGTAACTCCGCCCAACCGGCTGCCCAACCGCTCAGTGAACAAAAGGAAGTGGCTGGAGGTTTACAGAGTGCGACCGCGGCAGGTCGGGCGAAGTCGGTGCGTTCAGCAGCAGTGGGCGGATCACTGATGGCGGCGAAGACTTTCAATGACATCGGAATCGTGCGCTGGAGCATCTCCGACCTTGGCCAGCTCCAGCGCCGCTCGCCCGACGGCATTTTGACCATTGTTGAGCCGGCTTCGGGCGCAACCATCCGTGCCGTCGCCGCCCAAGGGATCGAAGTCTGGGCGGGAGGTTCACAGGCCCAAACATCAAAACTGCAGTTGGAAAGTCCCTTACTGTTTCACAGTTCCGATGCCGGAGAAACCTGGACCAAGGTCAATGGTCCGTGGCACAGCATCGTCACGCGAGTGGACCTGGCCGGCGTAGGCAACGTCAGCGTAGTCACAAAAGACGGTGTGTGGACGACGGCAGACGCGGGAAAGAGTTGGACTAAGAAGTAAGGAAATCGATCTGTAGAATTGCTTATGGCCGTAGCCAAGGAATTACTCGACATCCTCGTTTGTCCCGCCTGCAAGGAACCCGTGAAGCTGACCGAGAAACGAGACGGCTTACGGTGCTCGGCCTGTCACCGCGTGTATCCGATCGTCGATGACATTCCCGTCATGCTTGTGGATAAAGCCAGGCAGGAGACATAGGTCAGGTTTGGGGTGCGCTGCTGGTCTTCACCGTTCATGCTGCGGCCTTGGTGCACCGTCGGATTTCTCGTCATGCACTAATTCTTGAGCTGCACCGAAGTGGCTCTTGGCAAGCATTCTGGCAAAAGCCTGAAAACGTGTGATCCCGCCGAGTGCTGTCGGCACTCCCATCCTCAAGTACTCCGCTCGTTTAGACTGATATTTCAATCTCATGCATACACAAACGCACTTGGCCGCCATGCTTGATGGGAACAAGATCGCCACAGAAATCAAAGAAGAGGTAGGGCAACAGGTAAAGGAGCTCGCGGCGCAAGGCATCCGCCCGGGACTGGCGGCGGTGCTGGCCGGAAACAATCCTGCTTCGGAAATCTATGTGCGTAACAAGGTCCGAGCATGCGAGCAGCTGGGTATTTTCAGCGAGACGCTGAGACCTCCGGATTCGATTAGTACGGAAGAGCTGATCGGTGTGGTGGAAGAGCTGAATCGCCGGGATGAGATCGACGGCATCCTGGTACAGCTTCCGCTGCCGCCGCAGGTGGATGCAAAGCGCGTATTGCTGGCCGTATCTCCGGAAAAGGATGTCGACGGTTTTCATCCGGTGAATGTCGGCTATCTCTCCACACAGCGGCCTGGGCTTACTCCCTGCACTCCGGCCGGCGTCATGGAAATCTTGAAGCGCAGCAATATCGAGGTCGCAGGGCGCGATGCGGTAGTGCTGGGGCGCAGCGACATTGTAGGAAAGCCGGTGGCGATGATGCTCATCAACCACAATGCCACCGTAATGGTCTGTCACAGCCGCACTGTCGATTTAGCCGCTCACACGCGTCGCGCTGACATCCTGATAGCAGCGATCGGCAAGGCGGCGATGGTTACGCCGGAGATGGTGAAGCCTGGTGCAACCGTCATCGATGTGGGAATTAACCGGGTGATGGACAAGCAAAAAATTCACGAATACTTCGGCGACGATCCCAAGCGCCAAGAAGAGTTCGCGAAGAGAGGTTCCACACTGGTTGGAGACGTGCACCCACGCGTGGAGGAGGTTGCCGGCGCGCTTACTCCGGTGCCGGGCGGAGTCGGTCCACTCACCATCGCGATGCTCATGGCCAATACGGTGAAAGCAGCACGGATGCGCCGAGGATTGCCAGTCTCATGACCTTGCGGGTTGGCCTCACCGGCGGCCTCGCGAGTGGGAAGACGACAGTGGCAGAGATGTTTGCCGCGCGCGGCGCACACGTAATGTATGCCGATAAGATCGGCCACGAATTAATGCAGCCGGGAGAGCCGGTGCATGACGAAGTAGTGAGACATTTTGGCAAAGCCATCGTCAATAGCGATCAGAGCATCAACCGATCCGCACTGGCGGAGATCGCTTTCGGGACTGGACGCATTGAGGAACTGAACCAGATTGTGCATCCTGCCGTCGTCGGCCGTCTCGAGCAGTGGATCGACGAAATGACGGAGTTCGATCCCCGCGCAATTTTGATCTTCGAGGCAGCCTTGATCCTTGAGGCTGGGCTGGGAAAACACTTCAACAAATTGGTGGTCGTTACCAGTGAGCCCCAGCAGAAGTTGGAGCGCTTTGCCGTTCGTACTCTCCGCGGAATGCAGGACGACGTCCAACGCTCCCAGGCGTTGCGTGAAGCTGAGCGCCGAATTGGCATACAGCTGTCGGACGCGGAGAAAATCGCCGCCGCCGATTACGTCATCGATAATTCAGGCACCGTCACCGGAACCGAACGCCAGGTGAACAAGATCTACAAAGAGCTGCAGCAACTTGCGGCAGGAAGACGATCCGAGTCGCTTTCATAGAGAGATTCCGATGAAGACGTTACGTCCGCTTCTCATTTCCATTGTTCTAGTACTTGGCTTTTACATCCTCACTACCCATGGCCGAAGCAGTCGCCTTCCATTCGTGCAAGACAGCTGGGTCACGCGCCCTGCAAAAGTAGAGATCACAGAGGCGGCCGGCCCACCATCGCCCGACCCTGAAGAGCAGAACAACATCAACGTCTATCACAAAGTGATTCCAACGGTGGTCAACATTACTTCCACCGCCGTGGCGTTCGATTTCTTTTATGGAGCCGTTCCACAACAGGGCCAGGGATCGGGCTTCCTTATCGATGCTGAGGGCCACATCCTCACCAACCATCACGTGATCGCTGGAGCGCGACAGGTGGAGGTCACGCTTTGGAACAAGAAAAAATATCGCGCCGATGTCATCGGTACTGACCGGCAGAAGGACCTCGCGGTAATCCAGATACCCGCAAAGAATCTAACCTCGGCAACGCTTGGCGACTCGAAGAATCTCGAGGTTGGGCAGAAGGTCTACGCGATTGGCAATCCCTTTGGACTCAATGGCACCATGACGCGCGGAATCATCAGCTCCATTCGGTCGGTACGTGGGCCCGAAGGCGGCGGCATCGATCAAGCCATTCAAACCGATGCTGCCATCAATCCTGGAAACTCCGGCGGGCCGCTGCTGAACTCACGAGGCGAGGTAATTGGGATCAATAGCATGATCCTGACCGGTGGCGCGGAGCAGAGCGCAGGTGTCGGTTTTGCCATTCCCATCAATGCTGCCAAAGCGGTGCTCAACGACCTAGTGCAGTTCGGGCGAGTGCGTCGCCCCAGCTTGGGAATCGCCGGACTGCTCCCCATTGGGCCGGAATTGGCGGATGAAATGGGACTCGCAGCCGATGCCGGCGTCCTCGTGCAACAGGTCGTGGCTGGAGGCGCCGCGGAGAGAGCAGGAATCCGAGGAGGACGTGAGCGAGCGTACTTGGGAAATACTCCCATCTACGTCGGAGGGGACTTAATCGTACAAATCGATGGACAAGAGATCGAAACGCCCCAGGATATCGCGAATGTTCTCGATACCCATCATGCCGGCGACACCGTGAAGGTCACGGTCTATCGCGGTAAACAGAAACTCACGTTGAATGTCACTCTTGACGAGAGCAGAGGAACACAAAGGGCCACATAGAGTGATTTGGATTGGAAAATCACGCAATCGGGCAATCACAACATCACGAAATTTACAAAACGGCTTACTTGTTAACGCTTGTCCAGCGGCGCCATTTTCCGTGTAGCCAGATGAGGATGCCGATTGCGCACACTTCCAATGGACCCGACTTCAGGTACACCGCGGTGAACCCCTGAGTAATGTCGTGAGCCACGTAGGTGCCGTAATAAACCGCCCATCCCACGCCTGCAGCGGCGACGACCGAGCCGGCCTTCTCCTCAATCCAAGGTTTCATGTGTTCCAANTCAAATGCGGGCGTTCTGCCGTTTGTTTCGCCCATAGTANCCNAGTTANTTTCCCGCCGCGTATAATTTGCTCNTTTCTCACNTGATGCTTCGACCGCAANTCAAAGAATTCCAGGACCTCGCGCGCGGCGCGACTCTAGTTCCCGTTGTAAAAACGGTCATGGCAGACCTGNTGACGCCGGTCTCCGCATTCCTCAGCATCTCCGCNGGCGAACAGGAGGCCTTCCTGCTCGAGTCGGTGGAAGGCGGTGAACGCATCGGGCGNTACACGTTTCTTGGTGTCCATCCGTACATGATTCTGGAAACCCGCGGTGAAGAGATCACGATGCGGCGGGGCCGCATTGTGGAGCGCACTACCGGAAAGCTCTTCGACGTGCTCGCAATGCTTTTGCGAGAGCATCAACCGGCCACGTTGCCGGATTTGCCCCCGTTCAGTTGCGGAGCCGTGGGCTTCATCGCCTATGACGCAGTCCGCCAACTCGAGAAGCTACCCGAGAAAGCGCGAGATGACCTAAAAAGTCCCGATTCCTTCCTGATGTTTTTTGATCGCGTGCTTGCCTTCGACCACCTGCGCAAGCAAATTCACATCATCGCTGTGGCGGACGTGCGGAAACAGAAGCCACAACAGGCCTACGAAAGCGCGCAGAGGGATATTGCCGCACTAGAACGTAAACTCGCCCGCGCAGTTCCCCGCCGCAAGGTTCGTCCTCGGAANGANAACTACAAGCTCAAGGAGACCACCGGGCGCAGTGTNTTTCTTAAGAGCATTCTGAAAGCGAAGGAATACATCCGCGCAGGTGACGCCTTTCAGATCGTNNTGTCACAGCGTATGGAACTNGAACCNGGCGTGCCTTCGTTCGACATCTATCGAGCGCTGCGCATGATCAATCCATCGCCNTATCTCTACTTCCTGCAGACGCGCAANTTCCAGGTGCTCGGTTCCTCTCCCGAGATGCTTGTACGGGTNAGTGGCCGCAAGTTGGAGTATCGTCCCATCGCGGGAACGCGTCCACGCAGCCCAGATCCGGAAGAAGATTGCCGCTGGGAGCAGGAACTGCGGGAAGACGAGAAAGAACGTGCCGAGCACGTAATGCTGGTGGATCTCGGCCGCAACGATCTCGGACGGGTGAGTGAGTACGGCTCGGTGAAGGTGAAAGATTTCATGTTCGTCGAGCGCTACTCGCACGTGATGCACCTGGTCTCCGCAATTGAAAGCAAGCTGCGGCCCGACTGCCACGCTATCGACGCTTTCGCGGCTGCGTTTCCCGCGGGCACTCTCAGCGGAGCTCCCAAAATACGGGCGATGGAGATCATCGAGGAACTCGAACCTGTGCGACGGGGCATCTATGGAGGCGCCGTGCTCTACGCCGATTTCGCCGGAAATCTCGATTCTTGCATCGCTATTCGGACTATGTGGGTGCAGGGTCGGCGCGCTTTTCTTCAGGCGGGAGCAGGAATCGTCGCCGACTCTGTTCCTGAAACGGAATACCAGGAGTGCCTGAATAAAGCCAAAGCCTTGCTGCGGGCCGTCGGCATGGCGAGGAATTACGAATAGGCCAGCTGCTCGCTACTAGCTCGGCATCATGACTGCCCTCCGACTGCTTCCACCTACAAATAATGGGACGAATGTCCCTTTTGACGGCAGGTGGGGCATATCTTTTTGGCGCGCAACAGTTAAGCTAGAAGCTAGCAGCTTCTCATGATTTTCGTCCTCGACAATTACGACTCCTTCACCTTCAACCTCGTTCAGTACATTGGCGAGACAGGGGAAGAAGTGCAGGTGCGCCGCAACGATCAAGTCACGGCGGAGGAGATCGAGCGCATGGCCCCACGAAAAATCGTGATCTCGCCTGGGCCGTGCACGCCAAACGAGGCTGGCATCACCCTTGATGTGGTCCGTCACTTTGCCGGAAAGATACCGATCCTCGGAGTCTGCCTCGGACACCAGGCGATCGGCGCTGCATTTGGAGGCCGCGTCATTCGTTCCGAACGCATCATGCACGGCAAGACCAGCATGGTCGAGCACGATGGACGAACGATCTTTCGTGGCGTCAGTTCACCCATGGTCGCAAATCGCTACCACTCACTCATTGTCGAGGAGAAGAGTCTGCCCAAAGAGCTGGAGATCTCCGCTCGTAGCGAAGAAAACGGTAAGCCGGTGATTATGGGTTTGCGTCATCGCGAGCTACCCGTCGAGGGCGTACAGTTCCACCCCGAAAGCGTGCTCACGCCGGATGGCGCAAAGCTGATTCGCAACTTTCTGCAATGAGACACCCTTCGATCTGAGTGGACATACAGATCAGCCCCCGCATGAACTTACACGAGATGTCAGCCTCGCGAATGGGGAAGTTAATCCGCAGCCGCGAACTGTCACCTGTAGAACTCGTGCAGACGCAATTGGCCAGGATCGATCAGCTCAATCCAAAGCTGAATGCATTTGTCGAGTTGCGAACTGAATTGGCACTCGCAGAAGCTCGACAAGCTGAAATGGCATTGCAGCACGGCGATGCTGTCGGGCCGCTGCACGGGATTCCGATCAGCATTAAGAGTTCCATCGCAGTTGCCGGCTTGAAGCTTGAATGTGGAAGTCGCACGCGCGCGGGCCTAGTCGCGCAACGAGACGCCGTTCTGGTGGCCCGGCTAAAAGCCGCTGGAGCCATCATCCTCGGCAACACCAATGTTCCCGAGATGCTGATGGCCTATGAGACCGTCAATCCGCTTTATGGACGCACCAATAGCCCTCTGGATCTCGAACGCACTCCCGGTGGATCGAGTGGAGGAGAAGCCGCGGCTATCGCCGCTGGTCTGTGCGCGGCAGGCATTGGAAGCGACGGTGGCGGATCCATCCGCGTGCCCGCACATTTCAGCGGCATCTGCGGGCTTAAGCCGACCCCCGGCCGAGTTCCCATATCAGGCCATTGGCCTGAGAGCGCGGGCCCCTTTGCGCTGCTCGGGGTGGTCGGGCCAATGGCGAGAACGGTGGCAGACTTGGAGTTGATCTTCCGGGTCATCGCAGGTTTTGATTCGGGCGATGCGATGGCCACTCCGATTCCGCTGCGCGACGTCTCAGCAGACGAACTAAACAATCTCACAGTCGGATACTTCGAGGAAATCCCGTTTGCGCCGGTCACTGCGGAGACGAAGTCGGCAGTTCGCACCGCGACGAACGCACTGCAACAATCGGGATTGCGCATAGAAGCCTTTCATCCTGACATCTTCAACGAAGCTCGGGAGCATTGGTGGACTTTGTTCGTGAGACTCGCCGCCGAGATGCTCACACCTGAGTTCAAGGGCAGAGAGAACGAAATCAGCACAATCCTCACCTACTCTGACCGGCCTCCCACGAAAGAGGAATTGCTGGCGGCGTGGTTCGGACGCGATCAGCTCCGGCTCCGCTTGGCGGAGCAGATGTCGCGAGTGCCTGTCCTAATCTGCCCGGTGTGCTCAGTGCCAGCATTCCGCCACGGTGAGCGTGAGTGGGGCATCGCGGGTCAGCGCGTCTCTTATATGGACGCGATGAGCTACACGCAATGGCTCAATCTGCTGGGAAATCCTGCGATTGTCATGCAAGTAGGAGAATCTCCAGAAGGGCTGCCCATAGGAGTACAGATCGTCGGCCAGCCGAACTCAGAGGAGCTGATATTGAGAATTGCCCAAGTGTTGGAGCAGACGCTCACTCCAACGCGGCGCGCTTCAGTGCTGCTGGACAGCGTGGCCGCAGGATGATGAAGTCTCACGAGATCGACGCGCAACCGCTGCCGACAGCTGTCAATCCAACAAAGCGACTCCAGCAAGAAGGGGGATTTATGCGAAATGGAACTGGGAGCTGCGTTGGATCCTTTGCGGGTGGCGTTTGCCTGGGAGCCGGACTGATGTACATCCTTGACCCGAATCGTGGACGCACCCGGCGTGCGTTTCTGCGTGAAAAGGGAATTCGCGGCATTCACGTACTGCAGCGGGAAACGAACAAACAACTCCGCAACGCGGGCAATCACATTTTGGGACGAGCACAGGAAATCCGCTCATCGATTCGCGACCGCTCTCGTGCAATTCCTGACGACATACTGCTCGACCGACTTCGGGCGCAGCTTGGCCGCGACGTTCGCCACCTGCGCATGCTGGACTTCACGGTTGAAGACGGCTGCGTAATCGTGCAAGGGCCGGTGCTGCGCGGAGAAGCGGAGAAGGTTCAGCGGAGATTAAGCAAGACGCGGGGTATTCGTAATTGCGATCTCCGCGTCGAGGAAGTGAGCCAGCCGGAGATGGAACGGTTAGCGGGCAATCGTGGCTTCTCACCTGAACGTGCGGCAATGTAGAGATGCAGCCTGCCGGCTTTACCGTTGTGAATACCTATAGCGGTACTCGCTCACACCATTCCCGGATTGGTAACGGGTATTGTACTCGAGCAGATAATCGAGGGAACTCCTGTTCAGGGGATATTGCAAGCGCGGCGGATTGGGATATGGGCTCATTGCGTGGAATGGCAGTGGATCTACGCTGAAGGCATCTGCGGCGTAGAAATCCATATCTTTGACGAAGCCGTTTGCGTAAAAGAGATAGTCGCGTTTCCATCCTGAACGGAGTGGCGGAAGAGTAGAACTGTCGAAATCCAGTATCACTTCTTCACCTGAACCGAATACAACGAATTTGTCGTCTGCTGCCTTCAGGAGCGGCAACACATTTCCGTAGCGTGTGTATGCGCCAGCGTGCCTCGCATACGGCCCGGTCAAGCTCACGTTTTCATACGAGTAATTCAGATCGCCGGGAAAGCGGCTCTCGTCCCCTCGTGGATAGCCATGGAAGTGTAAGCGCGCAGTCGCGAGCGGTATTTCATGAGTGACCACGCGCTGTTCCGGCGCGCTGTTGTCGATCAGCGCCTGGTCCCAGTAAATCTGGAGATTGGTAACGATCCGGATCTTGCGCGTGCCCGCTTTGAGTTTACCGGTTAGATCAACGCTGATGGTTCGCGGCAAACCCGCAGGAAAACCCATGTCGCCGATGACGCGACTCCAGCCACCATCCAGATTTTGCGCCTCGATATAAGGAGCAGTCACGCTGATGTTCGCCTGATATGCCGCATACATCGAATTCGCAGTGAAGTACTCGGTGAAGCCATCGAGGAGCAAGTACAAGGGACGGGTGGCGTCCCAATCTCCTAAATCGAGTACCAGGGAGTGCGGTTGGGCAAATCCCGCAAAGTGCAGCAGCTTGAATCCGCTGACGTACCGGTGATCGTGCGTAAGCAGTGCGGGAAGCACATCGTGGCCTTCATCATCCCAAGCACCAGCCGGAGGGTGCGGATGGCGCGCAGTGATGATCTTGAATTCAGGGAATGGTGGAGTCGCTACGAAGCGCTCATTTGGATAGATGTGGGCTCCGGCCACGTGATCAACAGCCACCAAGCGTGCCTGGTCAAGATAGTTGACCTCTTCCATGGGTTCAGCGAAGGCAAAACTCAGATGTCCATTGCGCGGCTGCACGCGCGAGCCATCCACCTTAATGTACTCATCAGGATCTGGCAGGTCGCGCTCATTTGGGCCGACCCAGTGCCCGATTACCGCCGCGCCGATCACGTCAGTAATGAACTCATAGCGGCTGCCATTCCAGGCGAACAAAATGGGGCAGGAGCTTCCTCGCCGATCGATCTCAAGCACGTCGTGCGGCTGAGCGGCCGCAAGCTCGATCTCGTCCTGATATACACCGGTGGGCCAAAGCAGGCGCACAACATCCGCCCGAGTCTCCTGTCCAAGTCCCGCGATAATCTCCGATGGCCCTTGCGCAAGGTATCCGCTGCTGCCGGCGATCTCCCATTTCTGCTGTGACTCGCCGGCGAACACCTGCACTTTAGTGCCGAAGGCGCTTTTGTTGTCGTTCAGTCCCTTGAGAGCCAAACGCAATGAGTGGTTTTTGTTTCCGCCTTCATTGCGCAGAGCGATAACTGGGCCATTTGCTTGAGTGATGACTAGATCGGAATCACCATCGCCGTCGACGTCAGCGGCGACCAGCGCGCGTGGATCCTGCAGTTTTACCTTGTCCAGACCGGTTGCGGAGGTGACGTCCTCGAACCCTTTAGGGCCCCTGTTTCGGAGCAGACGGATCTCAAAAGCGCGATCGGTCTCGCCTACCGCTGCCAGGTCGAGCCAGCCATCGTTGTCGAAATCAATGGCCGCAATTCCCCAACAACGTTTCAAGTTCAATATGGGAAGCTTCACTTGCTCGAACGTTTTTCCGTTCACGTTCCGCCACAGAGAAAGCCCCGGCGCATTAGGATGGGAAAATCCCAGGTCCATCCAGCCATCCTTATTAAAGTCGAGGGCCACGACTCCCAGCGCTGCCGAAGGCATAGCTTGCGGCCAGGGACGCTCTGGCTTAAATGCGCCCTCCCGCTGATTGAAGTGAACGCTCGGGGCCGAGTTCAACGACGTCGTGACCAGATCGACGGCGCGATCGTTATTCACATCGCTCGCTAACATCACGCCCGCGCCGCTGTCTTGCAGCGCGGTTTGCGCCGTGACATCGGTAAAGCTGTTGTCGCCGTTGTTGCGCAGCAGAACATTGCCGCCTGCACGCGTGACATACAAGTCGAGGTCGCCGTCGTGATCGTAATCGAGGAAGGTGAGACCCAACGGATGATCGTCTACCTCGGCATGGGTCTCCTTGGTCCTGTCGCTGAACTTGTTCCCACCATCGTTATGAAAAAGCACTACACGGTCGGCGGTGCTGAGCGCGACATCAGGTTTGCCATCATTGTCGTAATCTCCGACGGCGCAGCCGATCGCGCCGGTAACGCTCTTTAGTCCCGACGCAGTGGTCACGTCTTCAAATGTCTTTCCGCGATTGCGATACAAGGCTGCATGTCCGCCGTTGTTGGCGAGCAGGATGTCGGGAACTCCGTCCCCGTCAAAATCGAAAATGCAGATTCCCGGTCCTGCAGCTTGCGTATTCGAGGACCCAGCCTGGGCCGCTGAGGAAGCCGGCAGCCCCGATTCGGTACCCATCGGGATGAACTTGACTGGAATGGCATTGGGAACCGCGGATTCGCCGGGAATCACTCGCGCCAACGATAACGGTCCTTGCTCCCCGTAAATCTGGCTGATCGGTGCTCCCAGCTTTTCTCGCGTCAGCCTCTGAAAACGTTCGAAGTGCGGTTTGGCTTCGGCGGTCTTCCCGAGACGCTGTAAAGAGCGCGCTAGCCCAAACTCCGCCGAGACGCTCACCGGATTGATCTCTACGGCCCGCCGGAACTCCTTCTCAGCTTCCGCATATCTCTGTTGCTGCGAATAGACGTCGCCGAGAAAGTAATGGGTATAGTCATCATCGGGCGCAAGCATTGCCGCCTTGCTGAAGTCGTTGATCGCTTGCTCAGCCTGACCGTTGTTGCGATGCAGCAGACCCAGGTTGTACCAAACCGCAGGATTGTTCGGATCGAGCCTTTGAGCATGCTGCAATGCCTGTTCCGACTGCGTTGGGCGGGAGAGATTCAACAGGGCGATGCCGAGATTGAGCTGCACGGTCGCGTTATCTTTTTCGGCGGCGGCAGCTAGCTCAAATTGCTTGAGGGCCTGCTCCAGCTTCTGCTGATTCAAGTATGCGACGCCAAGATTGTTGGCGCGCATCACCTGCTGTCTAGACGCGGTCTTCTGCGGCGCCTGAGAGAACCATCCAATCAATGGAAGGGCGAACCCAGAAAGAAGCAGCGCAAAGAGAAAACGGCGCAAGCAAACCTCAGAGGTGGAGATGGGCAGCGACAACAGTATAGAAGAATCGGGTGATCAGGCCATCGGGTGATCGGGTGCATGAAAGGCAAGAGATTGTCGGCGATCGGCTGTCTGCTTCCAGCCGGAAAAGGTAGCCGTGTAACCACAAAAAACACCTGGTCGGCAGAACGCTGAGCGCCGGGTGACAGTTACTTCACCTCACCACCCGGTCACCCGATTCCTCCGGTCCCCATATCCTGCAATGCCTCACGCAATTTACGCCGTAGGATTTTGCCCGATGGATTTCGTGGAATGTGAGGAACGAAACGCACTTCGCGGGGCTGCTTGTAGCCGGTAAGACGTTCGCTGACGAATCCGCAGAGCTCGGCGGCGATCTTGCTACTACCGTGATTGCCGTCGCGCAGCACAACAAAGGCGCAGGGCACTTCTCCTGCGACGAGATCCTGTCGTCCGACGATGCCGCAATCCCTCACCATGGGGTGTTCGAGCAGCACGGCCTCCACTTCTGCAGGCGCGATGGCAAAGCCCTTGTACTTGATCATCTCCTTCACCCGATCGACGATGCGATAAAATCCATCGCTGTCCACGCCCGCCATATCGCCGGACCAATACCAGCCATCGCGCAGCACCGCGTCAGTGGCGTCCGGCGCGTTCCAATAACCCAGCATCATCTGCGGCCCACGCATCACCAACTCGCCATAGAACGATTCGTGACCCATCACTAGCCGGCATTCGGTCTGCGCAACGCATGGCCCAATTGAATCGGGCCGATACAAGTCTGGCTCGATGTACCCAATGTGCGTTACGGGCGAGGCTTCGGTCATGCCGTAACCCTGGCGCACACGGATCCCCGTCAGGTCAGTGAACCGCCAGGCGAGGTCGGGCGCCAGCGGCGCAGCTCCTGACTTCGCGCAACGAACGCGATGATGCTTGGCAAACGTACCCTGTTCGGCCGCATTGCACAGACAATTCATAAGCGGAGGAACCAGCGGAAGAAATGTAGGGTACTCCTCGCGCAATAGCTGCAGGAATTTTGCTTCCTCGAAGCGCGGCATCAGCACCAGCGTGCCCCCCATAGCAAGAAGCGGGTTCAGAACCACATTCAGCCCATAGATGTGGTACAGCGGCAGACAGCAGAGGGCAACGTCGTCCTTGTTGTAAGTTGCCTGCTCTCCGGGGGCCAAGAATTGGAAGATGTTGGTAACCAGGTTCGTGTGAGAAAGCATTACCCCCTTGGGCAGACCTGTAGTTCCGCTGGAGTATGGAAGCGCGGCAATCGTTACCTGCGGCTCGGTAATGTGCCTCACTACGCGGTTACTCGAGGGTTCGAGAAGAGCGGCAAATTCATCGCTGCCGACCATGCTGCCTCGGACGGTGAAAACGTCGCGCAGCTTGGGCAAGTCTCGCAAATTAATGTCATGTAGTTGGGCGGTATCGCTGATCAGCGCGACTGCTCCAGAGTTTTCCAGCTGATAACGCACCTCACGTTCGCGAAACGTGGGATTCAACAGCGTAGGAATGCATCCTGCCAGCGTCGCCGCATGATAGGCGACGCAGAACTCCCATGAGTTAAAGAGGAAAATGCCAATCACTTCGCCGGGCTTAGAGCGTGCGCTGAACTGGGAAGCAAGCCTCTCTACGAACTCGCCGTAGGCCGCATAGCTGATCTTCTTCGGCGGGGCTATGGAGTGGTCGACGATGGCGGTC
>C688J18823_10001218_pt1 | contig 15823 bp, 14 predicted proteins | sample HopSoiMetagenom1_FD_18823 | JGI IMG/M metagenome (IMG submission 18823) | reverse complement strand
GATGAAGCCCACTGCATAAGCCAGTGGGGTCATGACTTTCGACCCAGTTACCTCAAGGTCAAGAAAGTCCACGAAGCCCTCGGCTCGCCGACGACGATTGCTCTGACTGCGACTGCTACGCCCGACGTCCGTCGCGACATAATCAGTCAGCTGGCGCTCAAGAATCCAGAAACGATCATCACTGGATTCGACCGGCCCAACCTGACGTATTACGTCGTTCCCGCCAGGAACGACGCTGAGAAGGAGGCGAACCTCGTAGACATACTGCGGAGCAGGGACGGCCTCGCAGTCGTTTACGCCGCGACCCGCCGCGCCGTGGATCAGCTCGTCGGCGTTCTCGAGCGTGCAAAGATCCGCGCGGCGGGTTATCACGCCGGACTCGACGACGCCAGACGGCACGAGGTTCAGGACGCCTTCATGACCGAGAAGGTGCGCGCGATCGTCGCAACGAACGCTTTCGGGATGGGAATCGACAAGCCAAATGTCAGGCTCGTCATTCATTTCGCGATGCCGGGTACTCTCGAGGCGTATTACCAGGAGGCGGGTCGTGCCGGTCGCGATGGTTTGCACTCTGACGTCTTTCTCCTGCACGCATTCCCCGACCGGTTCACTCACGAGTTCTTCATCAAGGGATCGTATCCCGAGCGCTCGGTGGTCGAGCAGACCTACGAGGCTCTCAAGCTCCGCTCGGACGCGCAGGGGTTCGTAGCCGCGGAGCCTGAGGACATCGCCCGTGCAGTGAAGCCAAAGATCAACGCGCGCGAAGTGGAAAGCGCGGTCAAGATTCTTTCTCGCAGCGGGGCTGTCACAGTGAGCAACGGCGAGCGGGAGCGCGTCATGGTCCGCCTGCTGGCGACCCCCGACCGAATCAAGCGAGAGCTCACCGGCGACGCGAACAGCGAGCTTGGTCTGCTCCGCGCGCTGTGGCGTGGAGTGGGGTCCTCTCTGTCGACGGGCGCCGTCATCGACCTCGGCGGACTCCCGCCGGGACTCGGTAGGGCCGCTGCGTGCACACCGCTCCTCGACTCGCTCCAGAGCAAACAGTTCCTCGTCTGGGAACGACTGGGTGCCGGGCTGTACGTCACCGACCGAAATGCGCCGCTATCGAGATTCGAGATCGACTGGGCGACGCTTGACCGGCGGCGGCGGAATGAAACGGCAAAGCTCCAGGCCGTGCAGCAGTATGCTTATACGAAAGAGTGTCGTCGTGGCTTCGTCCTCCGTTATTTCGGGGATCCGGCCGCCCGTCGTACCTGCAAGGGATGCGACACCTGCCTCGGCGTCGCGGCGCCACGGCTCACTCGCGGGGAGTCGCAGTTGCGCACGAGGGCGCGGAAGAAGACGAGCCCTGCATCGGAGTCTCTCGCCCCGCGGCGGAGAGGAGCGGCAATACGCGATAACACCGCTGACGCTGCGGACGATTCACCGCTTGGCGACGACGGCCAGCGGCTCCTCGCCAGCCTCAAGGCTGTACGCACGGCTATCGCCCGCGAGGAACACGTGCCGCCGTATATTGTATTCACTGATCGGACGCTGGCTGAATTTGCTTTGCGTCGTCCTCGCTCGCTCCGCGCCCTGCAGGACGTCCGCGGAGTTGGGCCGGTCAAGATCGAGCGATATGGCGAGCGCTTTCTCGATGTGATTTCCAAAGCCGATGACATTGAAGCCGCCTGACGCCCTCACATTCTTTTTCTCGTCATGAAAACAGCATCAGGCAGATTCGTCGCTCTTAAGCTCACCCTCTTTGCAATGCTTGCTGCCGCTTCGATCGGCGGCGCGTCAGCTGCGTCGGCTCAAGACGCCGCTGCCGCAGCTCCTCTTCCGTTCGATCCAGCGGTAACGATTGGCACGCTGAGCAACGGCATGCGCTATTACATCCGCGAGAACAAGAAGCCCGAGAAGCGCGCCGAACTACGGCTTGTTGTCAACGCCGGTTCCGTTCTCGAGGATGCTGACCAGCGTGGACTCGCGCACATGGTCGAGCACATGGCGTTCAGGGGAACGAAGAAGTTCGCCAGAAACCAGATCTCCAGTTATCTGGAATCCGTAGGTATGCGCTTCGGCCCGGACATTAACGCCTTCACCAGCTTCGACGAGACCGTTTACGAAATCACCATTCCCACGGACACCGCCGCGATCGTCGACAAAGGCTTTCAGATTCTCTCCGAGTGGGCGCACAACGTCGCGTTCGAACCGTCGCAGATCGAAAAAGAACGGCCCGTCGTAATCGAAGAATGGCGACTGGGGCAGGGGGCGGAGAACCGAATGCAGAATAAGTGGTTCCCGGTTCTGTTCGACGGATCGATGTATGGTGAGCGAGTTCCGATCGGACTCAAGTCGGTACTGGAGACGTACAAGCCGGAAACGCTCCGCAGATTCTACGACACGTGGTATCGCCCTGACCTGATGGCTGTCGTAGCGGTTGGTGATTTCGACAAGACCCAGATCGAGGCTCTTATCAGGCAATACATGGGGGCGATTCCCGCCGCGTCGACCAAGAAGGCGCGTCCCGTATTTCCGGTGCCCGCGCGGGATAGCACTCTGGTCTCGATCAATGCCGACAAGGAAGCAACGCGCTCTGTCATTCGACTCCTTTACAAGCAGCCGAAAAGATCCAACACAACCGAGGCGTCCTACCGGCAGCAGCTCGTCGAGCAGTTGTTCGGGCAGATGTTCAACGACCGCTTCTCCGAGATAACCCAGAATCCGAATCCGCCGTTCATCAACGCTTTCGCGGCGCAAGGTGATCTCGTGCGCACGGCTGAAACCTTCTCGCTGACTGCGATCGTCGCCGACAATGGTCTGCAGCGCGGACTCAACGCGTTGCTAACTGAGGGCGAACGCGTGAAGCGTTACGGGTTTCTTCAGTCTGAGCTCGATCGCGCCAAGAAAGACACCCAGCGGGGAATCGAGCAGGCGTATGCCGAGCGAGACAAGACCAACTCGAGCGTCTACGCCGGCGCGTACGTCTCGTCGTTTCTGCAGAGCCAGCCGTCGACCAGCATCCAGTACGACCGTGATGAGATAACAAAGCTCCTGCCCGGCATCACGCTCGCCGAGGTCAACAAGCTGGCCGGCGAGTGGATGACCGACAAGAATCGTGTTCTCGTTACGACTTCACCCGAAAAACAGGGGATCGTGTCGCCTTCGCGTGGCGAGCTGATGTTGTCCTTCGATGCGGTGAAGGGCGCAAACATCACCGCCTACACCGAGAGCGCTCCGTCTCAGCAGCTCGTCGACAAGGATCCTGTGGGCGGCAAAGTTGTTTCCGAGCGGCAGGTGAAGGAGATCGGTGTCACAGAGTGGACACTCTCGAATGGTGTGCGCGTTCTGCTAAAGCCCACCGATTTCAATGCAGACCAGATCATGTTCACGTCCTACAGCCCGGGCGGTGCTTCACTCCTGCCCGACGCCTCGTTCATCGCGGCCAGCGCGGCTGATCTGATCCCGACCACGAGCGGTGTNGGCAAATTCACGGTGATCGATCTCCAGAAATTTCTCGCCGGGAAACAGGTAAGCGTTTACCCCTCGATAGAGGATTTGAGCGAAGGCGTCTCGGGAAGTGCGTCCCAACGCGACGTCGACACCATGCTGCAGCTGGTCTATCTGTACTTCACCCAGCCGCGTCTCGACACGTCACTGGTCAACACGTTCATCGGACGTTTCAAGGGTGTGCTCGCCAATCGAAGCGCGAATCCCGACGCTGCCTTCAGCGACACCCTGCAGGTAACGATGGCGCAGCACAGTGTGCGTGAGCTCCCCGTCTCCGCCGCAACGCTCGACCGGATCGACCCCTACAAATCCTTTGACTTTTATAAAGACCGCTTCTCCAATGCGAGCGGGTTCACCTTCGTTTTTGTCGGCAATTTTGCTCTTGATTCGATGAAGCCGCTGGTCGAAAAATGGCTTGGTGCGCTGCCGTCGACTGGTCGGAAGGAAACCTGGCGCGACACTGGAGTCCGTCCGCCGACCGGCGTCGTTCAGCGCGTGGTGAAAAAGGGAGCGGAGCCGAAGGCTCGCACCGCGCTCATTTTCACGGGGCCGTTCGAGTACACGAGGCAGAATCGATACTACCTCAGTGCCCTCGCCGAGCTGCTGAACATCAAGCTCCGCGAAGCGTTGCGTGAGAACCTCGGCGGTACGTATGGCGTCGGGGTGAGCCCTAGCGCCACCAAAGAGCCGCTGCCGTCGTACCGATTCACAATCGGATTCGGCTCCGCACCGGAACGGCTCGAGTCGCTCACAGTCGCGGCGCTGGCGCAGATAGATAGCATCAAGAAATTCGGCGCGACACCAGAGTACCTGAACAAGGTCAAGGAAGCCGCCCTGCGGTCACGTGAAACGGCGCTGAAGCAGAACGGCTACTGGTTGGCGCAGATCAGCACCTTCGATCAGAACGGCTGGTCGCTTGCGGACATCCCAAACGGCGAGAAGCTGATTTCGAGTCTCACCAGTGACGATTTGCGGAACGCGGCCGTGAAGTATCTGCGCACCGATAATTATGTGCGTGTGTCGCTGTACCCGGAGAATTTCTCGGGCGCCCAAAACAGGTAACAGCTTCAATGGACGACTCACTCTACTTCACTGAGCAGCATCTCGCGGTCCGCAACATGGTCCGCGAATTCGCGCGCAGCGAGGTAGCGCCGGTCGCTGCGGAGCTCGATGCCAAAGCCGAGTTCCCGTGGGAGAACGTCAGAAAGATGGGCGAGCTCGGTCTCCTCGGAATTCCATGGCCCGAAGACCTCGGCGGAGCCGGGCTGGATACGCTGAGTTACATGATCGTCATCAATGAGATGGCGAAGGTCGATGCATCGCACGCGATCACGATTTCAGCGCACACGACCCTCGGCACGTCGCCGATCGTGAACTTCGGGACCACGGCACAGAAAAAACGCTACGTCCCCGTTCTGGCAAGCGGGAAGGTGCTTGGTGGTTTCGGCCTGACCGAGCCCAGCGCGGGAAGCGATGCCGCGAGCACGCGAACAACGGCGGTTCGCAAAGGATCCCACTACCTCCTCAATGGCAGCAAAATCTTCATCACCCACGGCGGGGTTGGCGAGATCTTTGTCGTCACCGCCGTAACGACGCCAGGCCAGGGTACGAAAGGCATCAGCTCGTTCATCGTAACCAAGGAAGCGAGCGATCTGGAGAAGGCAGGTGCAATTGGCCACGACGACAGTCTTCCCAGGCTTTCCGGTTTCCGCGCCGGTAAGAAAGAAGACAAACTCGGGTGGAGAGCCTCGGACACCAGATCGCTCATTTTCGAGGACGTCGAAGTTCCGGCGGAGAATCTTCTTGGCGAGGAAGGGGAGGGCTTCAACAATTTCATGCGGACGCTCGATTCCGGTCGTGTCGGAATCGCCGCGCTCTCGCTGGGAATTGCTGAGGGCGCGTTCGAGCAGTCGCTTCGTTACGCCACTCTGCGAAAGCAGTTCGGTCAGGCCATCGCCAACTTTCAGGGAATTCAGTTCCAGCTCGCCGATATCGCGACCGAGATCGAAGCCGGGAAACACCTCATGTTCCACGCCGCCTGGCTGGCGCAGAATAAGCAGCCCTTCAGCAAGCAGGCCGCTATCGCCAAACTCTACTGCTCCGAGCTGGCAATGCGCACGACGATCAAGGCGATCCAGATTCACGGCGGTTATGGGTACACGAAGGAATATCCGGTCGAGCGCATGTTCCGCGACGCCAAGATCTGCGAGATCGGAGAAGGGACATCCGAGATTCAGCGGATGGTCATCGCCCGCAACCTTTTGAAAGAGCTGGCTGATTGACCTACTCCGAGGTTGCCAAGCGGCTAAGGCTCCCGCTGGGCTTTGTACTTGGGATCGCCTATCTGATTTTTGCCCGGCCGACTCTGCTGACTCTGGCGGTAGGCGGCGCGATCGCGTTTATCGGCGTGCTGATCCGCGCCTGGGCTTCCGGGCACATCTCCAAGAACGAGCGGCTGGCGACCACCGGACCATACGCCCACACCCGAAACCCGCTGTACTTCGGCAGCTTCATGATTGCGGCCGGTTTCGCCATCGCCGCCCACTGGGCGTTGCTGCTTCTCGTCGTCGCCTTTTTCGTCCTCATCTACGCCCCCACGATGCAGCGGGAACGCGCCAACATCGCGGGGCGATTTCCCGAGGCATATGAGGCCTATGCCGCGAACGTGCCCGCATTTGTGCCAAGGCCCACGCCCTGGAAGGCAACCCACGGGGACGAGGAAGGCGGCTTTAGCCTCGACCTCTACATGAAGCACGGCGAGTGGAAGGCCGGGTTGACTTTCGTTCTGGTGATGGCGTGGCTCATCTACAGGACCGTGACCGGAATCTGACTGGGCCGTCACATAACTGCTGGACGATAGCCACACGACTCGGCAAGAGCCGCAACGCGTAAGTCGTTGTCGTCGTTGCGGAAACAGCCCTTGTTCCCGTAGATTGTCCGCACTGACTGTTGCTCCGTGTGCATGAGGAATCAGCGCGACTCGCTGGTCCTGGACACATGGATTACGGAGCGCTGATGGTGAATGCCCTTCGAAATTCATAACGCGGCCCTGTAACACGACCGCGCATACTTTTTTGGAACCGTTTCAGACCTCGCCCGCCGAGTCGCCGGGTGATGGGTGAAACGGGGAGCAATGAAAAGAGAAATCCTCATTAACGCGGCCGCGCGTGAAACGCGGATCGCGATTCTGGAGGACGGGAAGCTCGTTGAGCTCCTCGTCGACCGTCCAGACAACCGACGCATGGTCGGTGACATTTATTTAGGCCGGGTTGACGCAGTACTCCCCGGAATTCAGGCAGCCTTCGTCGATATCGGTACCGAGAAGAGCGCCTTCCTCCATTCCTCAGATCTCGTCAGAGAGACCGCCGAAGAGGCGGAAGACGAAGACGAGGACGACGACGACGATAGCGACGAGCCACCCGAAAAGAAGAATGGTAACGGCAACGGCGGGAACGGCCGCCGCGCGAAGGCTCCGCTGATTCAGGAAGCCCTCAAGCGTGGTCAGGAGATCCTGGTTCAGGTCTCCAAGGAGCCGATCTCTACCAAGGGGCCGAGGGTCACAGCTCAGATCTCTCTGGCTGGCCGTTTCCTCGTTTATATCCCCGACTCATCGAAGGTGGGAGTCAGCCGCAAGATCGGATCATCCGCCGAGCGCGCCAGGTTGAAAGAGCAGGTCCAGTCGGTGCTCCCAGATAAGTCGGGCGGGGTGATCGTCCGAACTGTAAGCGAAGACGTGACGCCGGAGATGCTCGATCGCGAGCTCAAGAGCCTCATGTCCCAGTGGAAGAAGATCAAGCGGAAGACCCACTTTCAGAAGGCGCCATCGCTGGTCAACCGAGAGAGCGGACTGACTCGCGGGCTGGTTCGCGACATTTTCAGCGATAAAGTTGATAGTCTGACGGTGGACTCGAAGCAGGTCTACAATGAAATCGCCACCTACCTGAAAGACATCGCGCCCGATCTCATTGCCCGAGTAAAGCTCCATGAGTCGCAGGTGCCTTTGTTCGATACCGCGGACATCGAAGAAGAAATCCGGGACATCTTCAAGCGGCGCTGCGACCTTCCTTCCGGTGGGTATCTGATCGTCGAACCCACCGAGGCGCTCGTTTCGGTCGATGTCAATTCCGGCCGCTACACCGGCAAGAAGGACCCCGAGAAGACCGTTCTGCGCACCAACATGGAAGCCGCGCAGGAAGTCGCTCGACAGCTCCGGCTCCGCGACGTCGGCGGGATCATCGTCTGCGACTTCATCGATATGGAGACGAAGGCGAACCGCGACCGGGTTCTACAGGAGCTGAGACAGCACCTCTCACGGGACCGGGCTCGAACAAAAGCCTTCGCGGTGAGCGATCTCGGCCTCATCGAGATGACGCGCCAGCGGGTTCGGCAGAGTCATTATCAGTCGTCAACCGAAGCCTGCCCCACGTGCAGCGGAACCGGACGTGTGCTCACGCCCGAAACCATCGTTCGCCGCATGGAGCGGTCGGTGAAGCGCATGGCCGTCGAGGGTCGCCGCGACAATCTGCTGGTGAAGCTGCACCCGGACGTCGCGATGTACGTTCTCGAACAAGAGCGAGACCTGGCGCAGAAACTTCAGAAGGCGGCAAACTTCTCGCTCGAGTTCCGCGACGATCCGTTGCTCAAGCCCGACGAGTTCAAGCTCGTCGTGAAAGCGCAGGGCAGGGATGTCACCCAACAATACGCGATCGCGTAGGGTTGACCGGCGCTCCTTACGAGGCTAATTTCCAAGGCTAATCTGCACCACTTAACAGAAGCAGCGACCATGACTTACGCGATCATCAGAACCGGCGGCAAGCAGTTCAAAGCCGAAGCCGGAAAAACAATCAGAATTCCGACGCTCGTTGGCGATGCTGGCTCCAAGGTCACCTTCGACGATGTCATCCTCGGCTCCGATGGTGACAAACGCCACGTCGGCGCACCGGCAATCAAGGGCGCAAGCGTGACCGGCGAGATCGTCAAGCACGGCAAGGGTGAGAAGATCGTCGTCTTCAAGCACAAGCGCCGCAAAAACTACGCGAAAAAGCAGGGCCATCGGCAGGCGTTCACCGAGGTCCGCATCAAGGATATCGCTTTCGGCAAGAAGAGCGGGGGAGAGAAGTAATGGCTCATAAAAAAGGTGTAGGCTCGTCGCGCAACGGCCGCGACAGCAACCCGCAGTATCGCGGTGTCAAGAAGTTCGGCGGTGAAAAGGTCGTCGCCGGCAATATCATCGTCCGTCAGTGCGGTACGAAATGGCACCCAGGTCGCAACGTCGGCCTCGGCAGCGATTTCACCATTTATTCTCTGATCGACGGTGTCGTGAAGTTCGAGCACAAGAGCCGCGCGCGTTACAAGGTGAGCGTTTATCCCGATGTAGAGACCAGCGCCGCGTAAGTTCGCGGTGCGCGGTTCGGCGCGTATTAGAGAAGAAAAAAGCCCCGAGAGGGGCTTTTTTGTTTGCCAACCGCGAAGCGCGACTACATACTGAAACGTCAGGACGCGCTTTTGCGTACGAACGGATGTAGCATCCCTTACGCGAGAAGACGATGGCAATACTCGACAGACTGAAACAGGAGCTGGACCGCGCCGGAAAAGTGGCGCAGGACGCCTTCGATGACGGGAAGACCCGGCTCGAAGCTTTTCGTACCCGGCAGCTAGCCGACAAGGCGGCACAATCGCTCGGCTATGCCGTTTATCGCGCCCGGAAGAGCGGAGCCGACCTCGACGCTGCCACATACGATCGTTTACGTGCCACCTTAGAAACGCATGACACTGAAGCGGCACGCCTGGAGGCCGAGATCGAGCTTCGCCGGCAGCAATCCGCCGCGTCGCGCTCGACAGGTAGTACCGCATCTGGCGAAACCGCGTCGAGTAGCGCAGATTACCCGAGTTCGCCGAGTTAGGTGGACGCTGATCTCAAAAAAAAGCTCCCGCTTGCCGGCGGGAGCTTTTTTTTGCTTGCGACCCTGTCGAATCTACGGCGTCGGGGTGTTGTGGGTTCCGGGCAGATTGCGATACCGCTCGACCAGCATGTCCTGACGTGTCTTGTCGTTGTATTCGCGTCCTCGCACAAAAACATGCTCGGCGCGGGTGGTGAACTCGAACGGATCGCCGCTCCAAATGACGACATTGCCTTCGCGCCCAGCCTGAAGTGAGCCGACTCGATCAGCAGCGCCGAAGATCTCGGCGGGGCCGAGGGTGACAGCTCGCAGTGCGTCGTCCCACGTCATACCGTAAGCGACCGCGTTTCCTGCTTCCTGTTTAATGTTGCGAACGTTGAATGCTTCTTCGTCGCCACCCCCGGCGTTGCCGATGAGGGCAACCGACACTCCGGCTTTACGAAGCAGGCCCGCATTTTCCTGACGTTGACCAAGTTTTTCGAAACCGTCGGGAATGTTGTTCTCCGCGCCGGTGAGGACAGGAATACGTGCGGCGGCGAGCTTGTCCGCCATCATCCACGCCTCTGCGCCGCCACCGACAATGAGCTTGATATTGAATTCTTTGGCGAGCCGCATCGCCGCGTCGATATCGGACTCGCGATCGACGCTGACGAGTAGAGGGAGACGTCCCTCGACTACCGGGATCATGGCTTCGAGATCGAGTCTACTCGTGGAGAAATCACGCGTCTGAGCCCGGTCGAATGCATCGCGGTGAGCTTGGAAATACCTGGTGTCCTCGAGGATCTCGCGCAGCTTAACGATCACCTCGCCCCGCGAGCCCAAGCCTGCTTCCTGGGCACCGCCGATTTCTGCGACCATCGCCACCGGCGCCTTGATGACCATATCGGTTGTGGTTCCCGGCACGACATCGACCAGCGCGGCTTGCCCGGAGATCAGTCCACCCGTTGGTATAACTACGAAGCTGGTGACACCCTCTTTGCGGGCGGGTGCCAGGAGCACTGAATTCGGATTCAGTCCCTCCCACACCGTGAATGCCGCGGCAATGTTGTCCTTCCCGCGAGCACTCATGTCACGGGTATTGTTGACCGCGGAGACCTCCTGAACACCCAGTTGAGTCGCGGCATCGACGAAGCCGGGGGTTACGATCTTTCCGGTCGCGTCAATTCTCTGGGCGCCCGCCGGCACAGCTACATTCGCGCCGACTGCGGAAATCTTCCCGTTAGTGATGACGACGGTGCCGTTCTCGATCACCGGTCCGCTCACGGGGTAGACCTTGCCGCCCGTGATTGCGATTGTCTGTGCATTCGCGTCGTGCGTCACAAGTGCGACAAGACAAAGGCCGGCCGCGACGCTGATTCTGAAGATGTATGATTTCATGGTTAGTTCCGGTTGAACGGTACGAATCCGAGCTCGAAGTCGGTGCGCCACTGCTCGCTTGGATCGAGTCGATCGTAGAGCAGCGCGCCGTCAATCCAAACCTTCTCGGGTTTGGAGTAGACACTGAATGGATCGCCCGTCCACAGAATGACGTCCGCATTCTTACCCGCTTCGAGTGATCCAATCTTGTCGTCCAGACCAAGCGCCCAGGCGGGATTTATCGTGAGCCACTTGATCGCCTGATCTTCGCTCACCGGCAACCCGATCTCGGCGCCCGCTTCCATCGCCTTTGCGGCTTCCTGGTTCAACCGTTGCGACCCGGACGGATCGTCAGAGTGAACGATTACCCGCGCACCGGCATTGTTGACTAGCGCCATGTTCGCCTTTACCGCATCAAGCGCTTCCATCTTGAAGTCACCCCAATCCGCCCAGATCGAAGCGCCGATGTCTTCCTTCTTCAGCAGGTCGGCGATCTTGTAGGCTTCCACGCCATGATGGAACGAGCGGATCTTGTAGCCGAACTCATGGGCGATGTCGATCATCTGCGCCATTTCGTCGGCTCTGTAGCAGTGATTGTGGACGAGAATATTCCCGCGCAGAACTTCGGCGAGCGTCTCGTTAGCCAGATCGCGGGTTGGCGGATCGCCCTTGTGATCCGCGTTCCACTTGTCCCACTTGCGGCGATATTCGACCGCTCTGATCCACGCCGCGCGGTAACCGGCGACGTTACCCATTCGCGTCGACGGGCCGCCTCGGCTTCCATAAACCCGCTTAGGATTTTCGCCGCAGGCCATCTTGAGTCCGTACTTCGCGCCAGGAAACTTCATCGCCTGCACCGTGCGTCCGGGAACGACCTTGAGTACGACGCTCCGACCGCCGATGAGATTCGCTGATCCTGGCAGCACCTGGAGAGTGGTCACGCCGCCGGCGAGGTTCCGGGGAAACTGCGGATCCTGAGGCCAGACTGAATGCTCGGCCCAGACCTGCGGAGTCGTCGGATTCGTTGCTTCGTTTCCATCACTCAGCGCATTCCCGCCAGGCGCCGCGTAGACGCCAAGGTGAGAATGGTCATCGATGATTCCCGGCGTGACGTACTTTCCACCACCGTCGATCACCAGCGCGTCAGACGGCGCATCCACCGTAGCGCCGACAGCGACGATTTTCCCATTCTGCATAAGGATGGCGCCGTTCCTGATAAGAGGACCGGCTGCGGTGAGCAGGTTCACATTGCGGATCACCGTAGTGCGCGACGCGAACGGAACGTAGGTGCTGGGGAATGGGTCGGCGTTGGGAACCGATGTGCCGCCGCGAGCGACGTCCGCTTGCGCGGAATCGCGGGGCGCCGGTTTCGACGTGGTCTGAGGGGAAGCGGACGCACAAGCTCCGACTCCTATCAGCAGGAGACAGCGTAAAGCTCGCATTTGCAGGGTCTTCCTCCGAAGAAGGACTATGGGGCGCAATAAAATAGCGCAGTTACCACTTGAATGTCGCGAGCTCCGCGATGAGATCGGTGCAGATTCCATCAACTCCGATCCGTCTCAGGGTTTCCCAGTGTTCGGGTTCATTTGCGGTCCAGGCAATGACGCGCGCATCAATGGAATGTGCGCGGGAGACGAGCTCCTCATCGATAAAGGACACCTCCTGCCAGAGGTCCTCAGCTCCGGTGGCGATGAGCGCCTGAATGGGGTCCACATGACGAGCTACCTGCAGCACACCGGTCCTTACGACGGGGAAGATGCTCTTCACGGTTTTGACAATGCGGTGATCGAAGGAATGAATGGCGCAATCGACGTTGTGTTCTCGAATCTCGCGGACGACGAGCGGCTCGATTGCCGGCGCTTTTATTTCGACGTAGACCGTCACGTCGCCCCGGATCGCGTCGAGAACTTCGGCCAGAGTCGGGATCTCAATATCCTGATCCAGCCGCAATTTCCTGACATCGGTGGCTGACAGCAACGCGATTCGACGGGGCGGAAGTCCCGGGGCGTTCATTTCCGCGTCATGGTGTACAACCAGGACACCATCGCTTGTGCCATGCACATCCAGCTCGATCGCCTGGGCGCCCAGCTCGATGGCACGAAGGAACGCGGGTATGGAGTTCTCAGGCAGCGTCTGGTGCGCGCCGCGGTGGGAGATGATTTCCGGCGATCGCCGGCGTCCTGAATTCAGGCGTTCCTCGGAGGTAGCTTTGGGCACGATGAGCGCGAAGCTATGAATGTGAGCTTGCCGGGTCAATCAACATTAACGGCAGCTGTCCGGAAGCGTCTACCTAACGAGGCTCCATGACGCCAAGCCCCGAAACACGGCACGACGAAACCGATATGGAGCTGATTAACCGCTGGAAGGCCGGTGATGGCCGGGCTGCCACGCGGCTGGTGGGGCGGCATTCGCAGGCATTGGCGCGTTTCGCGGCAAGCGCTGGGGAGCGGGACGGTATCGAGGAACTGGTGCAGGATACGTTCGTACGCGCGTTCGCTTCGCTCGATTCGTTTCGGGGCGAGAGTTCGCTCAGAACGTGGCTCTTTACGATCGAACGGAGGCTGATGCTCGATCGGCGCAGAGCGGAGAAGCGCAGCAGGCAAACCGTTCCAGTTCAGGAGTCGGATCAGGTTAGTGAGTACGGCGCTCTCGATGGATTGATCGCCGAGGAAGCACAGGAGAGGGTGAGACAATCGCTGGAGGCATTGTCGCCGACGCAGCGAGAGGTTTTCACCTTGAGGGTTCAACAGGGATTGTCGTACAAGGAGATTGCCGAAGTGGTTGGCAGCACTGAGGGAGCAGCCCGGGTGCACTACCACAACGCGATCCAGACGGTAAAGGAGTTTCTGAAAGATGAATAAATGTGTGGATGCCGAACTCCAGGAATTGCTTCCCGATCTTCTTCACGAGTCTCTCGACGGTGGAACGAGACAGCGCGTTGAGGCGCATCTTGCCGCGTGTGAGAGCTGCAAAGAGGATCTGGAAGTCCTGCGCACCGTGAAGGGTGCGGCGGTCTTTGCGCCGACGATCGATGTCGATGGTATCGTGCGTCAGATTCCACCGCATCGGATGATCGTACCCAGCGTCGAAAAGCCGAAGCGCACCAGGATGGTGTCGTGGCTGGTTGCCGCGGTATTTGCTTTGGCGGTAGTCGGTGGCGGAGGGTTAGTTGTATTGAAAGAGTCCCCTCCTTCCAAATCGGTTGCCAGCTCGATTACAGCGGCACCTGACGCTCAGGTCGGGGCAGTTGTTCCACGGCCGGATTCGATTGTTTTTGTGCCCGCAGATCCTGCCATCAAATCGAGCCCAAGTGATGCGGCACCCAGTGCGGCGCCGACGCTCGCTCTGGCGAGCTCCGCGGACCTTGCTTCTCTTAGCGACGGTGATCTCGTTCAACTCATGGACGACATGGATAACTTCGATGCGCTTCCGGCGGCGGAGCCAGAGCCGGTTATTGCGGTGGACAGCGGCGACAGTCTTTGATCATGATTAATCCGATGAACCGCGCCCTCCGCTTTGTCGTAGCGCTGACGCTTACTGCTTCGCCTGTGTTGGCCCAGGCGAGTAAACCGACCGCGGCCGCGGACAGGCCGGCGCTCGAGCAACAGTTTCGCGTCCGCGTGGCGAGGCTGGCACAGCAGCGAATCGGCCTCACCGATGCGCAGATGACCCAGCTCCAGCAATCCAACGCCCGTTTTGGTCCGCGCCTGAATCAGATCGCGACGCAGGAGCGCGAGACGAGGCGACAGCTCCGTTCAGAATTGACGTCCACCGCCGAGCCGAATCAACAGCATGTCGGCAGTCTGCTCGACGCTTCGTTACAGCTGCAAAAGCAGCGTATCGAGCTCGTCGAAGAGGAGCAGAAGGATCTCGCGCGTTTCATGACGCCGGTGCAGCGCGCGCGATACATCGCGCTTCAACAGCAGTTCAGACGCCGCGCCGACGAGCTCACCCGAAAGAATCAGGGTGGAGCGAAAGGTGGCCGGGCCGGGCCAAGAAACATTCGGTAAATTCTCCCGGAGTGCCTGGCCCTCGATGATCATTCGAGGGCTTCTTTTTTGCCTTCGATCGTGGAATGCCGACCTTCGCGCACCATCTCACCAGCCTGTTGCAGACATACACATACCCGGTGTTACTGACGCTGGTGCTCCTGGAAAGCCTCGGCATTCCGCTTCCCGGGGAAATCGCTCTCGTGACCGCGGCGGCATATGCGTCGCACGGGCACATCTCCATTTATATCGTCATCGCCCTGGCTGCGATCGGGGCAATCGTCGGCGGCGTCCTCGGCTACTGGATTGGTATCAGAGGCGGTCTGCCGTTGATCGCGCATTACGGCGGGTACGTCGGCGTTCGGAGGTCGCACATTGCCAAGGCTCACGAGTTCTTTGAAAAGAACGGCGGCAAGACGATTTTGTTCGGACGCTTTATTGCGTTCCTGCGCACCTTTGCACCTCTTCTCGCAGGCGCAGCCTGTATGTCCTTCTCCAGATTCGTGACGTACAATGCACTAAGCAGTGTGATCTGGGCGATCGTGTTCGGGTGGCTTGGATACTATTTTGGACACGATCTGCCGCTCCTCGAGTCTTATATTTCCCGAGTCAGCCTGTTCCTTCTGGCCGCACTTGCGATTGCGATCCCGATGTTTATAGCGTGGAAACGGCGCCGATCTGCTTCAAGGCCTGCGACACTCGGAAAGTAACGCTTGCTTTAGACGTCTAAGTCGCGATAATAGCCGCCCTTGCCTTACCCCAAAAAACAGAACCCGCTGAGGAAGCCGATGAAGAACGACCGCGCCAGTGCGGAGCATGGACCGGGGTGTATCTCCAGTGCTGTCAAGACGGCACCAGAGCCTCGCACTGTCGCCGAGATGTATTTAGACCTGCTCAAAAAAAATCTGACCAGAGCTATCTCGGCAAAGGAGTATGAGCGGCACACCTTACGGCCAAGCGGTGTTTGGCGCCGTTCGATGCATACAGTCATCAACGGAACACTTGCGCAGCTGAACCTGGAGCTGGTTCGAGTTGTTCGATCTGGTCCCGAGGATTACATCGAGTCGGGGCATGAAGCACGCAATC
>C688J18823_10001216_pt1 | contig 15845 bp, 13 predicted proteins | sample HopSoiMetagenom1_FD_18823 | JGI IMG/M metagenome (IMG submission 18823) | reverse complement strand
GCGGATCTGCTTTAGCCTTCGCGCGGAACGGCGCGCTGATCCCCGGAGAGAGCAGCGCGATGGCGGAATGGTTCCCGTTGCGCCCATGGAGCGAATCCATCTCGTGCAGATACCGCGGGGCGGTCAACCAAATCAGGAAAGCTATCCCCGCGATGTGGGCCACGATCGACCACCCGATCGAATTCGCCGGTCGCTCNCGCCGCGGATTGTAGTCNAACAACATCAGTCTTTTTAGACGCCTGACTTCAAACTATTGTCACCATTTAAAAAAGTTTTACTCATTCGCCAACCTCTCGGAACGCGTCGCCGTGCATAAGCTGTGGAAACATGGTCATTGCCTCTGAAGTTTTCCACCTTAAGCACTCAGGAAACATCACGTTAACGTCTTCCACAGAAAAATAGGTGATTGACGCATTCAACACTTTACAATCTTCACCATGCAGCCGTAGTATCCCGGAAGTTTAGCAACATCTCTTCGCCCGTTTTTTAGAACAATTGAATATTTCCGCGGCACCGCTTTGCGGGCGCCCTGGCACCTTCTGCGCTTCAAATCGTCTTTGAAGCGATGCCTGGCGTCTTTGCTGGTTCGCCGTGGCTTGCGCCCAAGGACCCGGTGACCCGATGAAGCCGAAGAAAACGATCCTCTGTGTTGATGATAACGACCAGCTCCTCTCGATTCGAAAAGTGATCCTCGAGACCCGCGGTTACCGCGTGATCTCCTGCGCTAATGGCCGTGAAGCGCTCGACGTCTTTAAGCGTGGCGGCGTGGACCTGCTGCTGACCGATCTCGCCATGCCCGAGATGGATGGCAGTCAGCTGATCGAGCAGATCAAGACGATCTCCCCGGAGACGCCTGCAATCTTGTTCTCCGGGAAAGTGCGCATTTACGAGCACAGCAACCGTGCTGACGTCTTCCTGCCCAAAGGCATGTTCGACCCCATGGAGCTGATGGAGCGCATCCGCCTGCTGCTGGTGAAGAAGCGGGGGCCCAAGCGCGTCACCCGCGTTGACCTTCCGCCGGCGGCCATTGCCGGTACGCAGATCGGCGCCGCGTAGCCGCCATCAGTGACGGCGCAGGCCTCGTGTAAAATCTTGGGATTGCCATGGCCCCGCAGACCCCATTGATAGAGGCGGAGAACGTCACCAAGGTCTACCGCATCGGTAAGGTAGATGTGCCTGCTCTCCGGGGCGTCTCGCTCGCGGTACAAAAGGGCGAGTTCGTCACTATCGTCGGGCCTTCCGGCAGCGGAAAGTCCACTCTCTTCTATATATTGGGCGGGCTTACCGGCCCGACCAGCGGCCGAGTGATGATTGACGGCCAGGATTTCAGCGCGTTAACAGACGCAGAGCGCACGCGTCTCCGCCGCCGGCGCATCGGCTTCGTCTTTCAGAAATTCAATCTTCTACCCACTTTGACCGCTTCCGGAAACATCGACATCGCCGCCGACATCGCCGGAATGAACGGCGGGCTCGATCGCCAATACCTGGCCAAGATCACGCAAATGCTCGGTATCTCGGATCGGTTAGATCATCGCCCGTCGGAAATGTCCGGAGGCGAGCAGCAGCGCGTAGCTCTGGCGCGCGCGCTGGTGAACAAGCCGGCGATCATCCTTGCGGACGAGCCGACGGGAAATCTCGACACCAAAAATTCCGATGTCGTGCTGAACATGCTGCGGCAATCGAATAAAGAACTTGGGCAGACCATCCTGATGATCACCCACAATCCCGAGGCAGCCGAGTTCGGCGACCGCATCATTCATATGCGTGATGGCGCAATCGTTTCGGCGGACCTTGATCCACAATGGGCGGCCCGCCATTAATCTTCTTATCGATATGAAGCAGCAGAGCGCCAGCGTCGACCGCAAGCCGTTTGGTCCCGAGGAGCGTGAGATCCTCGCNCTGCAGCACACCTGGATGAAGGCTGTGATGGCCCACGATGCGGCTGCCTTGCAAGACATTCTTGCCGAGGATTTCACACTCACCAGCGTTCACTCCAGCGGCGAGCTGGTCGGCAAAGCGGAATACATCGGTTCATTCGGCAAGGTGAAAAATTCGCTCTTCAGCTTTCGCGACGTCATCGTGCGTATTTATGGCGAAATGGCAGTCGTCAACAGCCGCTTCAATCAGCAATATACGGCGGACCAGAAAGAAGCAGCCGGCGACTTCTTGCTTACCGACGTCTGGGTGAAGCGCAGCGGACGCTGGCAGGCAGTCTCGCGCCACGCCAGCCGTCCGGCGATGACGATCGAACGTGCCACCGCGACTATCACGCAAGAGGCTGAATGAGCTATCAAGATCAGGACCTCCGCAAGCCAATCCTTCCCGGCACCGCCGCCACTGATTACGAACGCTACCTCCGTACCGACGAGCTGTTCACGCTGCAGAAACCCGCGGAGAAGATGGCCCACCCCGATGAGCTGACGTTCCAGGTCGTTCACCAGAGTTCTGAGCTGGTGATGAAGTCAGTGATCTTCGATCTGGAGCGGGTGCGCGCCTGGATCGGCGAAGGCAAGCTCGGCCAGGCAGCACGGCTGATGCGCCGCGCGAACGAGATCTTCCAGACGCCCATCGCGCTGCTGCACATCCTCGAACAGATCACGCCCAAGGACTACCACGTTATCCGCGCTGTCCTCGGGCACGGCAGCGGGCTCGATTCCCCCGGATTCCTCGGATTGCTCCATATCACCAAGCCAATCTGGGAGACCTTCGAAGGTTTACTGAAGAAGTCCGGCGTGACCGTGCTCGATATCTATCGTCATCCCGGCAAGAACTTNGAGCTGCATCAGGTAGCCGAAGAGATGNTNGATTTNGACGAGCGCTTGCANCTCTTCCGCTTGCACCATCTCAANCTGGCNGAGCGCATCATCGGNCCGGGGGTTATNGGNACCAGNGGCGTGCCGGTTGAGATCCTGAANCAGCGCATGGATCACGTCTTTTTCAAGCCGCTATGGGAAGTGCGCAANCAGATCACGGCCGATGCTAACGCCGCACTGGCCGAAAAATCGCAAGGCCACGGCCGCGAGTAGCGGATTGGCCTCGGGGCCGCTCGATTCGATATAATGAGAGCCATCGAGCGGGAGTAACTCAGTGGTAGAGTGCGACCTTGCCAAGGTCGAAGTCGCGGGTTCAACTCCCGTCTCCCGCTCCATAATTTCTCGTTCTTGACCACAGAGGACACAGAGGTACACGGAGATTTCTCGGTGTTCCGCTGTGTCCTTTGCAGTAAGTGAGTGGCGCGGTACCCAAGTGGTAAGGGAGAGGTCTGCAAAACCTTTATGCGTCGGTTCGATTCCGACCCGCGCCTCCAATCTTCCAGCCGATCTGCCTCAGCATTCCTTGCAAGATCTCGGCATCGGCACCCGATATCTGAAATCTCCGAAGCATCTGTCGCAACTTCTGCTGCGCTAAGTTCTCTGTTTTGGGTTTGACGTACCCGCTCTCGAGCAACAGTTCGAAGAGCATTCGCTCAATTCGCTCGAGTTGAGCTGAAGCCGCGCGCTCGAAGCTTTCCCGCGATGCGCCTTTCGCCTCACGCGAAACCTCATACAAGCACACTGCGACCGCCTGTCCCAGGTTCATGGAGATATTCCGTAGCGTGGGAATTCGCATGCTCCAATCGCAGTGACTGAGATCAGCAGCCGAAAGGCCGGTTTTCTCTGCACCGAACAACATGGCGACATTCTGGGAGCCAAGACGTTTGCGTATCAGAGGCGATGCCGCAGCAGGAGTTTTCAGCGGATGCGGCAGCTTTCGATTGCGCAGCGCCGTCGTTCCGACGACCAACGAACAATCGGCTACGGCATCTGCAAGGCTCGCGAACTCGCGTGCGTCCTTCAGAAGCCGCGCAGCTCCCACCGCCGAGCGTGCCTCGCGAAAGGCTTCCGTGTACGGATTCACCAGCCGCAGGCTGTCGAATCCGAAGTTGCTCATGGCGCGGGCTACCGCCCCGATATTGAGCGGGTTGCGGGTGCGCACCAGGATTACGTGGAGGTGTCCGGCTTTGCCCATAGCAGCCAGACGATGCTAAATGAAGTTACTGGACGGAGGGCAACAGCCGGTTCAGCGCGCCTTCCAATCGCTCAAAATCTGGCGGCTTGCGTAAGAATTCATCCGCGCCCAGATCGATCACACTTTGAATATCCGAAGGATCAATACTCCCGCTTAACACGATGACTGGGATCAGGCTGGTCTTGCTCGAAGACTTCAAGCGCTTGAGCACTTCGAGCCCGGTGCCGCCGGGCATATTGATGTCGAGGATCACCGCGGAAGGCGCAAGCTTCACCGCGACCATAAATGCGTGCATCGCGTCGTAAGAGACCACGACCGTGTAGTTCGTTTTTGTCAGGCGGCTCGAAAGTAGCTGCGCCAGCACGCGGTCGTCGTCCGCGACGAGAATGGTGTGTTTGACCGTTTTCTCCATAGATTCGCGAGCAGCAGCCAGCTGCGGGAGGCTCAACCTTTGCACCTCCCGGAATGCTATTGCACTCAGGCCGGGAACTGAGTGACCGGCATTGTTTACAGCACTTAAGTTTTCCCGATTCGGATCGCCCCTGGAAGAGGCTCGTTGGAGGTCACTGCACGGTAACGTTCAAGGTTGACTTCGAGGTCGCATTCGCGGAGTTGGTACTCATCACCGTCAGCCGGTGCGGTCCGCTACTCAAAGCTACGGACACATTCAGCTGGTCGGAGCTCACCGTACTCTTCGCCACGCCATCAACGTAGAGCTGCATGCGACTGATGGGAAGTGAATCCTTCCCTTGCCCTTGCACCTGCAGGGGCGAGCTCACAAGAGTGCTCCCCGTTTGCGCCGCCGCAGGGCTGCAAATGGTGACCGATGGCGTGGGCGCCGCACTCACGTCACACAATGGGGCCACCGGCACGGTTACCAGTTCTGTGGCTTTAAGTATGGCATTGGCGGAGTTGGTGCTCACTACGGTGATCCGATGCGTGCCCCCGGTGAGAGCCACTGATGTATTGAGTTGGCTTGAACTCACCGTGAACTTCAAGACTCCGTCCAGGTACAACTGCATGCGTTTGATCACGTTCGAGTCTTTCGCCTGCGCAATCACTTGCGCGGGCGAAGTGACCGCGGCGTTGCTGCCGGGTGTACATATGATCACAGACGGAGTAGGCGCAGAGGTCAGGTTACACGTGGGCGGTGGGGGTGCAGGCACGCTGACGGTGAACGTGTTACTGAAAAACACGCCAAAGGAATCCCTGGCCTTCGCCAGTAGTACGTGCGTTCCCGCGCCAAGCGTGAGTGTGGTGTCCAGCTTATTAGTCGCCAGCTCCGTGTTCTTTACGCCATCAACGTACAACTGCATGAGGTTGATGAATCCGCTGGTTACCTTACTTTCCGCAGCCACCCGGAATTGCGAACTGACGGTGGTCGAGGTGGGCGCGCAAAACGTGACGGAATGGTCGGTCGCACTCGAGATGTCGCACAGATTTTGACTGTATTGGTCGGGATAGAGAAACAGCGGCGCATCGGTAGTGAAACCTGCATTCACCTGGTGATGATCTGTGGTCACCAAGAAGCCCTCGTCAGAACCGCTGAGGTCCTGTTCTCCCAAGCCAGAGTCCATCATGAAGCTGCCGTTTTCGTCGGCGCTCAGGGTGGAAGAGGACGTTGCCACTGTCGCCCCGGGTACTGGTTTGCAGTCGGCGCCAGTCGCGCCGATGCGTGCAGTTCGCACATTTCCCTTCAACGATCCGGTGCCGCTTAGGTTCGCTATCGGCTGGCTGTTCCAAACGTATTGACTGCCGGAGTCGGTGAGGTATTTCCCCAGGTAAGGAGAGTAGGTCTGCACCTGAACTTGATTGAGCGAGGGTTGAAAAGTCAGGATGCGGAGGTATCCATTTCCCCCATTCGCCCAGCCCTGATAATCCACCAGCATCTGGTTAACCAGATTGCCATTCACGCCCAAGTCAGACCGTTGTCCCACGCCCAGAATATGTCCGCTCAGCACCGTGGTGATGTTCGGATATTGACTCACGAACCGGTGCCACAGTGTGAGTCCGTCTAAACCATTGGTTTTCGTGCTCGGAGTATTGTCTCCGGTATCGCATTGGTCAATGGTGGTGTTGTCCCGGTACATGTAACTGTGCGTGACCAGGATCGCGGGCTTTGCTGGGTTGGCTTTCAGGATGCCATCGGCCCAATCCAACGCGGACTGTCGTGGAATGTACTCTAGCGCGAGGATCAGGTAATCCACGCCGCCCAACGTCACATTCGCGTAGAAGTTCTCGTTGCTGCCTTCCGGGAAATTCCCGCCGTACCAGGGGTAAGCTGCGTAACGCGCCGGTCCAAACCATTGGTTAAAGCTCGTTACCTGCCGCGAGCCCGGGACAACGTTGTCGTAATCGTGGTTCCCGATCGCCAGCACATACGGCACCACCCCATCCAAGTACTTCACAGCAGCATCTGCGTTCTGCCACTGCGATGTCTGCATGGGCCCGTCCACGATGTCGCCAACGCCGATCACCAGCTGAATGTTCAGCGCGTCGCGGTTGGCCGCGATCCACTGCGTCTGTGAATTGAAGATTTGGGGATAGCTGGCGGAGTAATACTGGGTATCGGGGAGAACAACGACGGTGAAATCGCCCGCTTGGTCTTGCGCGGCGGCGAAAGAGGCCCAAAAAACCACTAGCAGCAGCGCGAGGCCAGTCGCGCTGACTAGACGGTGACGCAAATTGTGCACTTCGAGGGTCCGAATCTACTCACAAGGAAAGTAGATGCCGAGGATTGTAGCGCGGTTTTCGCACCCGTGAACGGCTTAGGGCGCGCCGCGGGCGTTTTTTATTGCCTTAGGAGACGCGGCCAGCTCCACTCGGTTGCGGCCTAGGTGTTTTGCCGAGTAGAGCGCGCGGTCGGCCGCCTTCACCACATCTTCTGGCTCGTCCTTGCCGGATTGGCCCGCAGCCACTCCGATGCTGACCGTCACATTGGTCTCCACCGCTTTGGGTCGCCGCCGCGAGACTTTGGCTTTCACTCTTCTCTCCGTACGGTTCCGCGTGCTGCGCGCCGGGCCGCGGGCAACAAATACGTCTTCCTCGATGCTGCGTCGCACCTTCTCCGCCTCCACCGCCGCATCTTCGACCGCCATGCCGTCGTATACGATCGCGAATTCCTCACCGCCACAGCGGAAGCCCTTGCCCTTCGTCACTCGCGCCAGGTGCCCGGAGACATTGCGCAGTACCTGATCGCCGGTATCGTGACCGAAAGTGTCGTTGAATTTTTTGAAATGATCCACATCAACGACGGCGATGGAATAAAAACGGCCTACACCCGCCAGCGCCTCGTTAAAGGCGCGGCGGCCGGGAAGTCCGGTCAGCTCGTCGTGATACGCGATCCAATGCGAGCGCTCGATCACGGCGACGGCGAGCGCGGCTCCCGCAAGCCCGACATAAAGCTCGGCTGCAGCAGGCCGGCGCAGCACGAGAGAGACCACCACCCAAAACATGCCCGCGCCGACGGCATCCGCCTTGAAGAAAAACCGCCCCAGCAATAAGACTGCGCCCACTGAAAAAGTGATCTCGATCACGCCTACCGGTCCGAGCGCTGTTTCGACGGCTTTGTTCGAAACGGCTTGGATGAGCGCCGGCGTCCAGCGGATCAGTGCCACGAAAGTGACCCATTGCACGATCAGGAACGCTGTCCACCACGTGATCGCGATCCAATCGAAGAACGAGTCCTCTGCCAGCAGCGCGATGGCGGCTACGTCCAGCACTAACAACGCGATGGCGCAGTGTAGAGCTCCAGGAGCGGCCGCCCCGAACATCAGCCAAAGGAGCAGGCTCAGCAATGACAGAACGGCAAGAAATGCGCGCAGGGAGTGCAGTCTCGTAGCCAGCAGCGCCGTCCCCACCAGGATGCCGATGCATATCCAGCGTGCTCCCGCCGGATATGCTGAGCCGCGCGGCACGAACCACAGCGCAGCTAGCGCGCACACCACCAGCAATCCATTGGGAAAGAAGAGTTGCCGCAAAGCGAGGTTGGCGCGGATCAACAAGCTGCACCAGCATATTGCAGCTCATGTGGTGCGCGCGAGTAACCGAAGGGGTGCTACTGACGTGCTCGGGAAAAACATTTAGTATCTATGGCTCTCAGGGGAGCTGCTCTTTTCGAACGATTCTGGCTTCGCTGAGTCAAGGACGCGCATGCGCTGGATCGACTCTGCCATTCTGTCGTTTTTCTTTACAGTTACCCTCGCCGCACAGGCACCTTCAAAGCCCTCGCTCCGTCTTGAAGTCGATGCGACCGACGCAGCCCGCAACTTCTTCCACGCGAAAATGACGATGGCCGTGACTCCAAGCGCTCTAACGCTCGCCTACCCAGAGTGGATACCCGGAAATCACCGCCCTTCCGGCCCGATCATGAACATGACCGGACTTCGCATCGAGGGCGGCGGGAAGACGATTCCCTGGCAGCGCGATCTGAAAGATATGTACGCGGTGCATGTGCAGGTGCCCGCCGGGGTCAGCGAGATCACAGCCAGCTTCGACGAGATCACCAACTCGGGCGTCGCTGGCGGTTCCGGCGCTTCTGCTTCCGAAAATGTGCTCGATGTGAACTGGAATCAGCTGGTGCTCTATCCCGCCAACGCTCCATCCGACGACGTGCAGGTCAAGGCATCCATCCATTTACCCGACGGCTGGAAGTTCGGGACTGCTTTGACCGTTGCCGGGCAGAACGACAGCATTGTGGAGTTCGAGCCTGTCTCTCTGACCACGCTGGTGGATTCACCGCTCATCGCCGGCTCTCACTACAAGCAGATCGAGTTGACCAATGCAGGCGAATCCCCCCGGCATGTGATTGACCTCGTCGGTGAATCCGAAGCGGCGATCAACATGTCGGCCAGCGATATCACTGCTTACAAGAAACTCGTGGCGGAAACCGGAGCCCTGTTCGGCGCGCGCCACTATCGCCATTACGATTTGCTTCTTACTCTAAGCGACGAGGTCGGCGGACGCGGGCTCGAGCACCACGAGTCCAGCGACAACGCTCCCGGCGAAAAGGGCCTTACGGATCCCAGTACGCACCTCCTGAATGCTGGGCTGATGCCTCACGAATTTACGCATTCGTGGAACGGGAAATACCGCCGTCCCACCGGACTCGCCACCCGCAACTATCAGGAGCCGATGACCGGCGACCTGCTGTGGGTCTACGAAGGCTTAACGGACTACCTTGGCAACGTCCTCACGGCGCGGACCGGGCTTTGGACGCCGAAGCAATATCAGGAAAGTTTGGCGGAAACTGCCGCGGCTCTCGACCATCGCGCAGGGCGTTCCTGGCGCTCGCTGGAAGACACCGCTGTTTCGGTGCAGATGCTGCGACTTGCTCCGGGAGGATGGCAGAACTGGCGGCGTGGGCTCGACTACTATCCCGAAGGCGAGTTGATCTGGTTGGAAGTGGACACGCGTATCCGCCAACTGACCAACAATCAAAAATCGCTCGATGATTTCTGCCGCGCATTCCATGGCGGACAGAGTGGCCCGCCCGCGGTTGTTCCCTACAACTTTAATGACATCATCAAAGGGCTGAATGCAGTCGCGCCCTATGACTGGGCTTCGCTGCTCAACGAGCGCGTGAATACCGTGCAGCCGCGTGCTCCTCTCGCTGGCATCGAGCAGGGCGGATGGCGGCTCGTTTATAACGACACGCCCAATGAGATGGCCAAGGCGCTGGAGGGTGTGGCCAAGATGGCCAATTTCACCTACTCGCTCGGCTTCTACGTGAGCGCGGAGGGCGGGACCCTTGGTGACGTGATCGTCGGAAGCCCGGCATTCAAAGCCGGCCTGGGTCCAGGCATGAAAATGATCGCGGTGAACGGACGCAAATATTCCGGCTCTCGTTTGAATGCTGCTCTCACTGCTTCTCGTGGGACGAATCAGCCCATCGAACTTCTCGTTGAGAACGCGCACAAGTTCAAGACGTACACGATCGACTACCACGATGGCCCGCGGCATCCGCATTTGGAACGCGTTCCCGAAAAAACTGATTTGCTGGATGACCTTATCCAGCCGCGTGCCGGCGAGAACAGCGGTAATTTCTAAGGTCATTTCGCCCCGGTTTGTTCCTGCAGCTTGCATCTAACCGGGAGAATGTCTGCTCGTTCTCTCTCGGCCCCGCCGTGCGGCCTCATTCTTCTGCTTGCCTTCGCGCTGCCGGGGCTGTCCTTCGCGCAGTCGGAAAAGCCTGATCTCTACGCCAAGGCCATGTCTGAGTCGCGCACCAACGCGCGCGTGCTCGCCATGCAAGACTTTCTCTCGTCCGGCGACACCGGCAGCCGCAAGGCGGAGGCTTTAGAAGTCATGGTCTGGGACTACAAGCAACTCGGGAATCACCAGAAAGCTGCCGAGTGGGCACAGAAGCTGCTCGATACAGACTCCGACAATCCGCTGGCTCTCGCAGTGCTCGCCGATTCGGCGCGCTATCACACCGGCACCACTCTCGACCAGAACATGGCGCTCTCACTCCAGCTCGCTTCGCGTGGCATGAAGCAGGAGAACACCATCCGTCCGCCCGAAGGCATGATGGCGACCGAATTCGTGCGCATGCAGAACGCGGTCACTGCGTGGCTTAACGGCTCAGCCGGGTTCGCCTACATGCATCAGCTCGACTATGCGGCTGCTCGCGGATTCCTGCGCAAGGCAACCAAGTTCGAGCCCGACAACCCGCAATACGTTTACGAGCTCGCGCTCGCCGACCTGATAGGCAAGCAGCAGGAACCAAAGGAAGGTTTCCTCTATCTCGCCAAGGCGGTCAACCTGACGCAAGGCACTCCAGCCGGACAGCAGATCGCCGCTTTCGCCGCGGCGCGCTACCAGCAAGCTGGAGGAACTCCGCAGAACTGGAATCAATATCTCGTCGCGACTGCTCCATCCGGCCCCGCCCCGGCAACGGCTGTCGCTACCACATCGCCGACGACTCCGAACACGACCATCGCTGAGACCCAGCCTGCAAGGCCGGCGCAGCTGCCGCAGAGTTCATCACCGCGGCCAGCTGTGAGCTCACAAGCGCAAGGTTCGGAGCGCGTGAACAAGCACATCTCTGAGCAGCAGATCGCCGCCGCGCTCACGCCTCCTCCATTGCCGCCGACGCAGACCGCGCCCAAGCCGCTTTCGCATCCCGGAGCGCCGGTCTCGATCGGCATCCTGCTGCAGGCGGCCATCAACAATAAGGAGAACCGTCGGGCGGTCGCCTATGCGCTCAGCGATCTCGTCCGTCACCTGCGCGAGAACGACGAGGCGTTCATCCTGTCGTTCAGTAACGATCTCGTCTTCGAGCAGGACCTGACCTCGAACTACGATCTTCTCCGCGACGCCGTCGACGCGGTGAAGCCCGCGACTGGCGCGGCGCTGCTCGATGCCGTGGGCTTTGCCTCGGGACACCTGAACCGCATCGCGCGCAAGAACAACAACCGCGTATTGCTGGTGATCTCCGATGGACGCGACGCGAACAGCAAGAGTTCGCCTTATGAAGTCACAGGCGCCATCGACGCCAGCGGCGTCCGCATCGACTGCATCGGTTACGGCATCGGCGAGTCCGAGAGCAGGGGCCGACTGCAGGCTCTAGCTTCGCGCACCGGAGGCCAAGCCGCGTTTGTCTTCGACTCCAGGGCTTTACGATCGGCAGCGCGCGATATGGCGCGCAATCTCGGCATCGATTTCCCGCAATAAAAAGCCCGCGTCTCCGCGGGCTTGGTTTTCGTCTGCGAGCGTTTTAGCTCTTCGTTTTCATCTCGCCACTCTGCTTTGATTTCTTCATCATCGTCAGCTTGTCGACAGTGAGGGAGTGGCTCGATTCATCCAGCTTTGCCTTCACCTTCACGTGATGCCCTTCGTGGCCCTTCACTGCGTCCTGGTTCGAAATGTCCCAGGACTGTTTGTCTTTGTCGTTCACGAAGACGTCTTTCCCGCCTTCTTCTTTCACCCAGCCAGTCAGGCGCATGTCCTTGCCCTTTTCGGAGGCCTTGGCTTCCTTCTTCTCAGCCTTGGCGACCTTCTTGTCCGTGGACGTGCTCTGGGTGCTGGAAGTGTCCTGCGCGAATCCGAGCATGCTCATCGCGAGCAAGCACGCAAATACTGCTGCATAGATCTTCTTCATCTCATTCTCCTCAGTGAAACTCGGGTATTGAGGATTTGGATGCAGCAGATTTTAGGTGACGTGTCAGCCAGTCACTTCTTGGCAGAAGGTACGCCAAAAACATCTCACACCGGTTGCGCGGCGCTGATCCGGACCACGCGGTCCTCAACCGGATAGGCGGCAGCTACCCAGGCCTTGAATCCACCTTCCAGCGGGCGGACGCGCTGAAATCCCAATTTCTTCATCTTCAGCGCCACCCGGGCGCTGGTCGCTTCACTTGGTCAAGTACAAACAATGATGAACTCGCGTTCGAGCGGCAAATCCTTGGCGCGTGCTTCGATATCTTCGGGCAGAACGTTTATAGCGCCGGGGATCCCGCGCGGGTCGTGGAGCACGTCCAGCGGATGACGCAGGTCGATCACCAGCGGCTTGTCCTCCGTGGCTAAGCGATCCGCAAGCTGCTTGGCGCTGAGGCGCTCCATGCGCAGCGAGCGGATGAAGCGCTGCTTCTGCACGTACTTCCAAATCAGGTTTCCGATGATGAACACGAAGATCAGCACCGGCAAGGTCGCGAGCACGTAAGTCGCGATCCGCGCCGATTCCAGCGGACGCATCGAGGCCCAACCCGAGATCGCAAGCGCACTCGCCCACAGCAGCGTCCCGGAAAAATTGAAGGCCATGAAGCGCGCGAGTGAGATGCCTGACATTCCCGCCAGCGGCGGCGAGATGTGGGAAACACCTGGCACGAACTTTGTGTAGAGCAACGACAGGTCCGAATGCTTCTTCGAGAATTTCTTGGTGCGCTCCACACAGCTCTCGCGCGAGAGTGAGATGCGGCACAACAGGTTCACAACCTTGTTGCCGCGGCGGCGGCCTAGCTCGAACCACACCCAATCGCCGATCAACGTGGCCACTACGGTGATCAGAACCACCAGTGCGAGGCTCATCTTCCCGCCCGCGGCGAGTAGTCCCGCGGCAACAATCACCGGGGTGGTGAACACCGGGATCCCAAGCCGCTCGATCAGGTTCGCGAGGAAGAGCGTGATGTATCCGTGCTCGACCAGAGTTTGGACGTTGTAGGCCATCTACTTACCTGCGCATTGGATTCTGCTTCCAGCAGATTAGTCGCAAAGTTCGTCGAATGGACGCCAAAAGCAACAAGAGGCGCTCTACTGGGCAGACTAGTTCTTGGGGCGTACAATTCTCGCCTCCTCAGATCGCCCTTGAGGATCAGGAGAACTTGAGCATGAAGCGTGCAGCCCTGCTCGCCCTCGCCACCCTTCTTTTCCCCCTAACGCCAGCCAACGCTGCCACCCCGAAGAGTTTCTCGGCCAGCCGGCACGATACCTCGAAGCCGCTACGCAACCTGGTTACGTCGGCGCCGTCGCAGGGACAATCCGCTCCTAAGCACGAGCCGCGCCCCACCCGCGCCCTGATCAGCAACGCGACACCGGACCCTGTCATGCATCAACTCACTGGCACGCTGCCCGGAGTTACCACCGGACTCAACTTCGAGGGCCAAAGCGCGAATGACAATCGCAACGTCTTCGGCTTCGCCTTCGTCCCGCCGGACACCAATGGCGCAGTCGGCGCGACCCAGTACGTGCAGATGGTGAACATCACCATTGCGGTGTACGACAAGTCAAATGGCCACCTGTTGCTCGGCCCTGCCGCAATCCATTCCATTTGGAACGGCTTCGGCGGACCGTGCGAAAACGAAACGCCCGACGGCGGCGACCCGGTTGTTCTTTACGACCACCTCGCGAATCGCTGGCTGGTGACTCAACTGCAATACAACTCGACATTCACGCAGAACGAACAGTGCGTGGCCGTCTCCACATCTTCCGACGCCACCGGCAGTTACAACCGCTACGAGTTCGATTACGGTTCGAATTTCCCTGACTATCCCAAGTACGGCATCTGGCCAGATGCGTACTACAACACCGTCAACATGTTCGGCAGAAACAGCTTCGCTGGAGCGCAAGCTTGCGCCTTCGATCGCAATGCCATGCTGGCGGGCACGGCGGCGGGCGCGATCTGCTTTCCGCCCGATCCGATCATCGGCAGCTTGCTGCCTTCTGATCTCGACGGCGCAGCTCCCGCGGTCGTCGGCGAGTCCAACTTCTTCCTCCATATTGCCGACGGCACGCACCTGAACCTTTACAAGTTCCACGCCGACTTCGCCCATCCAAGCAATTCCACATTCAGTGGACCAACACCCGTCACCGTCGCTGCGTTCAGCGAGATTTGCGCCGGCGCAAACAGCGCGTCGTGCATTCCTGAACCGAATCCCGGCGAAAAAATCGATGGCCTGAGCGACCGCCTGATGTTCCGCCTCTCCTACCGCAACTTCGGTGATCACGAATCGCTGGTGGTGAACCACACTGTCGCCGGCGGTGCGCTCGGCGGGGTGCGCTGGTACGAGATCCGCAATCCGCAGACTTCACCCACGGTGTATCAGCAGGGTACGGTCGTGGACCCGAGCGTGGACTACTGGCTCGGCAGCGTCGCAACCGACAAGGCCGGCGATATCGCGCTGGGCTTCAGCGCGTCTGGCAAGGCGTTGAACCCCGCCGTGTACGTCACCGGACGCGCTCCCAGCGATCCGCTGGGAGTTATCTCCGGACCCCTGGTTCTGGCCGGCGGGACCGGAGTGCAGGTGCAGTCCTATAAACGGTGGGGGGATTACAGCGCGATGACCGTTGACCCCACCGACGATTGCACTTTCTGGTACACCAATGAGTATTACCAGACCACCGCGCCCTTCAATTGGACGACACGCATCGGCTCCTTCAAGTTCGATTCCTGCAAACGAGGCGGCAAGTAGAAGAGCTTCGCGGAACCTCAGACCGCCGTCGCTTCCCAGCGGCGGCTGTTTTTTGCTTCGCGTTCTTGATTCCGCCGTGACGGATGCACGGATACACCTACCATGCCCCAATCAGGGCAAATCCTGCTGACATTCTGTTGTAGCGGGCTTGCCGTGATCGTGCGCACACAGCCGTACCGGACCCGAGGTTGAGTCACCAGCGGCCAAGTCGCCCTTCGACATGCGCTCGCGCACCTGCTCTACCGCGTCGAACAGCTGCTGGTGCGAGTCGATGGCGAAGAGCACCGGCTGCAGGTGGTCGATCTCGAACTCCTGCTGCAGCACTTCTTCCAGGACGAACGGACGCCGCTCGCAATTCGGCCCGAGTGCATTCACGCAATCTGCATGCGAAGAGATAAGTCCCGAACCGTAGACCTTCACGTCATCGTCTTCACGGATCAGGCCGAATTCTACGGTGAACCAGAACAGGCGCGTGAGCATGCGCACTTCGGCTCCCGACTTCGCTGTGGCCGCGATGGCGCCGAAGCGCTGCAGGAAGTCGGCAAACACAGGGTCGGCGTGCATGGGGACGTGACCGAAGACGTCGTGGAAGATATCCGGCTCGGGCAGGTAATCGAGCTGCTCCATCGGGCGCACGATCACGGTCGTCGGAAAACGGCGTTCGGCTAGGCACTGGAAGAAGAGAACCGGCTCGAGGAAGCCGCTGACGGCTACGGCACGCCATCCCGTGATGGGTTCGAGGCGCTGGTTCATCGCCTCGAGGTCAGGGACACGATCGGGGGTGAGCCCGATGGCCTGTATCCCGTTGAGGAATGCGCTGCTCCCCACCTGGCGCAGGTGCTGCATGCGGCGCGCGAAAAGAAGCTTCCAGACGGCGTGGTTCTCGCGGGTGTAATCGGCTGGGCGCTGCTCGATAAAGAACTGCGCTGC
>C688J18823_10001215_pt1 | contig 15849 bp, 25 predicted proteins | sample HopSoiMetagenom1_FD_18823 | JGI IMG/M metagenome (IMG submission 18823) | reverse complement strand
GAATGGCGTACACGCCATTGCTATCCTGGAATGGATTCGGCTTGCTCACCTTGACCGCCATGTCGTGCTGGAAGACGTTGTAGGCTTGTGCGACCGACGTAATGGTCGGTGTGCCACCGGATAAACTCACATTCGTAGCGATGACTGGCGACATATCCGAGGCCAGCGCCCCCGAGAAGGTGAAGATGTAGGGACCGCCTGCGGAGCCAGTAACGGTACAGTTTGAGGCTACCGTGGAGAGCAGTTGGAATGCCGTATTCACCGTTGCTGAGGTGAGACCAGCACTATAGGCAATGTTGGCGGTTGTCTGCCCCTTATACGAGAGCGTGAAGTTTCCGCCTGTCGCACCTCCACCAATCGTCACCGTCTGCAAGTTGTCGATGATGAGTCCCTGAGCATTGACGCGCATGAACTGCGTCGAGCCCGTTTGCAGGTAGGAGAGCTCGGTCATGCCCACCGAGTCGGCTTCCATCAAGAGCTTGATGGTCGTGCCTGGCTTCAGATCCACGTGTGAGGTGTAGCCCAAGTTGGCCCGATTGATCGGATAGAAACCCCCGTAGATGCCACCAAAGGAGTAGTCCACGTTGAGCACCTTGAGTAGTTGCGTTGTTCCGAGAGCTGCCGAGGTGCTATCCAGGTAGATGTTGGCATGCTTACCGGCCATCGGTGCAAGCGCTATGGCTGTTGGGCTATTGGTAAAGGAAGTGCCGTCGAGTAACGGTTGCGCCATGCCCTTGCCTGATGTAGTAAAGCCACCCTTACGGTCCCCTTTGTAGCCGAAATCGGTGATGAGGCCATACGCGGCCTGGTGGACTCGTGTAGCGGTTTCACCTTGCTGTATGGTGTATGTCTGTGGCACGATCGTGCCGGTCACAGGTGGCGTATACACCCAGTCCTTCGCGGTCGTGCTTGCCCCATGCGCAACTGGTGATGCGCTCCCCATAGCTGAGGCCAGCAGATAGATGATACCGTTGTAGTCGATAGGCCCGTCTACGGTGAGATCAACCCATTCTGAATTTTCGATGGTCGTCTGTTGATATTTGCGGCCTACTGCACCAATTACCTGTACATCGGCGTTCGGACCAAGCAACCAGTTGAAACAACGGAGCGACCGATTTGCAGCGACTGCAACGCCCAAAGCACTGGTGGACTCTGCACCAATCTGAAGCGATTGATTGGCCGAACCTCGTTCAGGAGTGAAGACCATGGTTTATGTACTCCTATCATCCTGGCCTCAACCACTCTCGAAAGTGACTCAGGTCAAGATACAAAAGACTGCTAACGAGTTACGAAAACTCGTGACTAAACCCTATTGACAATTATTATACGCCACATTATAATATATTAAAGATATAAGGTTAATACAGAAAGAGGTTAAGAAGTGCGCGAACAACCCAAGCGTCGTCCTGGGCGTCCCCGCAAGGATACCACGAAGCAACGTATTGACATCACGCTTCCCATTGAAGTGGTTCGGTACATTGACTCCGAGACGAATAACCGAAGCGCGTTTATTGAGCAATGTATACAGGAGCATCAACAGAAATGGGAAGAACTGAAACGCCTGTATCCCCAGATGGAGAACCAAGAAAATGAATAACGAGCCTAAGAAAAGCCAGAGTGAAATCACACGCGAACGCTGGCAAGACCCAGTAAAACGCGCCAATATGATTAAAGGAATGCATCGACCCAGAAAGCCTCTCAGCGATGAGCATAAAGCCGTGCTGAGAGAGCGTGGCCAGGAACTGTGGCAAGACCCAGAATATCGCACTAAAGTTGAACAACGATTGCATGACCCAGATGTACAGGCAAAACTGCGAGTTCCTAACGCCAAAAAGAGTGCCGCAATGAAGGCCATGTGGGATAAATTGGATCCATCTGAAAGGGCTAAACGTACCCGCCCATGGGTCGAGGCTGGTAGTAAAAGCGCGAAAGAGAAACTTAAAGGTCGCATTTTTTCATCCTCCACGCTTGCAAGAATGAGTGAAGGGGGCCTTGCCAAGTGGACGCCACCACTTCGTAAAAAGTGTGCTGATATCCGCCGTCAATGGTGGCAATCGCAACCTCCTGAAACAAAGCTAATGCTAAACATTCCCCGTGAAGCTTTAGGTCGTCGTACAGGATCATCAAAGCTTGAGATACGTCTTGCAAAAGAGCTTGAACGATTGGGGATATCTTTTGAAAAGGAGAAACCTGTAGGCACGTATCGCCTTGATTTCTACCTACCTGACTACCATCTAGACCTGGAATGTGATGGAGAATACTGGCACAATCAGCCAAGGCATATTGCAAATGACCAGCGACGTGATAAGTATCTGACTGACTTGGGATATAGGGTATATCGTTTGCGTGGCAAACAGATAACCACTGATGTTGCAGGTGCTGTTCAACTTGCATTGGCTAGTGTTTCTCCTTAACTTCCCATAAGTTCTATGCGATATAATCCGCCCAAGTTGGACCAGGCGGCACCATTAATGAGCCTCGGCTCCTCATAAGCCAGTTCCTGCTCACGATAGCACGCAAGTATCCCGCCGCTGGATAAGCCAATGTTGCGCCTATCCTTGAAAAGCTCGTCAATACGATTGGCTATCGTCACCAGAGCCGCATAGCCACTATTTGGACCCACGGCTTTGATTTGCAGCAATATCTCAGCCCACAGACGCACCTTATTCATGGTCGTCACATCGATACCAGATTGACGCCCAAAGCTCGCGAACGGTGGAATCGTGCCAATGTCTGCTGTTCCCTGGAATACGCCACCTGTTGCCGCTGCCATCAGTGCCGAGTCAGCTTGCATGGTGGAAGCCACCCATTGATACGCGAGAGCTGTTTCTGAACTCATCTGATACTCTCCGAGAGTTTGCCAGGAATTGCCGCAAGTCGCGCATTAAAGAGCGGGCGTTCAGCATCCACCGCCGGATACCAGGCAGGTTGCGCTGGCTGATGCACCGTGCCCAGTTCGGGAAATATCGCATAATTCGCTGCTACTGCTGCAATGGCAGTCAAATCATCCCCCGGCTTATCAACTTCAGGTAAGAGAAACGAGTCACCAGGAGGTGAACCGTTAGTTTGTCCATAGGTGCTCCCCTCTGATGTGACCACATACCCACTACTTGCCATGAAACCCGTTTTCTTTGGCGCGTTCGTGGCATACGTCGTTACAATGTGTGTTGCCGTTTCACCGACCACGTTGTGCAGCTCCTTGTGCAGTGTCGCAGCTATCTGCGGAAAATGGTTGAAATTGGTAGCAGCCACTGCGCACCTCCTACACCACTGTGGTTATAAGGCACTCGTTTGCAAACGAGTAGCTTTCAGCCGTCTCGACAAAATTGACGCACCAAGTCTTGCCTTGATAGGATGTCGTGTACCCTTCCTTGATATCGGATGTAGACATAAAGCGGAGCATGAGTGCAGTCTGTGAACCGATAATATCAGCATAAATCTGCAATTGCGTGGCACTCGGCTTGATGACATTGACTGGAAAGGTGCCAACGAGGTTTGTGCTCGTGTCCGTTGTATGTCCATAGGTATCCGGTCCCTTTGGATTGTGATAAAAAGGCAGGGATACATCAAGAGAGCCTGCCACCACATCGGTCATACTAGCTATCTCTGCGGCATTCAGCATGCGTTACCATCCCTTCACTGTGCCCTCAGCGTCCAACAATCTCATCCTGGTACTACTGATTTCAGGCATCACGTCAGTACGAGTCAGTTTGGCTACCTTTGGTTTTGCCTGCCTGCGGAAGTAATCAGCCTGCTTTAAGAGGCCGTCCCTGGCTTGCGTCACCCTGAACGATTGCCCATCTGAGCTAAAGTCAAATCGTCTTGCATACGTTGCCGCCCAGTATTCCAGCAGGTCCGCCGCCGCCGCGTTGCAGTCGTAACACTTTCCAGTAAGAAAGACGGGAGGCATTTGACCCGGCACGGTACCGTTCGTGAATACATTCAACTCAAAGCGGAAGTGTCCCACGATGTAGTTACTCTCCAACGGTGTTAGCACAATCCAGGCTTGCCCACTGCTGCCTTGTCCTTGCAGTATCACGTCTTGTTCAAACCACTGGTACTGACTGTAGTAGTCGGCAAAGATGGTGGACGCCTGGTTGTTCGTGCTAGCCGTATTCACAATGGATGGTGCAATCTGCAAGCTCTCATAACGTACGTCGTTACGATTGTCATCCAAGCGAAATTGCACTTCCAGATCACTGAACTGCTGGCTTTCGCCGCCTGGATCGTTGATCATGGTGCGCACTTCCGCTATCAGGTCTGACATGCTTTGTCTGAGTAACGCTAGTGGCATTGGCTACCTCGTCTGTGTGTGGCTCTCGTGGGTCCTGCACTTCCACGCCGCCTTCACCAAGAAGGCGGGTAATGTGGGCGTCATGCAGCACGAGAACCACGTTTCCATTGGAATGCTTAATCCACATGCATCAGAATGACTTAGGAAGCAAGATGGCGGCTACGAAGCCGGTCGCGCCCGAAAAGTCCACCGAAATCGTTCCATCAGGTTGCAAAAATCTAGCTACCTCAAACGGCCCGATGATGCCAAGTCCAGTAGTGCCGGTTAGGGCCGCTGTGGTGAAGTCACCTTTGCCACCTGTGAAACCAGGATAGGTAAAGGCCGGACCACTTCCTACGCCTGCACCCGTTTTGGTGAGTCCTCCATCAGAGGTAGCACCGCGCACGGTCACCGTACGGCCCGTGCCGTTGGTGTTAAGCACAAGCAGGATTAAGCGGTCAATGTTAGCACCGGCAGGCATACCAGTGGTCGTGATGGCAACGGACATCCCGTTGGTGTTATCCACGGCCGTAAAGTTGGTGCCATCGTTGAGCATGTTGACAATGGCCGTGTTCCCTGCCAGCACCTTGGGTGTGAGAGCTGTTCTATTGGTCATGGTCTTGTTCCTTCTTTCACGAGACTATGGGTGCACCAGGTAGGCCGCAGCCAGGGCATACGGGCGGATGGTCTTGGCACCGTAGAGTGCCAGCCCCTTGACGGCATCGGCAAAGCGGTACGGTGGCCGGTACGCTTCTACCTTGTTCAGCCCCTCGGCTTTGGTCAGGCTCATTGTGTGTCCAGCCATGACGACATCTGTGCTACCTGTGATGCCAACCGTGCCAGCGAGGTGGGGCGCATTGATCGACTCGTACACATCCATGCTTGAAATCTTGCCCAGGTACGCATCACTGATAGAGCCACCAGAGGCGTCAAGTTTGCCGCTCTGGATAGTCAGGCGTGCATCAGGTGTGTTGAATGAGGTGAAGCGGATGTCCTGAATGAGCAATGTGGTAATCCAGGGAGGGACGACGCACCACCGGCCTTGCTTGGGTACTTTGTTCTCGGTCAGTTTCTGGTTCAACACCACGAGGTAGTCATACACAGTCGTGCCAGCACCCACACCAGTCGAGGTAGCAGTAGCAAGCGTAGGGGTCGTTGGTGAGCCTGACGAACCAATGTTGTTGGTGGCATCGGTATAGAAACCAGCGAAGTAGACATCCATCGTATTCGCCAGTTCGTAGGCTGCCCAACTCATGGCCTCGCCCATGACCTTGGGTTGTGACTGTGCCTGATCTACATCATCCACCTCAAAATTATAGTACTTCGCCTGGCTTATGGTGAGCATAGCTTGTGCGTCTGTTAACGCTTGCGGGGAATTGAGGTCGGTATCTTTGGTGTAGTTGTTAATGGAGACATCGCCAATGGCGTTGATCTTCACTGTATCTCCCATGCGGGATATGGTGCCTTCATAGTCGTCATTGAACAGATTGCCATAGACGAGATTTGCCCGCAATGCAGGCAGTAACGTATCGGCCCACATCTGCGGGATAAAGTTGTTGAGGCTAATTGTAGTGTCCTCCTATCACCCTCACCTCAAGGTCTCTCGAAAGGCCCTCAAGTCAAGGTACAAAAGACAATAATTTAAATGGTTATCGTTGCCCGTAGCGGAACGGATGTTCTGCGATGTACTTCTGGATTTCACCGCGCCGGGCTTCATATTCTTGCGGCATCATCCTGCTAATGACATCCCAGGACAGCACTTGCGGTGCCGTACTCTGTGATCGACTTGGGTTGGTTGCGCCGCCACTGGTCTGCACGGCTTGACCCTTGCCTGCTGCCAGGTAGGGTCGCTCTTTGAGCACTTGCTTCAGCAGGTCGCCGACGTTGGAAAGATCATCTTCCAGATCAGCCGTCTTGATGTAGCGCATGCCGTCATCAGGATCGTTGAAATTGAGCCTTCCCGCGGCAAGTGTGACAGCGTTGCTCATTCTCAACTCCTGTTGGGCGCGTAGGGCTTCATCACGAGCCTTTTCAGCATCTGCTGCTCTCTTCTGGGTTTTCTCCAGTTCAGTTTGGTTCTGCTGATCCTGCTGTGCCTTGAAGTCGTCGAACTCTTTGGCTTTGGCTTCGGCACTCCGAAGACGCTGGCGTAAGCTGTTGGCTTCCTGGCGTAGCTTCTTGGCTTCATCCAGGGATATCTGACTGTCACCCGCCTGGGGTTCTGTCTGTGGTGTGGTGCCCGCCTGGGGCTGTGGATCGCTCTCAGGGTCGCCCGCCTGGGGGTCGCCTGATGTGGTTGTTGGTTCCATTATACCTATTCTTCCTCTACTTTGTCAATAATTTCATGGACATATGTTGGATAATTCGTTGGGTAAATGGCTCTCAGAGCTGGACTCGAACCAGCACACCCTTTCAGGCACGTGATAAACAGTCACGTATGTCTGCCATTCCATCATCTGAGAATGCTTGCTCACTTGCCCTTCTTCTTCATGCTTTCTCGATAAAGTGATAAGTACCCGGCTTCGGTGTCTCGCTGTATTCGATGTCTTGATGAAACTGTAAACCGAAGTTCTTGACCCCGTTCACGTTGGACATGTTGGTGAATACTGCCAGGTCTGCCTTGCTGTAGCTCTGGCTTCCATCGTGTCCAATCACCAGAGCGGCTAGATGCCGCCCGTTGTAGGCAACGTAATGTACGTTTCTTCCCTCAATGAGGCCGGGAAGTGACTCTGGTTGTGTTGGCGTTGTGTCTAATTCGTATGGTGGCATGTTCGTTCCTTTCATTTCTGCTGGTTTCTTCTCTTTGTCGTAACATGTCCCTGATGTGGTCTGCATTCCTCATCTGTTGCGCGTACAGATCAGGGTAGCATATCTCACAGGGGGTACAGGCGTCGGTACCGTGTGGGCAAAGCATAGGCTTACTTCCCCTTCTTCATTGCCCGTCTCTCAGCACGATTTGGCCCTTCGTGTATCTCGTGAACGGTCGCAATCGTGGGAAACGTGGCTTTGAGTTTGCGCTTGGCTTCCTCTTTCTTGATGTGCTCTTCGATAAGATCAAGCGTTCTCATCCTTGCTCCATAGCCCTCTGCTCTAGCTTGCCCTTCTCTTGCTCTAACCAGGCAAGGAGCGAGAGGGCTTGTTTGGCATCAAGATAAATGTGCGCATCGTGGCCATCACTCACAACTACCTGTCTATTTTCATCAAGAGTCACCCTATAATCATCGTACTCGTCAAGCTTGCCGTCATGCTCCGTCTCGCTCATCTTCGTTTCCTCCAGAAACTGCACATGCGCCTCAAGGCTCCGTTTGGCCTCACGTACGTTGTGTTCATGCATCATATCAATCACCCACGGTGGAAACATCATTCACTCCTCATCACGTAGGGAGACTCCTCGGGTGGCTCAGGCTCTGCCTCGTGCTGTTGGAACGCTTGGAACATCTCCAGGAAGTCATGCACGAGGGCTAGCACCGTCATGGGTGCCTCACCGCGTTCCACGCACACCTGGTGGAGCACGTCTTGCGCCATCTGTGGTGTGCCATGTGCAAGCTGGGCGGTCTCACTCAGTAACTGCTCGTACAGTGCAGCGTTGGCTTGCCTGGCGACTGAGGTGTCGGTGCGTCGTTGGTGTACCAGGTCGGTGAGTGCTGTGGTCATAGTTCATCACCTCCAAATTGTTCTAGTGCTGAGATGGCAATCTCAGGATTATCTAGCGTGTTTGTCTTGATAATCGGATCACCGTCTTTCGTGGCTATTTTGCCGTTCTCATACTTGTAGTACGTCACCTTCGCATGGCTCATTCCCCTGGCTGAGAGGTAAATCCTCATACTAGATATGTTCGTGATTTCTTCGCCTGTTTCCAAGTCGGTGACATGGATACTACGACCAGTGAGCTTGTCAGATGGGCTTTCAATGCGGATACGCCGCTTGTAGAGTTCATCCATGGTCACTTCAGTAATCTCCCCTCATCGGTGATTGGACGGGCAATGGAGCCCTCTACCGTTTTTTGTACTTCTCTTAGATCGGTAGCAAACTTTTCTTTTTTTACGTCAACATCCCAGGGAGTAGGCCAACCATTTTCTAAGATCATCAAATGGACGCTTTCAACACCATCCATACTTATACGCAGGTTTTTGATTTTAACCTGCTTCCACTGTGGTTTGTCATCAAAATTCTCATAAAGCAACGCTTCTATTGTGATAGCACCTGCATACGCATTGTAAACTTCTTGATCTATCACAGCTTCCCTCCTTGTGGTGGTGCTTGCCCTGGTTCGCGCCCAAATCCCGCCATAGCCACCAACCGGCGTATGGCCGCATTCACTTCCTCAGTCGAAAGCGTGCATCCTTCAGGGGCAACCACTGTTATCCTCGGCTCTACAGGGTAGTCACGCTCATAGTCACACTCAACGGTAAGGCGCATGCCAGTCTGCTCATCGGTATATTCTTCCATCATTTCGGTCCTCCTTGCGCTGGCCAACTCCTCGTGAGAAACGAATCCTCTGTTCAACACGCCCTCACTCCAACGTATCCAGTATTGCTCGTCACATTTCCGGCAAAATACGCCACTCATGGTAGACTCAAGCGAACGTCTCTTGAGAATAACTTGCTCACCACATACGCAACGAATGAATATAGCAGTAATCTCAGAGATGGTAGTAATCACCTGGTGCTGGCCTTCGCTCACAGCTTCCCTCCACTCGCTGCTGGTTGTCCTGGTGCTGGCGGTGGGAACTGCTGGCCGGGTTGCGGTTGCTGGCCCATTATGGGGGCCATGCTCTGTGCTTGCTTCATGCTCTCAGCGTCTTCTTTGGCTTTCTTCTTTGCCTCCTCAACAGGATCGTAGCCAAGAGTCTGCATCACGGTCGCCTTACTCACACCGACTGCAAGCAGTATTTGTGCCACCTGTGCGGACTGGAGATCATCTGCTGGTAGCAAGCTCTGCCAGTGAAGTCCAATCGCATACTTCTCATACTGCTCTATGATGAGAAGCCCGGCAAGGACGAGTGCCGCCCTACTTACGGCACGAATGAGCTGCCCATACCCTCTCTGCTTCATCATGGTCTTTTCCATGAGTGGCTGGAACAACAACTGCAAGGCCACGCCACTGATATTGCCCTTGGGCAAAGCTTCGAGTCTGCCAAGTGCGACGGCTGGGACACGCGATTGCTCATCCATATCAGCACGCAACACACTGGCAAAGTCAAGCGAGCTTTGCAGGTTGCTGGTGAGCTCGAGCATCCCTATTTGCGCATCAGGAGAGCCGAGCACAATCACGTCATCCACGCCTATCTGGATTTGTGCGGCATTGACGCCTTTTGCCCACGTCTTTGGATGGGCGTGATACTTGATAATCCTGCTCGTGTTCGACTGCACGAAGTTGTACACTTTGTTCATGCCGATGATATCAGGGGTGAGGTCAGGCACGCCCCACGGCTCGTTAGGGTTGGGCAGGTTCTGACAGGTGAAGATAGGCGCGAATGGATACGGCCACACTTCGGGCGTGCCAACCTGCATCCACACACCTGTTTGCCCTTTGCGCACGTAGTTGGTGATCGTCCACGTATCATCCGGGTCATCATTGCCCCAGGTTTCCAGGCTGCCGTTGAGATCGACACGAGCAATGATTTGGCGCTTCTGCCAATCATCGACGCCGGGATACTCGATCACGAAGGCCAGGATAAGCTCACAGTCATCAGGAGGGGTGACAATGCGGACCAGCAATGGGTCCATCACCACCAGCCGGGGGAATTGCATCTCTCCTTGCGCGGGTATGAGCTTGATGAAGGCTTGCCCACACACCGCGCCATTGGTAGCAAGCTTGGAGAGGAGCGTCATTTTGTCGTCATCGTCTCCCCACAGACCATCGATGTACTCCTGTTGTGGAGATGGTTTCTTGGGTGCCGGCTCGCTCTCAGGTGTGGTGCTGTCTTTTGCTGTCTCATCGGTACATTCGATCTTGAGGACTTGACCGAAGAGGAATGACACGCCTTTGTCCACGATGGGAGCACAGCGGTTGCTCTTCACATTATCGTTGGGTTGGTTTTTGCCCACTTTGAGGGGGTCCTGGAATTCCCCACGGTAGCTCTTCCACGCTTCACGCATGCGTTGCTTGCGCTCCTGGTCGGCTTGCGGTATGGGTGCCTGAGCAAGCGCTTGTTGTGAGAAGAAGCTGCTTGCCAGGTCTTGCGGTTGTTGTGCGGGTGCTTGCGTCATATCGTCCCTCCTACCTTCCCTCTGTTATCTATTCCAGATGTCTTTAAAATAGCTGACACCGCTCGGTTGCAAATCAAAGGATGCGACTACGTACCGATCTACGTCCATCCCATGATCATACTCTTTCACAGGTTGATCACCTTTTTTCAAGCCTTGTCGTGTATCCCAGATGTACAGGTTAAACTCTCCGAGTGATGACGTGGGCTTTTTCAGTTTAGCTAGTTCGGGGTCGCGCTCCACCAGGCAATCACGAAAATACAAAAGGCGTGGTTTGCCATCACCGGCAGGACGTAAACGAGCAGCAACGGCTTGAATACCATCGGACACCGTTTTATGAGCAGGTGTGGTGAACAAGCCTAAATGCTTTTCCAGCGTATGACGGTCTTCGGCATCTGTATCACAGATCACCTCACGTGGTAACGGGTCTGCCCACTCTGCTGGCCTCTCCTTATATTTCTCGTGATCTTTGGGAAGTAAGTGGTACCAACCTGATGCAAGCGCAATATCAACGGCGTGATCCTCCACTAAGCGCTTCGTGCGATACAATTCGCGATACACATAGAGCCGCCCGTCCGAGTCCATCGCATACCATTTACATACAAATGGATTGGTAAAACCGAAGTCAACCCCGAGGTAACGCGGGTATTCTTTCGGAATGGGAAAACAATCTACCACATTCCTCTTCCTATCCCATGTCTCCTGGTAGACGATACCGTGTGCAGCAGCCCAAATACCCCAACGCAACCGATCAAAGAGAACGCCTGTTAGTCCCGCAAGCGTCACGAAGATATAGTCGTATCCTTCAGGTGTCCAGGTATTTGTCTTGCGGTCAAAGTAGCGTGGGTTATCCTCATGCTTTGAGATAAGACGGACTGTAACCCCTTCGATCATGCGCAAGTTGAGCCAGTGTTCAGGCGCATCAGGATTACAGTCCATAATGAGCTGGTGATAGCCGATCTTGCCATGGCGCAAGCGAGAACGGACGTACTGGACATCATCCTCTTCGCACTCAGTTGCCTCATTGATGTAAGCAATATCAAATTCCCACGATTTGATCTTTTCGCGCTTATCCAGACCGTTCACGATCAACATAGAACCGTTGGGATATTCAAAGGCAGCAGGCTTGATCTTATTGCCCCCGAAATAGGTTACTCCCTCGTTGGGATCAAGCATTTCACGGTATGTAGCAATAGCGGAGCCAGCGAGAGCGGTATTTGTTTTTCTTGCAACAAGCGCCTTTGCTCCTGGGTGCTTTAGGAGCAACGTGTGTATCTTGTATAATGCCGCGTATGTTTTGCCAGTACCGGCAGGCCCATCAAGACAGACCTCGATATCGCGATTAGAACCAAGTTCAAAAGCCACACCACGTAACTCAGGGGCGGGTATTCTTACCTCTTGAATGGGCGAAGCAATCACAATAATCTGCCTCCATCTACCCACTCGTGAGGAAGTTTGGAGCCTTTACGTAGGTTACAGGGAATACACGCAATAACGATATTATCAATGGAATTGCTTCCGCCCCTACTCAGAGGGATTACATGCTCTGCAACCCAACTCTTTCTTTCTTTACCTAGCTTCTTATGGCAGTAGTAGCACTTGCCCTTTTGCCTCTGGTATTGTTGATGTAGTTCATCCGTGGTATGTGTGCCTGCTGCATTACGCTTACGGGCTCTGCGATTGCCTGAAGATACGCGCATCTGAACGCGGCCGCGATCGGTCTTGTAGTACTGATCACAATAAATCTTATGTTGCCTGCTCGATTGCTCCTGATGTTCACTGCGATAATTTGCATCATACTGCTTTAGTTCTTCATGATGCTCTTGACGCCATTGTGCCATATAGAGCTTATCTTCTTCCTTGCGGCTTGCCCTATATTGTTTGCGTTCCTCACGATGAGTTGCATTATAGCCCTTATCCATCTCGATTTTGCATTGTCTGCAAATCGACTTCAATCTAGCCTTACGCCCCCTGTAAGGCTTGCAATAACCAAAGAATTCTAAAGTTGCGGGTAAGCTATGCTGGCCCTTGTTACACCACTTATGGCCTTCGGGGATATTGCCATTATCGGCATGAGGTGATAAAGTATCCATGGTGCATCTCCGTTTCAAGCTCAGATGTGCCACTAATGTTAGCGGTGTATGCCTAGTACCCGCTAACATCACAATATTTCTGTTCAGATTATACCATACATTGGCTTCTAGCGCAACTCTAGCCATTCTTTGCCTCTATTGTTTGCCCCAGATATCCGTTCGGCACCTCGCGCACTACCACCATATTTGCTGCAATGGCATCATCAGGCTTGATGTCTAGTCCCATCAGTTTTCTACGTGACTCAGAGATAGCGAGAACACGATCAACGGCAAACGTGCGGTAGAGGTTGCCTTTGTCTAGCGCCATGTCCCACATTTCGCCATGCAGGATATTCAGGATGAGCAATTCTTCACGGCGCAGCTCTTCTACGCTCGTGGTGATTGTACGCTGTAACTCTCTTTGTATGGCATTGCGACATGCGCCCGGACTCGCATAGCCACACTCTTTAGCAATCTGATCGAAGGTCAGTTTCTTTGCTCGCAACCGGACAGCCATAGCCACTCTGGACGCTGCATTCACGTCACGATTTATTATTCCCTCGTTATTCAAAGGTGTCCGTTCGCTCTTTAACTCTGTCCACTGCTCTTTGTGCTTCCGTTCCCCTATCATGGACTTGCTGACATTGTATTTCGCTGCCAACGTGCGCAGAGACGCGCCACTCTCATAATCCGCTCGTATCTCGCTCCATTTCTCATCGCTCATTGCGCAGGCTCCTCGATCACAATGCAGAGCGCATCAATCCGGCCCGTCATAATGCTTGCAATATAGCGGTGATGCCCGTCCAGAATACAGTACATGCCCGGATGGCTGTCCGATGGCGCGACATGCAGGAGGATATCATTCTCTGGGTAATCACGCATGACGGCAATATAGCTACTTAGTCGCTCGCTGTATCTCTGACCATGGATCTTCACTTGCAGGCATTCAATCGGTATGCGCTGTGCATGAAGTTTCGCACCCTTCTTAATCACGCTATTCTCCCTATCACGAATGCCGCTAGAGCAATCACTACAATATGGCTCACCTGATCTCCCCACATCGCCACGTGCAAAGCTACATCACCTTCGCGGGTCTGTCGATAGACTTTCCTCCACCATTGAAGCGGTACACGGGTATCAATCAGCAGATGGATAACAGCGATAATGACAGCCATCCAAATGGGGAAAATGAGCAATAAGCCTAAGAAATGGATACCACTGTGTATCCACGAAGCAGGATGTTTCAAGGACGACTTATAGCGTGCCATCCAGTCATTTTGGAGAATCCAGTCAGCAAAAAGATGGATAACGATACCCCATATCAGGAGCTTTGTTGCGAGGTCGCTGATAAATGGACTAATCATGATTCGCCCTCACCTTCACCGTCTCTGCCTCCTCGATGTACGGCACATACGATCTGCTCCCTGGCATACCTTGTGTAACACGTCTGTGCTGTTGTGCTGAGTAGTAACCCAATGGTGTTACCCTGCTCTCTGGTGATGGCACGTACGCATCGTGGGAGCGGCACCTGAGAGCCACCACCACGACACATACGACGAAGAGCGAGACAAGGAGGAGAGCGGTGATGAAGATGTATGCGAGAAAATCAGTCACTTGCTCACCTCTGGATCTAGCCACTGAATATCACCACAAGTACCGAACTCATTGAGTTGGTAGTACATCGAATTGATGCTGTTATAGCAGGTGATACCAACATTGACGCCTTCCGTTTGCCAATCGGCGGCAACTTCCCCAGACTCAACAAAAAGGACGCCCTTTACCACAAACGGCAAGACCCCGGGATGATAAACATTGTCTGGTGTCCACATAAAGGTAAAGCGTCTCACGAGGCCCGCTCCTCTTGGAAGTCGCTATGCTTAATCTTAGTGATAAGCCGATGTCCTCCCCGTGTTCGTAGTTCAGTCTTTGGACGAAGCACCAGCCCTTCAGCTAGAAAGTTACCCCACTGAGAATGAAACCCTTTTCTCGCTAGTTCCACTGCGTCCTGTAGCGTTCCCTCTCCAAGAATAGGCACGACACCGATATCAAACAGACTGGCTATTTCCTCCACGGCTTCACGCTGTAGCCACCAATCACCCACCTTGACATCAAAGAGTACGAAGTCTACACCACCTAAAATATAGTTTCCCCCACCCTTCTGTATCTTTGCTCCATACCCTTCACCGTAGAGGCACACTTCCACGTCTCCTTCACCGAACTGATGGATAAAGCTCTGTTTAGCTGTATCACTCTCAAAGAGGGCTTGTAGCTTGTGAAGCAGGAAGATAGGCATCTGAGCGTTGTCAGTCTTACCGCCAAACGTCACCTTCTCCCCGTTCCATATCACCCGAACATTGGTGCCATCCACCTTCTCAGTGAAGACCCAGGTATTATCCTTGAGGTATTCAAATTCTGGCAGGGAGTAGGAGCCCAGAATGATAGGAGCTTTCTTGCTAGTCATATCCCGCTTAAAGATCGTCTGTATCTTGTGATATTCTTTCACGAGGCTTGCTCCTCTTCTTTCGGCTCACAATCAGCATGGCTATTGAGCCAACTACTCAGCCTCTGCGTCATGAGCTCATACCCCTGCTCATAGTCCAACTCCATCGTGGCCGAACACCAACAGGCAACCAACGGGAACGGCTCGGCCTGCTCGTCAATCCAGATGCGACGTGTGGCCTGTGCGGTCTCTAGTTTGCGCAGGAGCTGTTTCTGGTTCATGGGCTCACTCACTCTAGGGGGCAATGTGTGGAAGTTGGGTCTCACCACCTACCAGCCTGGCACCCGGACGCACGCATCACTAGCTACATTTCCACACACCGGCAGGTGGCTAATCCAATCATACGGGCATGGATATGCCTACGTCAATTGTCGAGGTTAAATCTGTTGGGTAAAAATGCCCCAAATCACGCCACGGGTGGCAACACCGCGACGATCTGGCCTGTTTCCATATCATCCAGTCGGTGCAATGCACCGATGTATTGCCAGTTCCAGGCACCGTCTGGACCACGTTTGGCAGCTCCAGCATAGCAGCCTGATGGTGTCTTGCGCAGGTGGATGGTCCAGCCACAACGCCGGAGAATGCGCTTGAGGCGGGCTTTGGTTTGATCGAATTGTTCCATGTTCTTCACCCCTATTATCGTAGTATCAATACAACGGATGAGTAAGAGGTGGGAACGTGGCAGGCATCCATGGGGGATGGATGGTAGATGTGCCAAATGTGCGAGCCGGTACGAGGTCAATTGTTGATCACTTCCCTGCCACGTTGCCCTTAGAACAAGTATACCAGATTGCA
>C688J18823_10001214_pt1 | contig 15852 bp, 14 predicted proteins | sample HopSoiMetagenom1_FD_18823 | JGI IMG/M metagenome (IMG submission 18823) | reverse complement strand
CGGCATCAACCAGGTGCAGATGCACGAGGACATCGGCCTCAACTTCGCCGCCGCCCTCCGCAGCTTCCTCCGCCAGGACCCCGACATCATCATGGTCGGCGAGATCCGCGACTTCGAGACGGCGGAGATCGGCATCAAGGCCGCGCTCACCGGCCACCTGGTGCTCTCCACGCTCCACACCAACGACGCTCCAGGCACGGTCTCGCGTCTGCTCAACATGGGCATCGAGCCCTTCCTGGTGACCTCCGCCGTCAACCTCATCCTCGCGCAGCGTCTCGCGCGCAAGCTCTGCCAGGAGTGCAAGAAGCCGGTGGACGTGCCCCCGCAGGCGCTCACCGACATCGGCGTCAAGCCGGAGGAGATCGGCACCTTCCAGGTCTTCGAGCCGGGCGGCTGCCGCACCTGCAACGACCGCGGCTACAAGGGCCGTGTCGCGCTCTACGAGGTGATGCCCCTCTGGGACAGCCTCAAGGAGCTGGTGATCAACGGCGCCTCCACCGCAGAGCTGAAGAACGAGGCCATCCGCCTGGGCATGCAGACGCTGCGCATGGCCGGCATCGCCAAGCTCAAGGTGGGAATGACCAGCATCGAGGAAGTGGTGGGAAACACCGCTCCGGATACGATGAGATAACCAAAATGCCGAACCTGCATCAGCTCCTGAAGGCAATGGTGGAGAAGGGCTCTTCCGACCTCCACATCACCACCGGCTCGCCGCCGCAGCTCCGCATCGACGGCAGCCTGGTCCCGCTCAAGACCCCGCCGCTGACGCCGGTGGAGACCAAGCAGCTCTGCTACTCCATCCTGGCGGATGCGCAGAAGCACAAGTTCGAGGAGGAGAACGAGCTCGACCTCTCGTTCGGCGTGAAGGGGCTCTCCCGCTTCCGCGCCAACCTCTTCATGCAGCGCGGCGCGGTGGCGGCGGCCTTCCGCACCATCCCCTTCAAGATCCTCACCTTCGCCGAGCTGGGCCTGCCGCCCATCGTCAGCGAGCTCTCCAAGAAGCCGCGCGGNCTGGTGCTGGTGACCGGCCCCACCGGCTCCGGCAAGAGCACCACGCTGGCGTCGATCATCGACAAGATCAACACCGAGCGCCACGAGCACATCCTGACCGTCGAAGATCCCATCGAGTACCTGCACCCGCACAAGAACTGCGTGGTCAACCAGCGCGAGGTAGGCGCCGACACGCACAGCTTCAAGAAGGCGCTCAAGTACATCCTCCGGCAGGACCCCGACGTGGTGCTGGTGGGCGAGATGCGCGATCTCGAGACCATCGAGTCGGCGCTGGTGATCAGCGAGACGGGTCACCTCGCCTTCGGCACGCTCCACACCAACTCCTGCGTGCAGACCATCAACCGCATCCTCGACGTCTTCCCGCCCTACCAGCAGCCGCAGATCCGCGCCCAGCTCTCCTTCGTGCTGGAGGGCGTGGTCACCCAGAACCTGCTCGCCAAGGCCAGCGGCCCGGGCCGCGTCCTCGCCATCGAGGTGATGATCCCGAACCCCGCCATCCGCAACCTGATCCGCGAGGACAAGGTGCACCAGATCTATTCGCAGATGCAGGTCGGCCAGTCGAAGTTCGGGATGCAGACCTTCAACCAGAGCCTCGCTTCGCTGATCCAGCGCAACATGATCTCCCTGGACGAGGGGCTCGGCCGCAGCTCGGACGCCGAAGAGCTGCGCAACATTCTCGCCTCGGGCGTCAAGCCGGGCGTCAACCGGCCCGTCCAGGCGCGGTAAGAGGAGACTTCAATGGCTACGGCAACTGCCTCCGCAGCGAAGACCGCACCCAAGGCATCGGCCGCCCCCAAGCTCCCCGTCTGGGTCTGGGAAGGCAAGACCCGCACCGGCGAGGTCAAGCGCGGCGAGGTGGAGGCGGCCGACGAGGCCAGCGTCCAGCAGCGCCTGCGCGCGATGGCGCTCGCCAACGTCAAGATCAAGAAGAAGCCCATGCAGCTCTCCTTCAAGCTGCCGGGCGTCGGCGGCATCGGGCGGAAGGACCTGGTCATCTTCACCCGGCAGTTCGCCACCATGATCGACGCCGGCTTGCCGCTGGTGCAGTGCCTGGAGATCCTCTCCGGGCAGCTGGACAACCTGGCGTTCCGCGAGGTGCTGGTGAAGGTGAAGGTCAAGGTGGAGTCGGGCTCCACCCTGGCAGATGCTCTCGCCGACCATCCCAAGGTCTTCGACACGCTCTACACGCAGCTGGTCGCCGCCGGCGAGATCGGCGGTATCCTCGATACCATCCTCAACCGCCTCGCGGCGTACATCGAGAAGGCCGAGAAGCTGAAGGGCAAGGTGAAGAGCGCGATGGTGTACCCGAGCATCGTGCTGATCGTGGCCGTCGGCGTCACCGTCGTGCTCTTGCTCTTCGTCACCCCGACGTTCGAGAAGATGTTCAAGGACTTCGGCGGAGCGCTGCCGGGGCCCACGCAGTTCGTGGTCGACATGTCGAAGTGGCTGCAGAACTACGGCTTGTACATGTTCGTCGGCCTGATCGCGGCGGTGGTGGCGTTCAAGGTGTGGGTGGCGAGCAAGAATGGCCGCCAGCAGTGGGATCGGTTCGTGATTCGAACGCCCATCTTCGGACCGCTGATCCGCAAGGTGGCGGTGGCCCGCTTCACCCGCACGCTGGGCACCATGATTTCCTCTGGCGTGCCGATCCTCGACGCCCTCGAGGTGGTGGCCAAGACCGCCGGAAATTCGGTGGTGGAGAAGGCCATCCGCTATACCAAGGAAAAGATCTCCGAGGGCAAGACCATCGTGCAGCCGCTGGCGGAGACCAAGGTGTTTCCGCCCATGGTGGTGCAGATGATCGGCGTCGGGGAGGCCACCGGCGCCATGGACCAGATGCTCTCCAAGATCGCCGACTTCTACGACGACGAGGTCGACGCCGCGGTCGCCGCCCTGACCAGCATGATCGAACCGGTGATGATGGTCTTCCTCGGCGGAGTGGTGGGCGGCTTCCTCGTCGCCATGTACCTGCCCATCTTCTCCATCGCCGGCGCGGTCAAGTAGGGCATGTCCAAGGCGGGCGCGTACTCGCCGCTCGGCGACCGCCCGGACAGCGGGCTCTACCGCAAGCTGGTGCTGCTCACCGGGGTGCGGCTCCTGGTCGGCACCGCCCTGCTGGTGGCCACGGCCTGGCTGACCCTGCGCCACGAGCCGTTTCCGCGGACGGTCGAGGCCCTGCTCTTCGGCGTGGTCGGGCTGATCTACTTCGCNTCGCTGATCGCCACCTTTCTCTTGCGTACGGGGCGCCACCTGGCCTGGGTGGCCCACTTTCAAATCGCCGCCGACGTGGTGGCCGCCACGGGTCTCGTCTACCTGACCGGCGGCGCGGAGAGCATCTTCACCGTGCTCTATCCGTTGGCCGTGGTCAGCGGGGCCATCGGGCTGGGCCGCCGCGGGGCGGCGCTGGGCGCGGCAGCCTCCTCCATCGCCTTCTGCCTGCTCTCCTGGAGCATGCAGAGCGGCCTTCTCGAGTCCGCCGCCGCCGAGTTGGACCGGGCCCCGATTCCCACCGGGCGCCTGGCGGTGGTGATGGCCGCGAACCTCTCCGCCTTCCTGCTGGTGGGGGCCCTCGCCTCGTTCCTCGCCGACCAGCTGCAGGGCGCCCGCACGCAGCTGGAACGCAGCGAAACCCGGCTGGAGGCGCTTGAGGCCATCTTCTCCGCCGTGGTCCGCTCCATCGCCAGCGGGATCATCACGGTCGACGAAGGCGGGAGGATCACGTACTTGAACCCGGCTGCGGAGGCGCTCACCGGGCTGCAGGCCGGCAACGCCCGAGGGAGGCCCTTGCAAGAATTGCTTCCCGAGCTGGCGGCCTCGCTGTCGCGCCCGCGCGAGCGGAGCCGCCCCGAAGTCCGCGTGCGTGCCCACGACGGGCGCACCCGCATCCTTGGCTACACCGCCACACCGCTCTCCGGCCGCGGCGTGGGTGGCCAGGTGATCCTCTTCCAGGACCTGACCGAGCTGCGGCAGATGGAGGAGGCCGTGCGCCGGGCCGACCGCCTGGCGGTCGTGGGCGGGCTCGCCGCGGGCCTGGCCCACGAGATTCGCAATCCCCTCGCTTCCATGTGCGGCTCGATCGAGATTCTCGGCAGCTCGCCGGGGCTCGACGAGCAGGAGCGGCGGCTGATGCAGGTGGTGCAGAGCGAAGCCGAGCGGTTGGAAGGCCTGGTGCGCGAGTTCCTCTCCTTCGCGCGCCCGGTCTCGCCCGCGCTGGAGGCGCTGGAGGGTTCTGCCGCGGTGGCGGAGACGATGGAGCTGTTCCGTCCGCAGCTGGCGGAGCGCGGCATCGAAGTCTCGGTGCGCGCCGCCGCGCCGGTGTGGCTGCGGGCCGATCCCCGGCAGCTGCGCCAGGTGCTCTGGAACCTGCTGGGCAACGCCGCCGACGCCACGCCGCGGGGCGGCCGGGTGGAGATCCGGCTCTTCGCCTCGGGCGAGCACGGCGTGCTCGAGGTGGCCGACACCGGTGAAGGCATCGCGGAAGAAGACCTGCAGCGCATCTTCGATCCCTTCTTCACCACCAAGGAGCGGGGCACCGGCCTCGGGCTTGCCATCGTGCACCGCATCGTCGAGGCCCACGGCGGAGAGGTCTCGGTCCGCAGCGACCCCGGCCAGGGCAGCACCTTCCGCGTCGTCCTGCCCCGCGGCGCGCCGGAACGAGAGCTCGCGGCACCGGGGTAGCCATGGCACGGATCCTGGTGGTGGACGACGAGCAGTCGATGCGGGTGATGCTGGAGGCCCGCCTCGGCAAGGCCGGACACGCGGTGGAGCTGGCCTCCAGCGTCGCCGGGGTGGAGAAGGCGCTGGCCGCCACCGAGTTCGACGCGGTGATCACCGACCTGCGCATGCGCGCCGCCACCTCGGGGCTGGAGGTGCTGCGCATGGTCAAGGCGCAGCAGCCCGAGGCCGAGGTGGTGCTGATGACCGCGTTCGGCAGCGACGAGGTGCGCCGTGAGGCGTTGGAGCTGGGCGCCTACGGCTACGTGGAGAAGTCGCCCAACCTGGCGGCCGAGCTCATCGCCGTGGTCAAGGCCGCGCTGCAGAAGCGCCAGCTGGCCAGCCGCGGGCGCATGCTCGCGCAGGACAACCAGCTGCTTCGCGAGCAGCTCGCCGGGCGCGACCGCTTCGAATCGATGGTGGGGCGCAGCGCGGCCATGCACCAGGTCTTCGAGGTGGTGGAGAAAGTCGCCGCCGTGCGGACCACCGTGCTCATCACCGGCGAGAGCGGCGTGGGCAAGGAGCTGGTGGCGCGGGCGGTGCACGCCCGCAGCCCGCGCGCGCAGGCACCTTTCGTCGCCGTGAACTGCGGCGCCATTCCGGAGGGATTGATCGAGAGCGAGCTGTTCGGCCACGCCAAGGGCGCGTTCAGCGGCGCGCAAGGCGCCAGGGCAGGGCTCTTCCAGGCGGCGCGCGACGGCACCCTGTTCCTCGACGAGATCGGCGAGCTCCCCCTCAGTCTTCAAGTCAAGCTGCTGCGCGCCATCCAGGAACGCAGCATCCGGCCGGTGGGGGAGTCCACCGACGTCGAGGTGGACGTGCGGCTGGTCGCCGCGACCAATCGCGATCTGGGAGAGGAGGTCCGGGCCGGCCGGTTCCGCGAGGACTTGTACTACCGGCTCAACGTCGTCCAGGTCCGGGTGCCCCCGCTGCGCGAGCGCCGGGAAGACGTGCTGCCGCTCGCCGATCACTTCCTCCGTCGGTTCGCGGCGGAACACGGGCGGCCCGTCCCGCGGCTCTCCGCCGATGCCAGGCGCCGGCTCGACGAGTACTGGTTCCCGGGCAACGTCCGCGAGCTCGAGAACTTCATCGAGCGCGCCGTGGCACTGTCCACCGGCGACGAGATCACCGTCGACGCTCTTCCCTCCACGCTGCGCAGTCCGGTGGCCCCGACGCCCGAGGGACCGCTGCCGGAAGGCTTCTCGCTGGAGGCTCATCTGCAAGCCATCGAACGGGCGCTGATGGAACGCGCGCTGGTGGAAGCGCATGGGGTGAAGAAGGACGCAGCCAGGAGGCTGGGCCTCACCTTCCGCCAGTTCCGCCATCGCGCGAAGAAACTTGCCGGCGAGGACGATCAGGACACCGACAGCCCCGAAGACGCCTGAGGCTACTTCAGGTCGCGCCTGCCGAAGACGGCCACCGCGAGGAACAGGACGGCTACGGTATAAGCGCAGCCGTAGAGCGTCGCCGCAAGGATCCCGGGCGGCAGCGGCAAGGCGTTGGCGGCGCTCGATTTCAGGTTGAACAGTTCCAGGTCCGGCAGGACGCGATAGACGACGTCCAGCGCGAGACGCGCGAGCCCGCTGTTGCTGCGCTGGCGGAACTGCTGCAGATCCGAGAGCAGGTGGCCAATCAGGAAGAGGCAGAGAGAGAACGCGCTCGCCAGCACGGGCGTGGTGAACGAAGAGAAGAGCATCGCGGACGCGGCGATGATCGCGAGCTCGACGAAGATGAGCAGGCCGGCGGCCGCCGCCGTCGCGCTCATCGTGTATCCGGCGAGCCAGAGGACGAGGGCGAGGACCGCGAACATGATCGCCACCATGATCGCGAGCGTGGTGAGAAGACCTGCGTAGCGCCCGAGCAGGAAGCCGCTCCGGCGCAGCGGCTTGGCCAGCGTCGCGAAGATGGTTCGTCGGTCGATCTCCCCCGCCACCACGCTCACGCCGATGAGCACCGCCACGAGAACGCCCGAAAGCTCCATCGCGGCCAGGCCCATGTCGAGGATGATGCGGTCCCATTGACCGATGGTGAGTTGGGCCACGAACATCGAGCTGGCGATGAGCAGCACCGCGAAGATGAGGATGTTGTAGAGGAGCTTGTTGCGGATCAGCTCCCGCACGGTGTTTCCGGCGATCACGGCGAGCGTTCGAAGAAATTCCATCACTGCACTTCCAGTCCAGAGGTGGCCCCGGCGCGCCCGCCGATCCGCAGGCGTTCCGCCGCCGTCGACCGGGCGCGGCCGTCCGCTCCCACCTCGTAGCGACCGCCGTGCGGTTCGCTCGGGATCGACCGCATCTCACCCGACCGCACGACCTCCGCGAGGGTTGCGGCCGGCTTCCCCACCCGGTCGCGGTAGCGCTGCAACGCGGCGTCGAGGGCGCGAAGGTCGCGTTCCATGCGCAAATCCAATAGCCGCTTCTGCCACTCCTGCTGGGCCCCGGGTTCGGTCGCATTCTCTTCCATCACCCGCGCCATCCGCTCGGCGAAATCCAGATCTCCTCCAGCCGCCAACGCGCGGGTCGCGAGCAAAGAGAGATACGGCGGGGCACCGGCGCTGCGCGCGGCGAGAGCGAGGCTGTGGCCCGCCGCCTGGAACTTGTCCAGGTAGAACGACTGGATGAACCCGAGCAGGAAGGAGATACGCCAGTCGTCGGGCCTTTCCTTCACTCCTTTCTCGAGGAGGGTTTCCGCCTGAAGCACGTTCGTCGCCTTGCCGTCGAGGGTATGCCGCGGCATGGCATTGCCCGCGAACCGGTAGGCGCCCCCGAACTTTGGATCCAGGTCGGTCGCGTAGGTGAGGAGGCGGTTCAGGGCCCGGTCGTCCGCCGCGCCTCCCGCGGCGGTCCGCGCGCCGTGCTGACCGCCATAGTTCTGCAGGGCTCCAATGAACGCCAGGTCCGCGACCACCGATCGCAGCCCGAAAGAAAAGGGGCGCGAGACCTCCGCGGGAAACGGGGGAACGTCGAACTGCGTCTCGCCGGGAGCAGGCGCGCGGAGGCGAGCCGCGGTCTGCCGCAGGAGGAAGGTCGATGCGGCACAGAGGAGGAAGACAGCCGCGAGCAGGATCCTGCCAGGGAGGAACAAGCGCCGCTTCACGTGCATGGACCCTAGCAGAAACGAGCCGTTGCAGTCCGCGAAAAAGAAGAGGGGCGCCCGAACCAGGGCGCCCCTCGGAGAGCGGACTACGCTGTCGAAATTCGACCTTCGACTAGCGGTTCACGTCGTTGATGTCGTTCGCCGGCTGGCCACCCGACACGGTGGTGTTGGGGGCGCCGGTGGCGTCCTTCTGGCCCACCGTCTCGTCGCACGCCGTGCCGCCATTGCGGGACGCCGTGCTGATGGTCCAGAGGTCGATCTGGGTATCGGAGTCCACGTTGCCGATGGCCTCACCGGTGAACACCGCGGTGCCGTCAGCGAGGTTCGAGAGGCCGATGTTGTAGCCGCAGCCCGACGCTGCCTGGTAGCCGCCAAGGGCGGCGGCCTGGGCGGGGGCGCCCCACTTGAACTCGTCGACCTCGATCGAATCGAAGCTGGTGTTCGGGGCCGGGGGAACGATGACCGCCCCGGTGCGCAATTCCGGGTTGGTCGGCGCCGCGGGGGTGGTGGCGTAGAGGAAGCGGTTGTTCCGCTCCGGCGAGAAGCCGACGAAGGAGACGCCGGTGTCGTACCGGTCCTTCTCCTGGAAGAAGGCCTTCTCCGCGGTGAACAGAGCCTTCAGGTTCGACTTGGCCTCGCTCTGCTTCGACTTCGCCTGGAACTTGATGAAGTTCGGGATGGCGATGGCAGCGAGGATGCCGATGATCGCGACGACGATCATCAGCTCGATCAGGGTAAAGCCTTTCTGAAGCTTCTTCACGGGGTATCTCCTGGAGTAGGTCTTGCTGCAGATGGTTTAAGCAACAGCCGTGCCCAAGAAATTCGCCCGTAATTTCGAAACGTTTTCGAATGGCCTGGCCTCCGAGTGACACAATCTGTCCGCGGATGGACCAAACGCGGCCATCGCAACGCGTCGATGCGAAGACTTCCGACCGGCCTCGCTTGCCGCGTGATCCCTCGCGCGCTAAGGTCCGCCACCCTCTGAGGAGGACCTGTTTGTCGCCGAACGTCGCAATCGCCGCCGAAAACCTCTCGAAGACCTTCAGGATCGGATTCTGGGGACGCCCGGTGGAGGCCGTTCGCAACGTCTCTTTCGAGGTTTCCGACGGCGAGATCTTCGGCCTGCTCGGGCCCAACGGTGCCGGAAAGACCACCGTCATCAAGATCCTGCTCGGTTTCGTCAGGGCCTCGCAGGGCAACGCGACGGTCGCCGGCCACCCCGCGGGATCGATCGAAGCGCGGCGCCGGATGGGGTACCTGCCCGAGAACCCGGCCCTCTATGAGTACCTCACCGGCGTCGAGTATCTGCGCTATGCGGGCCGCCTGGCAGGATTGAGCAGGAAGGACGCGAACGATCGCGGCGCGCGCCTCCTCGAGCAGGTGGGGCTTGCCGGGCGCGCCGATCGTCCCATCCGCCGGTTCTCCAAGGGCATGGTGCAGCGGCTCGCGCTCGCCCAGGCGATGATCGGCGACCCCAAGCTGCTCATCCTCGACGAGCCCATGAGCGGCCTCGATCCCATCGGGCGCAAGGACGTGCGGGATCTGATCTTCGCACTCCGCAAAGAGGGTCGCACCGTCATCTTTTCCACGCACATCCTCTCCGACGTGGAGACGATCTGCGACCGCGTCGCCATCCTCGTGAACGGCCGCGTGACCGATTGCGGCAGCCTCTCCTCGTTGCTGGACCCCGGCGCACGCGAGGTGGAGGTGGTGGCGCGCGACGTGCCGGCCGTCCTCGACGCCAAACTGCGCACCACCAGCGCCCAGGCCATCCAGCGCGACGGCAGCTCCATCTATTCCTTCGCCAGCGAGGACGAGGCGAGCGAGGCCGTGCGAGCCATCGCCCTCGGCGGCGGCCGCATCGTGGCGGTGCAGCCACACCGGTACACGCTCGAGCAGTTGTTCGTGCAGCGAGCGGAAGCCGGGCGGGGCCATGGCGAGACGGCGTGAGTCGCCTGCTGCCCGATCTGGTGGTGTCCTTCTTCGGCCTCTGCATCGGCAGCTTCCTCAACGTGGTGATCGCGCGCGTCCCCCGCGGCGAGAGCATCGTCCGTCCCCGCAGCCGCTGCCCGGGCTGCCGCGAGCCGATCGCCGGCTACGACAACATCCCGGTGATCTCCTGGCTGATCCTCCGCGGCCGGTGCCGCCGCTGCGGACAGCCGATCAGCCCGCGGTATCCGCTGGTGGAGATCGTCTGCGCGGTGCTGGTGTTCGCGGTGTGGAGGCGGCTCGGGCCGACCGCTGCCTTCCTCGGCTACGCCGCCTTCGCCTCCACGCTGCTCGCGCTCGCCTTCATCGATCTCGACACCTGGCTCCTGCCCCACCAGATGACCTGGCCGCTTCTCGCCCTTGGCCTCGTCTCTCCCGCCTGGAATCCCGACCTGGGCTGGATGGATGCCGCGATCGGCGCCGCGGCGGGCTTCGCGGCCTTCGCGCTGGTGGCGCTGGTCGGCGAGAAGCTGCTCAAGAAGGAGACGATGGGGTGGGGCGACGTCTGGCTCCTCTCGGGCATCGGCGCGTGGCTGGGCTGGCAGGCGCTCTTGCCGGTGGTGGTGCTCTCCTCGGTGCAGGGAGCGATGGTCGGTGTGTTGTTGTTGGCGCTCCGCCGGCCCGCCGATCAGCGCCCCGTGCCTGCCGACGTGCAGGACGCGGACTGGGTGCCGCCCAGGCACGCCGTGCCTTTCGGTCCCTTCCTGGCGCTGGCCGCGCTGGAGGTGCTCTTTCTCGGCGAACGCCTCGCCGAGTGGTATTTCCAGGTGATAGGCAAGCTGGTCCAGTGACCCTGCGGCCCATCGCCCTCCGCCTGCGCATGATCGCCATCCTGCTCGGAGCCGCTGTGCTCTGCGGGGCGCCTCTCGCGGCTGCGCTGCTGCTCCGCGAGCGCGACGAGGCGGTGAAGGAGGGCCTTTCGTCGGCGCGGGCGGCGCTTGTCGGCATCGCCGAGGCCGTGCGCGCGAGTTGTGGCGACGACCCTGCGTGCGCCAACAGGGTGGTTTCCGCCTCCGGACTGGAATGGTCGGCGGACGGCTGCCGCTCCAAAGGAGGGGCAACGGACCTGTGCGTGGACCTGCCGCGCGGGTCGGTGAAGGGCCGGATCGACGCTCCAGGCGTGGTGACGCGGGCGCGCGCGCGCGTGGGACGCACGCTGGCGCTGATCGCGCTCGGCATGACCGCGCTGGTGGCGATGCTGGCCGTGATCTTCGATCGGCAGCTGGTCCGTCCCCTGGTCCGGCTCGACCAGGCTTTCGACCGCCTCTCCGCGGAGAGCGACGTCCCGCTCCCCGAAGCCGGAGACCTCCTCGGCCGCCTGATGCCTTCGGTGCGGCGCCTGGAGGACCGGCTGCGCGAGGAGCGGGGCCGGGTGCATACGCAGATCGCCGCGCTCTCCGCCAGCAACCAGGAGCTGCGCGAGGCGCGCGCGGAGGCGGCGCGCAGCGAGCGGCTGGCCAGCGTGGGCAGGCTGGCCTCCGGCGTGGCCCACGAGCTGGGAAACCCGGTCGCCGCGGTCCTCGCCTATGCCAGCCTGCTGAAAGCGAAGCCGGACACGCAGCGGGCCGCGGAGTACGCGGAGCGGCTGGAACGCGAGGCGGTCCGCATGGACCGCATCCTCCACGACCTGCTCGACCTGGCGCGGCCGCATGACTTGCAGCTCGCCTCCATCGACGTCGGCCGCACGGTCGCGGGAGCGTGGGCGCACGCCGGCGCGCAGGACTCCCTCGAGCTGCGCAGCGCCCTGCCCGAAGGCTTTCCCGCAGCGCTCGCCGACGAGCACTACCTGGTGCAGGTGTTCGTCAACCTCTTCACCAACGCGGCCAAGGCGGGGGCGCGCACGGTGGAGGTGCGCGGGAGGGTGGAAAGCGACCACCTCGCCATCGAGGTTGCCGACGACGGACCCGGCATCCCGCCCGAGGTGTTTCCGCACCTCTTCGAGCCGTTCTTCACCACCGCCGCGCCGGGGAAGGGCACCGGCCTCGGGCTCGCGCTCTGCCACGCCAGCCTGGAACGGATGGGCGGCTCCATCGAGGCGCGCTCCGCGGCGCAGGGGGCCACCTTCGCCCTGCGTCTGCGCAGCGTCTCGCCGAGAAGCTGAGCGGCGCATCCTGCTACACTGGGTGCGATGGCGCTGCGTTCCATCCTCATCGCCGACGACGAGGAGTCGATCCGGCACGTGCTCGCCACGCTGCTCGGCGAGCGCGGTTACGAGGTCCGCGCCGTCGCCGACGGCGAGGAGGCATTGCGCGAGCTCTCTGCCCGCGACTACGACGCGCTGGTCACCGACGTGCGCATGCCCAGATTGAACGGGCTGGAGCTGGTGAAGGCGGCCCAGTCCGCCTCGCCCGATACCACCGTGATCGTGATGAGCGCGTACGGCTCGCACGACCTGGCCATCGAGGCGATGAAGGCGGGCGCCTACGACTACCTGGGGAAGCCCTTCCGGCCCGACGAAGTCCTGCTCGTGCTGCGCAAGGCGGAGGAGCGGGAGCGGTTGCGGCGGGAGAACACCTTCTTGCGCAAGCAGGTGGCGCGCCGCGGGCCGCAGCTGGTGGCGGAGGGCCCGGCGATGAAGGAGGTCCTGCGGGTGGTGCAGAAGGTCGCCCCCACCCCCACCACCGTGCTCATCGAGGGAGAGAGCGGCACCGGCAAGGAGCTGGTGGCCCGCGCGCTGCACGACCTCTCGCCACGGGCGGAGCGCCCGTTCGTGGCGGTGAACTGCGGGGCCATTCCCGAGACGCTGATCGAGAGCGAGCTGTTCGGACATGCCAAGGGCGCCTTCACCGACGCGCGGTCCGTGAAGCGCGGCCTCTTCGAGGAGGCGGACGGCGGAACCTTGCTCCTCGACGAGGTGGGGGAGCTGCCGGTGCCGGTGCAGCCCTCGCTCCTGCGCGTCCTCCAGCAGGGCGAGGTGCGGCGAGTGGGCGACAACCGCTCCACGCGGGTGGACGTGCGCGTCCTCGCGGCCACCAACCGCGACCTGGCCGCGCAGGTGCAGCAGGGGAAGTTCCGCGAGGACCTCTACTACCGCCTCAACGTGGTGGGCGTGCGGCTGCCCCGCTGCGCGAGCGGCAGGACGAGATCCCGACGCTGGCCGAACGGCTGCTCGCGCGGCACGCCGGCCGCATCGGCGTGGGCCCGCGCAAGCTCTCCCCGCGGGCCCTGGAGTCGCTGCGCCGCTACCGCTGGCCGGGCAACGTGCGCGAGCTGGAGAACGCGCTGGAGCGGGCGATGGTGCTCTCGGAGGACGAGGAGATCGGGCCCGAGTCGCTGCCCGAGGCCGTGCAGCGGGCGGTGGAACCCGAGCCGCTGCCACAGCGCCTCGATCCCGACGACCTCTCGGTGAAGCGCGCGCAGCGCCTGCTCGAGGCGGACCTGATCCGGCGCGCGCTGGAGCGGACCGCGGGAAACCGCACCCGCGCCGCGGAGATGCTCGAGCTCTCGCCGCGCGCGCTGCTCTACAAGATCCGCGAATACGGTCTGGAATGACGCGCGGCTGACTCGCCCCTCGCCACCCCGCGGCAGGCGCGCCCACGCGCGCCCACCCACCAGTTCTTGGGGGTGACGCCATCTGACCCTCCAATGCAGGTGAAGTGAAGGGTCAGTGCGGGTTCAATGACGGGTCAATGCATCCGGTTCCTTGACTGCCTACACGGCACCGATGCAAGCATGGCCACCTCATCGCGGAGGGCCGAGTGAATCGTGTGCAGAAATTTCGGGAGGCCGCGCTGATGGCCAAGGCAGAGTTGGCGCGGAAGGCAGGAATCTCCGAATCCACCATCGACAGGGTGGAGGCGGGGCACGACTGCCGCATGGAGACCAAGCGCAAGATCCTCTTCGCGCTCGGGCTCTCCCTCCAGGAGAGCACCAAGCTCTTCCCGCGGCTGAACGGCGCCCGGGTACGGGCGGGGGGAAGGTAGGCATGGACGTTTTTTTTGGAGGCCAGATTTCCAGTGCTAGCGTCGCCGTGCGGTTGAACGTCTCCGGGGAAGGCTGAACAAGGCCATGGCAAAGAGCAAACTCGCGCTCGGACTCGACATCGGCTCCTCCTCCGTGAAGCTGGTCCAGCTCAAGGAGGCGAAGCGCGGTTACGTCCTCGAGGCGTTCGGAGTGGCGCCGCTGCCGCCCGAGGCCATCGTCGACGGCGCGCTGATGAACTCCACCGCCATCGTCGACGCCATCCGGCAGCTGGTCTCCCAGTACAAGCTGAAGAACCGCGAGGCCGCGATCGGGGTCAGCGGTCACTCGGTGATCATCAAGAAGATCAGCATGCCGAAGATGACCCAGGAGGAGCTGGAGGAGAGCATCCAGTGGGAGGCGGAGCAGTACATCCCCTTCGACGTCAAGGACGTGAACATCGACGTGCAGATCCTCACCCCCGCCGACGTCGACACCGGCACCGGCCAGATGGACGTGCTCCTGGTGGCGGCGAAGAAGGACATGATCAACGACTACACCTCGGTGGTCAGCGAGGCCGGGCTCACGCCGGTGGTGGTGGACGTGGACGCCTTCGCGGTCCAGAACTCCTTCGAGGTCAACTACGACCTCCCGCGCAACGAGACGGTGGTTCTGGTCAACGCCGGCGCCAGCGTGGTGAACATCAACGTCCTCGCCAACGGGCTCACCACCTTCACGCGCGACGTGACCATGGGTGGCAACCAGTTCACCGAGGAGATCCAGAAGCAGCTCAACGTCTCCTACGACGAGGCGGAGAAGCTGAAGGTGGGCGGCGACGCCGCCCAGGACTCCGACTCGGTGGTGCCCCAGGAAGTGGAGCGGGTCATCCAGGGCGTGGCCGACCAGCTGGCCGGAGAGATCCAGCGCTCACTCGACTTCTACACCGCCACCGCCGCCGACTCGCACATCGCAAGGCTCTACCTCTCGGGCGGCACCGCCAAGATCCCCGCGCTCTTCAAGGTGATCGAGCAGCGCGTCGGCGTCCCCGTGGAGATCCTCAACCCCTTCAAGGGGGTGGAGATCGACAACCGGAAGTTCGACCCCAACTACGTGATGGACGTGTCGCCCTCGGCGGCCGTGGCCATCGGGCTTGCCCTGCGCAAGTCCACCGAGCGGTGAGGAGCGCGCGATGATCCGGATCAACCTCCTTCCCGTCCGCGCCGCCAAGAAGCGGGAATTCGGCAGGCAGCAGCTGCTCCTCTTCGTCCTGCTCCTGGCGCTGGCGGCCATCGGCAACTACTTCTGGTACGGCGGCGTCTCGAGCGAGCTCGCCAAGCTGGACCGCGACATCACTTCCACCCGCACCGAGATCGCGCAGCTGGAGAAGACCATCGGCGAGGTCAAGTCGATCAAGGAAGACAAGAAGGCGCTCGAGGACAAGCTGAAGATCCTCGACACCCTGAAGAAGGGCCGCACCGGCCCGGTCAAGGTGCTGGACGAGCTGGCCACCCTGATCCCGCAGAAGGTGTGGATCACCGACTACACCGAAAAGGACGGCGGGGTGACCCTGATCGGCCTGGCCGCGAGCTACGAGGACCTCTCCAGCTTCTCCAAGAAGCTCAAGGCCAGCACCCATTTCACCAACATCACCATCAAGGGCGCGAAGCAGGCGACGGCGGACGGCGTAGTCAGCTGGACCATCGTCTGCAACGCCAACTACTCCGCCTGAGGCGAAGACTCCAATGGCGCTCACCGGACAGGACATCCTCAATTCAGTCAACAAGATGCCCCTCGGCCAGAAGGTCGGGGTGGTGGCGGCCTTCGTGGTCCTGCTCACCGCGGCCAACTGGTACTTCATGGTCGACCCGATGCAGGTCCAGATCACGCAGCGGCAGAGTCAGCTGCGCGCCCTGGAAGACGAGCTGATCCAGAAGCAGTCCATCGCCAACAACCTGGCCCAGTTCAAGCACGAGAAGGAGATCCTCGAGCGGCGCCTGGCGCAGGCCCTCACCGAGCTCCCCAACGAGGCCAACATCGATGATCTCATCCGCTCGCTGGCGGAGATCGGGACCAAGAGCGGGCTGACCATCAACACCATCGACCCGCAGCCGGAGCAGCGGCAGAGCTTCTATGCCGCCATCC